>JACDJA010001076.1_pt1 | contig 24760 bp, 20 predicted proteins | sample 7449241 | NCBI WGS metagenome assembly JACDJA01 (sample SAMN14253289, study PRJNA609438) | sludge metagenome | isolation source: initial anaerobic sludge | collected 2018-12-20 | reverse complement strand
CTCCGTTCTCTACACTGGCGTAACCAGCAACCTGGAGCAGCGCTTACATCAACATCGAAGCAAGTATTTCAAAAACTCATTCACTCAACGATACAACATAAAAAAGCTTGTTTACTATGAGGAGTTTGGTGATATCACGGAGGCCATTGCCCGTGAGAAACAGATCAAGGCCGGCTCACGCAAGAAAAAAGTGGAGATAATAGAAAGCCTTAATCCCAACTGGCAGGATTTGTCAAGCTTTCCTCGGAATAAGACCCACCATTAACAGAGATTGCTTCGGGACAAGCCCTCGCAATGACGACCCCAGTTCTTAGGATTGGCGAAGGGTAAAAAGAGGGGCTGCAGCGCCGCCACTATTTTTCCCCTTCGCCTCCCTCTTAACTCCGAGCCGTCATTGCGAGGGCTCCCGCCCGAAGCAATCTCCATTGCAATCCGGCACCTGCCGGAGAAGCAATTTCAACCATTGCAAGTCGAAGCCCTCGCAATCTCCCCATTGCATCCCGCACCTTCCTATGGAGCAATTCAAATTTTTGCCGGACCGAATACCCGAGACACCCTCTTGATTGCGAGTCTGAAAAGCTGAAGAAAATACTAACACCCAAATTTTTGTCATTTAACGGCAGAGCCGAGCGGAGCGACTCTCCCCGCTTTTCAGCGGGGCTACTTTGGTACCCTCGTCCCGCTCAACTTAAGTAATACTTACTTTTCTGATGACCCATCGCCGTCAAAAAACAGGTTTTTGTTTCTTTGATTTCACAAAACCGGTTCTCTCGCAATCTCCCCACTGCAAGTTTCAAGGCCGGCACTACGGCCTCCCTGCTTTTTTTTTGCTATTTTCACCCCCAATTTATATCTTTACCTCTACGTTGTAAATTACAAAGCACCCACGTTTAAACCCTTATTGGGCATATTGCTTTTGTCAATCGCCTTTCACATGTTGGGAGTTGCGCAAACCGAGGTGTCTTTTACCCTGGAGGACCGTGACAGGCTTATCCGGCTTGAATAACGGGTTGGTTCAGTAGAGAATCAGGTGCAGTCACTTCGCAATGAGATGAATGCCCGTTTTGAGTCGATAGAAAAAACTCAGGACACTATTTTAACCCTCATGCTCTTTATGCTGGGTGCTATGGTGGCTTTATTCGGATTTGTGCTTTGGGACAGGCGGGCAGCTATTCGCCCCCTGCAGTTTGATGTGAGAAATGTAGAAGCCAACATTGTGCGAACAAGCCTAACACAACCCCGGTTTGGCAGAGATACTGAAACAAACCGGGGTGTTGTAGCTGGCTTCCTTTGAGGTCGGTGGCGGACTCGAACCGCCGTAACTGGTTTTGCAGACCAGCGCCTAGCCACTCGGCCAACCGACCATTATGGTGTTACAATTCGCTGCAAAAATAACCAAATATTTCCACTTCCCCAATTTTATACTCTCTTTGTTGAGCAATCAACCCATCCACCACCCTACCGCTCTAAAGTAATACTCACCTTACGCATCTGTCCGCCCATGGGCGGATTCATCTTTGAGACTTTCACGCACGCCCATTCTATGCCCGGGAAGTTCTGATAGAGGCCCTCCAATATGCGCCCTGTGACGTGCTCCAGCAAGTTGGCTGTTTTCTGCATCTCTACACGCACCAACTCATACACCTTCACATAGTTGAGAGCATCCTTAATACTGTCAGATTGCGCTGCCCGGCGCATATCAAGCCGGATGCTCACATTCACCAAAAACCGGTTTCCCACCACCTTCTCTTCACGGTAACAACCATGATAGGCGTAAAACTCCATCTCTTCCAACTCAATAATTCCGGAGATCATGTTTGTGCTCATGACTTATTTGTTTTAGCTGCAAAGTTATAAAAAACCCTTACTTTTGTGCTTCACGATGCCGGGCTGTTTAAGTGGCTAAGTTATACGAGGGTCATGTCAGATATAATTTATCACTTACTGGTTTTGCACGCGGGCGGAGCTTTTCCGGCAGCTGCCGGAGAGCAGGAGGGGTGAACGCAGGGGCAGATAGTTCTTGCTTGCCACAACACCGGGCGCATCAGCAGGCTTAACATCATACCAAAAAAACAAAAACCCATCATGAGTATAAATAAAGAACCGGAAAAAATAACCACCCCCAGGGGTAACTTCATACATCAGGAGATAGAGAAAGACCTGCAGGCGGGCAAGAACGGCGGAGCCGTACACACCCGCTTTCCACCCGAGCCCAACGGCTACCTTCATATAGGGCACGCCAAATCCATCTGCCTTAATTTTGGACTGGCCCAAAAGTACAACGGCTTGTGCAATCTCCGCTTCGACGACACCAATCCCACCAAAGAGGAGGTCGAATATGTGGAATCCATCAAGGAAGATGTTCGATGGCTGGGATTCGAGTGGAATGGAGAGGCCCGTTTTGCCTCCGACTATTTCGACCAGCTTTACCAGTGGGCCCTGAAGCTCATCAAGGAAGGCAAAGCCTATGTGGACGATCAAAGCGCCGAAGAGATTGCGGCACAAAAAGGAACGCCTACCCAGCCCGGAACCATGAGTCCATACCGCAACAGAAGCGTAGAAGAGAATCTCGACCTGTTCACACGTATGAAGAACGGCGAATACAAGGAAGGCGAAAGGGTGTTACGCGCTAAAATAGACATGGCCTCTCCCAACATGCACATGCGTGATCCCCTCATGTACCGCATCATGCACCAGGAGCACCACCGAACGGGTAATAGATGGTGCATCTATCCCATGTACGACTTCGCCCATGGCCAAAGCGACTTCATAGAAGGCATCACCCACTCGGTTTGCACATTGGAGTTTGAGGTGCATCGTCCCTTGTACAACTGGTTTTTAGACCAGATTATTGAGGGCGGACCCGCCCCCGAGAGACGCCCCCGTCAGATAGAATTTGCCCGCCTCAATCTCAACTACACCATCATGAGTAAGCGCCGCTTGCTCGAACTGGTGCAGGGTGGTATCGTAAGCTCCTGGGACGACCCGCGTATGCCAACCATCTCGGGGCTGCGCAGGCGCGGCTTTACCCCCGAATCAATTCGCCTCTTTGCCGAGCGGGTAGGGGTGGCCAAACGCGACAACATCATCGACGTGGCTCTTTTGGAACATTGCCTGCGTGAGGATTTGAACAAGAAAGCTCCCCGGGTAAACGCGGTACTCAACCCCTTGAAGCTCACCATCAGCAATTATCCCCGGGAACGCGTGGAATGGATGGAAGCAGAGAATAACCCCGAGGATGAGACTCAGGGCTCGCGAAAGATACCCTTCACCCGCGAACTCTACATCGAACGCGAAGACTTTATGGAGGAGCCGCCTAAAAAGTATTTCCGCCTTGCCCCCGGCAGGGAAGTGCGCCTGAAAAATGGCTACATCATAAAGTGCGAAGATTATAAAAAGAACGACCATGGGGAGATAGAAGAGATCATTTGCAGCTACGATCCTGAAACGCGAAGCGGAATGCCCCAAAGCAACCGAAAAGTAAAAGGCACTCTCCATTGGGTGAGTGCTTCGCACAGCATACCGGCCGAGGTACGCCTCTACGATCGCCTATTTTCCGACGAAGACCCCTCGGGTCATCCCGGCAGGGATTTTAAAGAGTTTCTCAACCCCGACTCGCTCCAGGTGCTTACCCAATGTCGCGTGGAGCCCTCCCTGAAAGAAGCCGTACCTCTGGCGCATTATCAATTTCAAAGGATGGGCTACTTTTGTGCCGATAAAGATTCCCGGCCCGACAGATTGGTGTTCAACCGCACCGTTCCATTAAGAGATACCTGGGCCAAAATGAGTGGAAAATAATCAGCCCCCGACACCATCAACGACCCGCCTTCGACCGGAAAAAGAGAAATTTCAATGCTTTTTATGCCTAAAAAAGAGAAATTTGCAACAAAAACTGATTTTTTTATTACAAAATGTTTGTTGGTATTTTCAAAATACATACATTTGCACCCAACAATTGAATTAAGATTTTTAAGATGAACCTGAATCTATCACTCATTCTTGTGAACATTATTATTCTCGTGGCCGGGCCACGCAGGAGTGAGAATGGTGTGTAACCATATAATATTAAAAGTTTTAAACCCCTCTCACTTCGTTAGTAAGAGGGGTTTTTTAATAAAGTAAAGAGGCACAAAGCATGAGTTTTCAGTTAAGAAGCAACACCACCACCCAAGGTAGGAGAATGGCAGGAGCAAGAAGCCTGTGGCGCGCCAACGGTATGAAGGACGAGCAGATGGGCAAACCCCTGGTAGCCATCGTCAACTCATTCACCCAGTTTGTGCCCGGGCACGTGCATCTGCATGGTATCGGCCAGGAGATAAAGAAGATTGTAGAAAAACAGGGCTGCTTTGCCGCCGAATTCAACACCATAGCCGTTGACGATGGCATTGCCATGGGGCACGACGGCATGCTCTACTCCCTCCCGTCGCGCGATTTGATAGCCGATAGCGTGGAATACATGATAAACGCTCATCGTGCCGATGCCATGATTTGCATCAGCAACTGCGACAAAATAACACCCGGCATGTTGATGGCCGCTATGCGGTTAAACGTTCCTACCATTTTTGTTTCAGGCGGGCCCATGGAAGCCGGCAACCACAACGGACGCACACTCGATTTAATCGACGCCATGGTAATGGCTGCCGACGACCATGTGTCCGATGCCGACGTGCTTGACGTAGAGCAAAATGCCTGTCCCACCTGCGGTTCGTGCAGCGGAATGTTTACAGCCAACTCCATGAACTGCCTCAACGAAGCCCTGGGGCTGGCATTGCCGGGCAATGGAACCATTGTCGCTACACATGTCAACCGGAAAAAACTGTTCGAAGAGGCCGCCTCTAAAATCGTCAATCTTGCCCTTCAATATTACCGCGATGGGGATACTTCGGTACTGCCCCGGAACATCGCTACCCGGGCTGCCTTTCTCAATGCCATGACCCTCGATATCGCCATGGGTGGCTCCACCAATACGGTGTTGCACCTGCTGGCCATAGCCCACGAAGCCGGCGTTGACTTTACCATGGAGGACATCGACAAGCTCTCCCGCAAAACACCGGTGCTTTGCAAGGTCTCCCCCAACAGCCATTACCACATTCAGGATGTAAACCGGGCCGGAGGTATTTTGGGCATTATGGCCGAGCTGGCCAAACACCGTCTCATCGACACCTCCGTGAGCCGCATTGATTTCCCCTCACTGGCCGATGCACTGGCAGTACACGACCTTACCGCCCCGGGAGTGACGGAGGTGGCCCGCGAAAAATACAGAAGCGCCCCCGCCGGGTTCAGGAACCTGGTATTGGGCTCGCAAAATGCAGTGTACCAAAGCTTTGACCTCGACCGCAAGAAAGGGTGTATCCGCTCTGTGGAACATGCCTATTCGCAGGATGGCGGACTGGCCATCCTGTTCGGAAACATTGCCCGCAACGGCTGCGTGGTGAAGTCGGCAGGTGTGGATGAATCGGTGCTTAAGTTCCGGGGGCCCGCGCGCGTTTACGAATCCCAGGACGATGCCTGCGAAGGCATCCTTTCGGGAGCGGTAAAAGCCGGCGAAGTAGTATTGATTCGTTACGAAGGCCCTAAAGGCGGGCCCGGCATGCAGGAGATGCTCTATCCCACCTCCTACATCAAATCGCGGCAGTTGGGCGAAAAGTGTGCATTAATCACCGATGGCCGGTTCTCGGGTGGCACTTCGGGTCTTTCCATCGGGCACATCTCCCCCGAAGCTGCCGCAGGCGGTGAAATAGCCCTGGTGCATACCGGCGACACAATCATCATCGACATTCCCAACCGGCAAATAGAGTTAGAGGTGACGGCCGCAGAACTTGAAGATCGACGAAAAGAAGAACTTAATCGCGGGAATAACGCATTTATGCCGGCCCCGAGAGAAAGAGCAGTGTCGCAAGCACTCAAAGCTTACGCATCTATGGTTTCATCGGCCGATAAGGGTGCCGTTAGAATCATAGCCTGATTTTTTAAAGTTAAGTATATCAATTGCAATTAAACCATCGATTATGGAACCAGAAACACAATTGCTGAAGAAAAGTAAAACAGCAGAGAAAATAACCATGAACGGCTCCGAAGCTGTCGTTCAATCCCTGTTGAAAGAGGGCGTAAACCTGATTTTTGGTTACCCCGGAGGAGCCATCATGCCTGTTTACGATGCATTACACGGGCACCATCACGATATGAAACATGTGCTGACGCGCCATGAGCAAGGTGCCGTACACGCCGCCCAGGGTTACGCCCGGGTAACGGGTAAGGTGGGCGTATGTCTGGTTACATCCGGCCCCGGCGCCACCAATGCCGTAACCGGTATTGCCGACGCCATGCTGGACTCTACACCACTGGTGGTGATCAGCGGACAGGTAGCCTCTCCTCTCCTGGGCTCCGATGCCTTTCAGGAGATAGATGTGTTGGGCATCACGCAGCCCATTACCAAATGGAACTATCAGATTAAGAGAGCCAAAGACATCCCGTTCGTTTTAGCCCGTGCCTTTTACATTGCCCGTTCGGGGCGCCCGGGGCCGGTGGTCATCGATATTACCAAGGATGCCCAGATTCAAAATCTCGACTTTGTCTATGAGCCCGTCACCAGTATCCGCAGCTATAAGCCGCTTCCAAAAATTGAACATCAGCAAATCGAAGAGGCTGCTGCCTTCATCAACCTTTCCCAAAAGCCTCTGGCGCTGGTGGGCCAGGGCGTGGTGCTGGGAAATGCCGAAAGCGAACTGCTGGCCTTCATTGAGAAAGCCCAAATTCCCGCTGCCTGGACCCTGCTGGGGCTTTCCGCCATGCCTTCCGATCATCCTCTTAATGTGGGCATGTTGGGCATGCATGGCAATTATGGCCCCAATGTAAAAACCAATGAAGCCGACCTGGTAATTGCCATCGGAATGCGTTTCGACGACCGGGTGACGGGCGATTTAAAAAAATACGCCACCAACGCCAGGGTCATTCATCTTGAAATTGATCCTGCCGAAATAAACAAAAACATACATGCAGATGTTCCCGTACTTGGAAGCGTTAAGGATACACTTCCATTATTAACGGAAAAAATAAGTGTGAACAAACATGAAGAGTGGCTCAAAGAGTTTGAAGCTTGCGACCGCATCGAGTACAGCCGCATCATCCAGGGACAGTTAAATCCCACCAAACCCGGGATGACCATGAGTGAGGTGGTAGCCAAAGTATCGGCGGCATTCAACGACGATGCCATTATGGTAACAGATGTTGGGCAGCACCAGATGATGGCAGCCCGTTATTTCCGCTTTAAACATTCCAGAAGTGTGGTTACTTCAGGAGGCCTCGGCACAATGGGATTTGGACTGCCCGCGGCAATAGGCGCCAAACTGGGTGCTCCCGACCGGCCGGTTTGCCTCTTTGTGGGCGACGGTGGCCTTCAAATGACCATCCAGGAGTTGGGCACCATCTATCAAACGGAAATACCTGTTAAGATCGTGTTGCTCAATAACAACTTCCTCGGGATGGTACGCCAATGGCAGGAGCTCTTCTTTGACAAACGATATGCTTCTACAGAGCTTATAAATCCTGATTTTCAGACACTTGCCAAGGGGTATCATCTCCCGGCAGTGAAGGTAACCGAGCGCGAAAAGCTGGATGCGGGAATTATGCAAATGGTAGAAGCCAAAGGGCCCTTCCTTTTGGAAGTTGCAATTGAAAAAGAAAGTAATGTATTCCCAATGGTACCCTCGGGTGCCTCGGTCTCCGATATCCGGCTGGAGTAAGAAGCACTAAATCGTAATTTTTTAACAAAACCCGGAAGACAGTCAACTTCGGTCTTCTGTCTTCCGTCTAAATTTTCATTCCATGAAACGAGCATGATCCGGCGGCTGCCGGATCACACATGTGGATCATTATATGCGAGTTCTCCCGATGAAAAATCGGGACAGGCTATCGAATACCGATTAAAATCAAATTATAAACACATGAAAGAACCAATAAAACAAGAGTTTACACTCTCCATATTTTCCGAAAACCACGTGGGACTGCTGAACCAGATCACCACGGTTTTCACCCGGCAACAGATCAACATCGAGAGTCTCACCACTTCAGAGTCGGCCATCCAGGGGATACACAAATTCACCATAGTAGCCTTTGCCTCTGCACCCGATATTGAAAAGGTGGCCAAGCAGGTTGAAAAACGCATCGACGTGCTTAAAGTGTTCGTTTACAAGGAGGATGAGATCATCCACCAGGAGATCGCCCTCTATAAAGTGCCTACCAAAAAACTGATGGAAGGTAACGAAATTGAAAAATTGGTGCGTCAGAGCGGCGCTCGCATTCTTGAAATCACACCGGAGTACACGGTGATTGAAAAAACCGGACACAAAAACGAGACCCAGGAGCTGTTTTACAAATTGGATGCCTACGGTGTCTCTCAATTTGTACGCTCAGGACGCATAGCTATCACCAAGCTCAACCAGGAGTTGTTAGAAAACTACCTCAAAAAGCTTGAAAAAGATCAAGTACCATTAAATTAAACTGTTAACAGAAAGTATCATGGCAAAAATTAACTTTGGCGGAACCGAAGAGAATGTAGTAACACGCGAGGAGTTTCCTTTATCCAGGGCGCTCGAAGTAATGAAAGATGAAACCATTGCCGTTATCGGCTATGGCGTTCAGGGACCCGGACAAGCATTAAATCTTAAAGACAACGGGTTTAATGTAATTGTAGGGCAACGCGAGAATTCCAAAAGCTGGGATAAGGCGGTGGCCGATGGTTGGGAGCCCGGCAAAACCCTCTTCCCCATCGAGGAGGCCCTAAACAAAGGAACCATCCTGCAATATTTGCTTTCGGATGCCGGCCAGATCGCGGTATGGCCCACAGTACAAAAACATCTGAAACCGGGTAAAGCGCTCTATTTTTCACATGGTTTTGGCATTACCTACAAAGAGAGAACCGGAATTGTTCCTCCCGCCGATGTGGACGTGATTCTGGTAGCCCCCAAGGGCTCCGGCACCAGCCTGAGGCGCATGTTCCTCGAAGGACGCGGCCTCAACTCCAGCTACGCCATCTTTCAGGATGCCACCGGAAAAGCATTCGACCGGGTGGTAGCCCTGGGAATCGGCGTTGGCAGCGGCTATCTTTTCGAAACCACCTTTAAAAAAGAGGTGTTCAGCGACCTTACAGGGGAGCGTGGCACCCTCATGGGCGCCATTCAGGGTATTTTTGCAGCCCAGTACGAAGTGTTACGTACCAACGGACACTCTCCCTCCGAAGCTTTCAACGAAACGGTGGAAGAGCTCACCCAAAGCCTGATGCCCCTGGTGGCCGAAAACGGAATGGACTGGATGTATGCCAACTGCTCCACTACCGCGCAGCGTGGCGCTCTTGACTGGTGGAAAAAATTCCGCGATGCCTCCATGCCGGTTTTCAAAGAACTTTATAAGGAGGTAGCCGCAGGAAACGAAGCACAGCGATCCATCGACTCTAACAGCAAATCCGATTACCGGGTGAAATTAGAGGAGGAACTCAAGGAGTTGCGCGAATCGGAGATGTGGCGCGCAGGTGCCGAAGTGCGTAAATTGCGCCCCGAGAACCAATAATTATTCAATCGGCCGGAGTAGTTTCCGGTCGTAAAAAATAAACCTATGACCAACAGAGTCTATATTTTCGACACCACCTTGCGGGATGGTGAACAAGTGCCCGGATGCCAATTAAACACCATCGAGAAAATTGAGGTGGCCAAACAACTGGAAAAATTGGGGGTGGACGTTATTGAAGCCGGATTTCCCGTCTCCAGTCCCGGAGACTTTAATTCAGTGGTGGAAATAACCAAAGTCATCACCAAACCAACCATCTGCGCACTTACCCGCGCCGTAAAAAAGGACATAGAGGTGGCTGCCGATGCTCTTAAACTGGCCAAAAGAGGACGGATACACACCGGCATTGGCACATCCTTCTACCACATCAACTATAAGTTGAAATCCAATCCTGAGGAGATCATCAAAAGAGCAGTGGAGGCCGTAAAATATGCCCGCAACTTTATCGACGATGTGGAGTTTTATGCCGAGGACGCGGGACGTACCGACAATGAGTACCTGGCACGTGTTATCGAGGCGGTAATAAAAGCCGGTGCCACCGTGGTCAACATCCCCGACACCACCGGATATTGCCTCCCCACCATGTACGGCGAGAAAATTGCCTTTCTGGTGAATAATGTGCCCAATATCGATAAGGCCATTATCTCCACCCACTGCCACAACGATTTGGGCATGGCCACGGCCAACTCCATATCGGGCATCCTTAATGGCGCCCGGCAGGTAGAGGTTACCCTGAACGGCCTGGGTGAAAGAGCAGGCAATACCGCCCTTGAAGAGGTGGTGATGACCCTCAAAAGTCACAAAGACCTGGACATGGAAACAGGCATTGACACCACTCAGATAATGAAAACCAGCAGACTGGTTTCCACTTTGATGCGTATGCCCGTGCAACCCAATAAAGCCATTGTAGGCCGCAACGCGTTCGCACACTCGTCGGGCATTCACCAGGATGGTGTGCTTAAAAACCGTGAAAACTACGAGATCATCGACCCGGCAGATGTGGGTGTAAAAGAGTCATCCATAGTGCTCACCGCTCGCAGCGGGCGGGCTGCCCTCAAGCACCGGCTACAGGTGCTGGGTTACGAATTCGAAACCCATGAGTTAGACGAGCTGTACAATCGTTTCCTGGACCTGGCCGACAAAAAGAAGGACATTACCGAAGATGACCTGGAGATATTGGTAGGCCGCGAAAAAGACCAGAAAAACAAACCTCTGCAACTGGAGTTGCTGCAGGTAATATGCGGTAAATCCACCGTGCCCACTGCCACCGTGCGCGTGAGCTTCAACGGCGATGTTTTCACCGAAACGGCCTCGGGCAATGGCCCCATCGATGCGGCTTTTACTGCCATTAAAGCCCTGATTAAAAGGCGGGTACGCTTAGAGGAGTTTTTGATCCAGGCCATCACCCGCGGCAGCGACGACCTGGGTAAAGTACATGTTCAGGTGGAGCACCAGGGCCAGATTTATTACGGCTTTGCCGCCCATACCGATATAGTAACGGCTTCGGTGGAAGCCTTTCTCGATGCCGTGGGTAAGATTGCTTGAATAAAAATGAATACTAATTCTTAAAAATCAGAATACTTTGGCAGGAAAAACCTTATTTGAAAAGATATGGGACCGGCATGTAGTCACTACCGTGGAGGGCGGCCCCAGCGTGTTGTACATCGACCGGCACCTGGTGCATGAAGTGACCAGTCCGCAGGCTTTTGCCGGCCTTAAACAGCGTGGTTTAAAGGTGCGGCGACCCGAGAAAACAGTGGCCACCCCCGACCACAACATCCCGACCATTGAGCAGGATTTGCCCATACAGGACGAGTTGAGTCGTTTTCAGGTAAATAAACTCACTCAAAACTGTAAAGAAAACGGGATCAGCCTGTATGGTCTCAATCACCCCTTCAATGGCATTGTGCATGTGATAGGCCCCGAATTGGGCATCACCCAACCGGGGATGACCATTGTATGTGGCGACAGCCACACCTCCACGCATGGCGCCTTTGGCACCATAGCCTTTGGCATTGGCACCAGCGAAGTGGAAATGGTGCTGGGAACCCAGTGTGTGCTGCAAACCCGCCCCAAAACCATGCGCATCACCGTGGATGGAAAGCTGCAAAAAGGGGTGGTTTCCAAGGACATCATCCTCTACATCATCTCACAGATATCCACCGGTGGCGCTACCGGGTATTTTGTTGAATTTGCAGGTTCGGCCATCCGCAACCTATCCATGGAAGCCAGGATGACCATCTGTAATATGAGTATCGAGATGGGTGCCCGCGGTGGAATGATTGCACCCGACCAGGTGACCTTCGACTATATTAAGGGGCGTGAATTTGCCCCCACGGGCGCTGAATGGGACAAAGCAGTGGCAGAATGGAAAAAGCTGCCCTCCGACCCCGATGCCGTGTTTGATAAGGAGCTGGTATTTAAGGCCGAAGACATTGAGCCGATGATCACCTATGGCACCAATCCGGGCATGGGACTGGGCATTTCGCAGTCCATTCCCCGCACGGAAGAGGTGGAAAAGTCCTCTCGTGCTTCATTCAACAAGTCACTTGAATACATGGGTTACGCGCCCGGAGACCCCATGTTGGGAAAAAAAGTGGAGTATGTGTTCGTGGGCAGTTGCACCAATGGCCGGATAGAAGACCTTCGCTCATTTACCTCATTTGTGAAAGGACATAAAAAAGCCGATGATGTGGTTGTGTGGATTGTGCCTGGCAGCAAACAGGTGGAGAAGCAAGCCGAGAAAGAGGGTTTGCGTGCCATTTTGAGCGAGGCGGGCTTTGAATTGCGCCAACCAGGATGTTCGGCATGCCTGGCCATGAACGACGATAAGATACCCGAAGGCAAGTATGCCGTCTCTACATCGAACCGTAATTTTGAAGGACGACAAGGACCCGGTGCCCGAACCATGCTGGCCAGCCCCCTAACCGCTGCAGCAGCTGCCATTACCGGCAAGGTAACCGATCCACGGACATTTTTATAATTTTTTATCCTTGTAAAGAGGCACGGTCGTGTGTCTTTACTAAATGAATATTTTATGCCCATAGATAAATTTGTAACCCTGGAATCAACCTGTGTTCCGCTTCCCATAGAGAATGTGGACACCGACCAAATAATTCCTGCCCGCTTTTTGAAAGCCACCACCCGCGACGGCTTTGGCGACAACCTGTTTCGCGATTGGCGCTACGATAAAAGCGGCGCCCCAAAAAAGGATTTTGTGCTGAACAACTCCACCTACTCAGGAGAAATTTTGGTGACCGGCAAAAATTTTGGCAGTGGCTCCAGCCGCGAGCATGCCGCATGGGCCATACATGGCTATGGCTTCAGAGTGGTTGTATCCAGCTTTTTTGCCGACATTTTTAAGAACAATTCGCTCAACAACGGCCTTTTGCCCGTACAGGTCTCCGACAGTTTCCTTGAAACTCTTTTCGGAGCCGTTGAAAAAGACCCTGAAACCCGGGTAAAAGTGGACCTGGAAGCACAAGAAATAGCATTGCTCCCAAACGGTCCTTCCGAGGGGTTCGACATCAATCCTTACAAGAAGAAGTGCCTGCTCAACGGCTTCGACGACATCGACTATCTGCTGAGCATCAGTGATGAAATTGAAGCCTGGGAATTGAAAAACGACTGATTAAACAAAAACCTAACCTGGACAAGCCAGAAATAACAAAACACAGACCGATGAAGACCATTGAAGTGATGGATACCACCCTGCGGGATGGAGAACAAACAACGGGCATATCATTCAACGATGCCGAAAAGCTGGCCATTGCCCGTTTGTTGATTGAGGAGGTGAGGGTTAACCGCATTGAAGTGGCTTCTGCCCGGGTCTCCGATGGCGAACTTAAAGCAGTGAGAAGAATGACCCAATGGGCCAAAAAACAAAATTGCCTCGACAAAATTGAGGTGCTTGGTTTTGTGGATGGCACTACTTCACTGGACTGGATAGAGGATGCCGGCGGAAAAGTGTTGAACCTGCTTACCAAGGGCTCAATAAAACATCTTACCGGGCAACTCCGAAAAACAAAAGAGGAGCATTTAGATGGAATTATGCAGGTGCTGGCCGAAGCTGAGAAGCGCGGTATAACGGTGAATGTCTATCTGGAGGACTGGTCCAACGGGATGATCAACTCACCCGAATATGTCCATTTTCTGGTGAAGCATCTGGCCACCAGCTCTGCCAAACGCATCATGCTACCCGATACTTTAGGAATTCTCAACCCCGACCAGACCTTCGAATTTTGTCACTCTTTAATCAGTGAGTTTCCTGAAGTGCACTTCGACTTCCATGCCCACAACGATTACGATCTCTCCGTCGCCAATGTATATGAGGCCCTCAAAGCCGGCGTAAAAGGAGTTCATACCACTGTTAACGGCCTGGGCGAAAGGGCAGGCAATGCTCCCCTGGCAAGCATCGTGGGTATTATGAACGATCATTTGAAGATCGGGAACACCATTAATGAAGGTCGTCTTACCCAGGTCTCTAAAATGGTGGAAACCTTTTCGGGGGTACGCATTCCCGCCAACAAACCGCTCACCGGCGAATATGTGTTTACCCAGTGCAGCGGGGTGCATGCCGATGGCGACAATAAGGACAACCTCTACTTTAGCCGTCTGATGCCCGAACGATTTGGCCGGGTACGCCGTTATGCCCTGGGAAAAACCTCGGGAAAAGCCAACATCAGGAAAAATCTTGAAGAGCTGGGCATCAAACTGGGGCCCGAAGACATGAAAAAAGTGACGCAAAGGGTGATTGAGCTGGGCGATAAAAAGGAGAGCGTAACCACCGAGGACCTTCCCTACATCATCTCCGATGTGCTCAAAAGCAAGTCGGTGGCACAAAACATCAGGCTCAGAAATTATAACCTGTCGCTGGTGCATGGCCTCCGTCCGGTAGCTTCGCTTAGCCTGCAAATTAACAAAGAGGTTTACAGCGAAACATCGGTGGGCGACGGGCAGTACGATGCCTTTATGAAAGCCTTGTGGAAAATATACGAGCGTTTGGGAAAAGCCCATCCGGTGCTTACCGATTACTGGGTATCCATTCCCCCCGGAGGTAAAACCGATGCCCTGGTGGAGACGGTCATTACCTGGGAGTACAACAATCAGGAGTTCAAGACAAGAGGCCTGGATGCCGACCAAACAGAAGCAGCCATCAAGGCCACATTGAAGATGCTTAATATAATGGAAAACAGGGAGATAGGGCTGATTGTTCAACCCCCCGCAGAGACCCAACCTCTTGCCTCCCATTGATAAAATTATTGAATCAAACGCTTGAAAAAAGATAGAAATACCCACTTTTTATTTTAAAAGGAGCTAATAAAACAGAGCCAAAAAAGGCGTAAACAACTATATTAAATGCAATTAAACATAGCAGTATTGCCCGGCGATGGCATAGGGCCCGAGATTATTGAACAAGCCATTAAAGTATTGGACGCCGTTTGCCTGAAAAAAGGCCATCAAATTAATTATAAATATGCACTGGTAGGCGCTACCGCCATCGACCAAACGGGCAATCCCTATCCCGACGAGACCCATGACATTTGCATGGCTTCGAATGCGGTACTTTTTGGCGCCATTGGCCACCCAAAATACGACAACGACCCAAAGGCGCGGGTGAGGCCTGAGCAAGGACTTCTGGCCATGCGTAAAAAGCTGGGCCTCTACGCCAACATACGGCCCGTGGCCACCTTTCCGGCGCTACTGCATAAATCACCCCTTCGGGCCGATTTGGTTGAAGGCGCTGATTTCGTGGCTATTCGTGAGCTCACCGGAGGCATCTATTTCGGCAAACCGCAGGGTCGCTCCGAAGATGGTGAAACCGCTTACGACACCTGCGTTTATACTAAAAATGAGGTGGAGCGCATTACCCGGTTGGGTTTTGAATTTGCTATGAAGCGCCGTAAAAAGCTCACCGTCGTCGATAAGGCCAACGTGCTGGCTACCTCGCGCCTGTGGCGCGAAACGGTGCAGGGCATCGCCCCCGATTACCCCGAAGTGGAAGTGGAATATATGTTTGTGGACAACGCAGCCATGCAAATCATTCAATGGCCCAGGCGTTTTGATGTAATGGTTACCGAAAACATGTTTGGCGACATCCTCACCGATGAAGCCAGTGTAATTACCGGCTCCATGGGCCTGTTGCCCTCTGCCTCCATTGGAATGCATACATCGGTTTTTGAACCCATTCACGGCTCTTACCCTCAGGCCGCCGGCAAAAATATTGCCAATCCCGTGGCCACTGTTCTCTCCGTGGCTCTGATGTTGGAATATGCCTTCAAGCTGAATGAAGAAGCCGCCCTGATTCGTGAAGCCGTGGAAGAATCACTTCAGCAGGGCAAAGTCACCGAAGACATCGATAAAACCAACCCCCTTTCCACCTCCCAGGTGGGCGATTGGCTGGCGCAATATATTGCATCATAGTTCAATCTTTTAAAAAATTAATGATACGACAATACCTCCCAATCTAACATCATCAAAAACAATCCAAACCAATTGCAACTTATTGCGTAAGAAATAACAACGCGATATGAGCAACCTTTACTGTCCTCTTAGAAAATAGTTTTATCTTTGAGGCGTTAAACACTCATGGTGTTGAAAACCTATTTAAACCTCACTAACTGTTTTTAGATGAGAAATCTGATTGTTACTTTGCTCGCTACTCTGTTTGTCGTTTCAGCCTGCACACCCACCCAATTTCAGGTAAAGGGCAACATTTCTGATGCAGCCGGAGAAACGCTATTACTGGAAAAACTTCAACTCGACCGCAATATTGTTATCGACAGCGTGGTGTTGGGCAACAGCGGACGGTTCTCATTCAAGGGTAGCCGATTAGAGGTACCCTCTTTTTTCCGGTTGAGCCTGTCGCCTTCCAATTTCATCACCCTTTTATTGGACAGCATCGAACAGGTAAAAATCACGGCCGATGGAAAAGGTCTTGAGGATTCGTATCGTTTGGAAGGCTCGTTAGAGTCCAAAAAAGTTCAGATACTCAACCAGCGGTTAAAAAAACTTCGCAGCAGCGTCGACAGCCTTATAACGCTTTATCAGTCGCTTCAATCGAAGGAAGAGGTTGAGCGAAAAAATGAGATAGGCCAGGAACTGGTGACCGCTCTGGACGAACACAAAAACTTTGTGGGCACCTTTGTAATGGACAACCCACGGTCGTTTGCCAGTTATTATGCACTTTTTCAGAGGCTGAGCGACAATACCCTTGTTCTCAACGTGATGGATAAGAAGGAACAGGTTTATTTCGCCACCATCGCTACCAGTCTCAATCTGCTCTACCCCGAGTCGCCCCGGGTAAAACAACTTTACAACTACGTGCTGAGCGCTAAAGCCGAGCAGCAGCGCAGTAAAATTTCCGAACTGCTGGCTTCCGAAAGCACCCAGTCCATTCCCGAAATTAACGAAAAAGACGTCAACGGTCAGGAAGTGGCGCTCTCCTCGCTAAAGGGGAACGTAGTATTACTCTCGTTTTGGGCGTCGTGGGACCAAAGCTCCGTAAGGGAGAACGAAAATCTTAAAAAAATATACAACGATTATCATAAAAAAGGATTCGAGATTTACCAGGTTTCACTCGACCGCAGTAAGGTGCTGTGGGAGAATGCGATTGTAAGCACCCAGTTGCCCTGGATAAATGTAAGCGACCTGCGTTATACCGATTCCTATCCGGCACGGATTTACAACATCAAACAACTGCCTGCCAATTACCTCATCAGCCGTGAAGGCGATATTATAGGGAAGAACCTATATGGCGACATGTTGAGAGAAAAACTGAAAGAGCTGCTTTAAATAAATAATTTGGAATCGAAGAAGAAAATATTTTTCGCCTCGGATGTCCATCTGGGGGCACCCTCTATCAAAAACCATCGCGAACATGAACATATCTTCGTCTCGTGGCTCGACACCATAAAAGAAGAAGCTCAGGAGTTGTATTTAATGGGCGATATTTTTGACTTCTGGTTCGAGTACAATCATGTTATTCCCCGTGGATTTACGCGCTTTTTGGGGAAACTGTGCGAGTTTACCGACCGGGGTATCCCGGTTCATTTCTTCACCGGCAATCACGACATCTGGGTATTTGACCATCTGCCCCGCGAAACCGGCGTAATTGTTCATCGTGAGCCGCTCACCACCATTCTCAATGGCAAGCGTTTTTTTTTAGCACATGGCGATGGTTTAACCCCTCACGAAAAATCCTACAAACGATTAAAGGCGGTGTTTACGAACCCGGTGGCGCAAACATTGTTCAAATGGTTACACCCCGACCTGGGCATCCCCATGGCCAAATTCTGGTCGCGCAAAAGTCGCAGCAAGAATGAGCTGTTGCACACCGCCACCTTCCAGGGAGAAGAAAATGAATGGCTGATAAAATTTGCCAGGGAGATTCTGGAAAGAGAGCATTTCGACTTTTTTGTGTTTGGCCACAGGCATATTGCCCACGATATTAAGATTGCCCCCCAAAGCCACGTGGTCTATCTGGGCGATTGGGTAACCCATTTTTCCTGGGGTGAGTGGGACGGGGAAAACTTTCGTCTGAAATTTCTATAAAATCGACCCCCCTTTTGTGGTCGTGCAATCAGTCACCTCCCTGTTTTAAGCAGTGCATTGCCAATCACCAGATCGAAAGGAGAGGTAATTTTAATGTTCTCGCGATTACCCTCCACCAGAGTTATTTCGTAACCTGCGGCTTCTGCTACCGAAGCATCATCGGTAAATGAGGGTTGATAAGGCAAGGTGTAGGACTTCTTTATCAGGGGTGTTTTAAATACCTGTGGGGTTTGAACCACCCGGAACTCATCTCTGCGCTGGGCTTCACTTCCATGAGGGATTATCCGCCTGAGAGACTCTTCCAAAGAGATAACCGGCACTGCTGTGTCGCAGGTTTGAGCTGCATTGAAGCAACGGGTAATGGTTTCGATACTTACGAAGGGTCTCACACCGTCGTGAATGGCAACCACCCCATCCTCCACCACTGCGAGCCCTTGTTTAACGCTGTCGAAACGGCTTTCGCCGCCCTCCACAAGCTTATGAGGAATATCGAATCCGTGTTTGTTGCACAGCACCTCCCAATAGGCAAACTGGTTGGCAGGAAGCACCAGGATAATTTCCAGTTTTTGGCTGAATTGATGGAACCTCTCAAGAGTGTGCATTAATACCGGTTTATTGCCCAGAGGCAAAAATTGTTTAGGCACATCGTATCCCATGCGTACTCCGCGGCCCCCCGCAACAATAATGGCAAACAGTGGTTCCATTTAATAAGTGGAGAGTGCGCTTCGCAGGTTTTCAAAGCGCGATTCGTAATCCATGATTGACAGCCGTATCACCTCGCGTGCTTCTTCGGCATTATACACATGCGTAATTTCCGAATCGCGGTTCATACCGGGCATATCTTTATAGGTCAGGAAGTAATGCTTCAGGCGCCGGATAACCAGCTCGGGCAATCCATCAATATCGGTAAATCCCCCATACACCATGTCTCCTTTCAACACCGCGATTATTTTATCATCCGCTGCCTGCCCGTCAATCATCCGGAATCCTCCAATGGGGATGGCCTCGGCAATAATATCGCCATGCGAGACATCCTTTTCGGTGAGTACACAAACATCCAGCGGGTCTCCATCACCCTTAATCTCCTTTTTTGAAGTTTTTGAGCTGCAATATTCCCCCACCTTATCGCCACAATAAGTTTGCGGGATAAAGCCGTATAGCGCCGGCACCACATTGGAGTATTTTTGAGGCCGGTCGATGCGCAGATAACCGCTCACCTTATCAATCTCATATTTAATGGTATCGGTAGGTACCACCTCAATAAAACAATGAACGATATCAGGTGCTTTGTCACCGATATCAATCCCGTGCCAGGGATGCGATTTGTAACGCAATCCCATCAGTCGCCCTATCGGGTCCATCAAACTGTTAGCAGTCATTGGCTTTATGTTTTTCTTTTTTGGCATCAATTTAATATTTCAAGCGAAATTAAGCTAATTCTACGTTAGTATACTTGCATTTATTATCAAAGGTTCGCAAAATTCACCTCATCGCTTCCCTATTTGAAGAAGATTGAGGAAGAAGACGGAAGACGATAGAACAGAGGATTGAAGAGAAAAGATTGAGGAAAGCTTGAAAAACTTCCAACTTCCGACTTTTAGCTATTAGCGGTTCCGTGCTTCCTACCTCCGCCTCCCGTCTTCGGTCTTCCGTCCTCGGTCTTCGGTCTTCGGTCTTCTGTCTTCCGTCTTCTGTCTTCGGTCTTCTGTCTTCGGTCTTCCGTCTTCTGTCTTCCGTCTTCTGTCTTCCGTCTTCTGTCTTCTGTCTTCGGTCTTCCGTCTTCTGTCTTCCGTCTTCTGTCTTCGGTCTTCCGTCTTCATGCTTCCTGCTTCGTGCTTCCTGCTTCGTGCTTCGTGCTTCCAACTCCCAGCTCCACTTCCTCACCCGGCCCACCCCGAGCGGTCGAGGTTTCGATATTGTACCGCTTCGGCCACATGATGCGCACAGATGGTATCACTATCCTCCAAATCGGCAATGGTACGTGACACTTTTAAGATACGGTCGTATGCACGTGCCGACAGGTCGAGCTTCTCCATAGCATTTTTTAAGATGGCCTGTCCGCTTTCATCGGGCATGGCGTATTGTCGCAGCATCCGCGTGGTCATCTGGGCGTTGCAATATATGGTTGGGTGCTTTTTATAGCGCTGCGATTGTCTTTCGCGCGCCAAAATAATACGCTGACGCACTACTTTGCTGGGCTCTCCCGGTTGCTCCGAGGCCAGCTTATCAAAAGGTACCGGCACCACTTCAATGTGGATGTCTATGCGGTCGAGCAGTGGCCCCGATATGCGGCTCAAATATTTCTGCACCACACCGGGGCTGCAAACACACTGCTTTTCAGGATGATTGTAAAACCCACAGGGGCAGGGATTCATGCTGGCAATCAGCATAAAGCTGGCCGGATAGTCGATGGTAAATCGGGCGCGTGAGATGGAGATACGGCGGTCCTCCAAAGGTTGCCGCATCACCTCCAGAACCGTGCGTTTAAATTCGGGCAGTTCGTCGAGAAACAGAACACCATTGTGGGCCAGGGATATCTCCCCGGGCTGGGGATAGGCCCCACCGCCTGTGAGGGCGATATCCGAAATGGTGTGGTGGGGGCTGCGAAAGGGCCTGCGGGTAAGCAGCGAAACATGTCCGTTGAGCTTCCCGGCCACAGAGTGTATCTTGGTGGTTTCCAGTGCCTCATTGAGCGTGAGCGGGGGCAGGATGCCGGGCAATCGCTTGGCCAGCATAGACTTACCTGAGCCCGGGGGCCCAATCATAATAAGGTTATGTCCACCTGCCGCCGACACTTCCAGGGCACGTTTCACGCTTTCCTGCCCCTTTACATCGGCAAAGTCAAGGTCACCAAAGGATTGCTCCTTTAAAAATTCGGCCTGCATATCAATCACCGTTCGCTCAAACTCCTTTTCGCCGGTAAGAAAATCCACCACCTGCGAAAAGGAATCCATGCCGTAAACCTCTAACCCTTCCACCACGGCAGCCTCGCGGGCATTCTGTGCAGGCACAATAAAGCCTCTGAAACCATCGGCCCTGGCTTGCAAAGCAATGGGCAAAGCCCCTTTAACAGGATGCAGGGAGCCATCCAGCGAAAGCTCTCCCATCATCATAAACCGGCCATAAAGGTCGGATTTGATCTGGTTGGAGGCAGCCAAAATTCCAATGGCAATGGGCAGGTCGTAGGCCGACCCCTCTTTACGTGTGTCGGCAGGAGCCATGTTGATGACGATGCGTTGTCCCGGCCAGTTGTAATCCAATTCTTTAAACACCGACTCGATGCGCTGCTGGCTCTCTTTCACCGCATTATCGGGCAGGCCTACCAAAAAAAAGCGAATGCCACGCGTCACATTCACCTCAATGGTGATGGTGATGGCATCAATGCCCGTTACTGCAGCGCCATAGGTTTTTACCAGCATAGCTTAATGGATTTTTTTTACTTTTATAACATAGGTACAAGTTAAACAAAATTTTTAACCCGCTCAAACATCCTGTTGAAAATCTACTCAGGTTCACTTCACATAAAAGTAGCATAAAGAGCCGGGGATTTACTACTTTTGTAATTCTAAAGTTCAAGCTATGAAGTTTACCTTTATAAAATTACCACGCCACCGGCAGTTTAATTATTCGCCGATCTATTACGACGAAAAAAAAGAGGCGCAGAAAGAACGGGAACGACGTGTACGGGAAGAGTTAGGCCTCACTTTGGAGGAGGAGAAGGGACGCGGATACGCCGATCGTATCCGCGGGAGTATGCGCTCGCGAATTAAATCGCATTTTGAGGTTGCCCGTAAGGAGCGGAAAAAATCGAATCTTCGCCTGGTGATTATACTCATCGTATTGATGACCATTTTCTACTATCTCCTGAACTCAGCCCGCGAATGGTACGACCTCTTTTTACAGTAAGCTAACAACACAACGGAAGAACGAGAGAAGATTCATGTCAGATATCATCCAATTGTTGCCCGATTCGGTGGCCAACCAAATTGCCGCGGGTGAGGTTATTCAACGACCTGCCTCGGTGGTAAAAGAGTTGGTGGAAAACGCGATTGACTGCGGTGCCAGCGAAATCAACATCATAATTAAAGACGCCGGGCGTACGTTGATGCAGATCATCGACAACGGATGTGGTATGTCCGAAACCGATGCCCGCATGGCGTTTGAACGGCACGCGACCTCTAAAATCAGAGAAGCCAACGACTTGTTTGCCATACGCACCATGGGTTTCAGGGGTGAAGCGCTGGCCTCGATTGCCGCGGTGGCACAGGTGGAGCTTAAAACCCGCCTTCACGAGCAGGAACTGGGCACTCACCTGGTCATTTCCGGCTCGCGGGTTGAAAAACAGGAACCCACAGCCTGCGCGCCAGGAAGTAACTTTATGGTGAAAAACCTCTTTTTTAATGTGCCGGCGCGCCGCCGGTTTTTAAAAAGCAACTCCACTGAGCTGCGCCGTATTGTTGCGGAATTTCAAAACCTCGCCCTGGCCAACCCCGGGGTCTCCTTCTCGCTCACTCACAACGACCAGCCGCTGTTCACATTGCCGCGCACCAACCTGCGACAACGCATACTGGCCGTTATTGGCAGGCAGGTGAACCAGCACCTTATTCCGGTTGATGTGAATACCTCGGTAGTAAAAATAACGGGATGGATAGGTAAGCCTCAGGCTGCTCGTAAGCGACCGGGCGACCAGTTCTTTTTTGTGAACAACCGGTATATGCGTCATCCCTATCTGCACAAAGCCGTAACGGTGGCTTATGAAAACCTGATTTCACAGGAACATTATCCGCTCTACTTTCTCTTTTTTGAGGCGAATCCTGAAATTATTGACATCAATATCCACCCCACCAAAACCGAGATCAAGTTTGAGGACGAATCGGTGGTATGGCGAATCTTAAATGCCTCGGTACGCGAAACCCTGGGAAAATTTAATATGGTTCCCTCTATAGATTTTAATCAGACCGGCAGCATTGATATTCCGGTTTCAGACAGGAACGAGACAGTTTCAGCCCCGAAGGTAGAGTTAAATCCTGATTTTAACCCTTTTGAAACACCCTTCTCCCTCTCACCCACGGGCAGTGGTGACCGCCCCTCTTCTAAAGGCTGGGAAACCCTCTACAACGGATTCGAGAATGAGCCTCCCATCCCCAACGAGCCGGAGGCGCCGCGTGAGTTGATTATTCCTTCTCAACAAAGCAGAGAAGAGCAACAGGGTGACCTGGGTTTTAACGGCGAAGCACATCCTGCGAATGCGTCAGGAACTCTTTACTTTCAAATCAAGAACCGATATATCCTCACCTCTGTAAAATCGGGTTTGATGATTATTGACCAGCGACGGGCTCACGAACGCATTCTTTTTGAGGAGTTTATGACAATCCTCCGGGCCAGTAAATCCCTGTCGCAACAATCCCTCTTTCCCGAAAAATTGAATTTTAGCGAGGAGGATGCCATTCTTCTGAGGGAGATTAAACAAGACCTGGAGGTTTTTGGTTTTGCTATACAGGAAGAGGCCGACAACTGTTTTGTGGTAAAAGGTACGCCTTCCATATTGAAAAATGTAAATCTGCCGGAATTGATAGACTCTATATTGAAGGCTTTTAAAACCGGTGAGGTGGATGCCCCTCATCAGGCGAGGGAGCAAATGGCCATTGTTATGGCACGCAATGCCTGCGTGAAGCCCGGGCAGAGGCTGTTACAGGCCGAGATGGCATCGCTCATTAAACGGCTGTTTCTTACCTCGGAACCTTCCTATACGCCATTGGGAAAGACAGTATTTACAATAATGAATAACGACGAACTGGACAAACGGTTTAGATAGGCCTCCCCCACCTCCCGCCATTGCGGAACAAGCTCTCCAAAGGAGGGGGGACAGGGAATCTGCCTATCAGATGGTAAATGGTAATCTTTAATCTTTAATCCTTTTCCCTTGGAGCTTTTAGCTATTTGGCACAATTAACAACGTAACAACATGAACATAGGCGCATCGCCCTTTGGAGGGCTTACCCCGGTGGTAAAAAATCTACTCATTGTCAATGTCATCTTCTATGTGGCCAGTCTGGTGTTTTTAAGCACTTTTGGCATTCAAATAGAAAATTATCTGGGTTTGCATATCCCCACAGCAAAGGATTTTAACCCTTTTCAGCTGGCTACCTACATGTTTTTGCATGCCTACTACTCTCCGCAGGGTGGCATTATTTTCTCCCACCTGTTTTTTAATATGTTTGCCCTCTTTATGTTTGGTCGTATGCTGGAAACGGTTTGGGGCCCGCGCCGGTTTTTATTCTACTACTTTGCAACGGGCATAGGGGCCGCCCTGGTACACCTTATCACCCAGTACTTTGAGGTGGCTCCGGTTTTAGAGAGTATCAACCACTATTTGAACAATGCCACCCACCAAAACCTTCAGGATTTTTTGAACCAGCATCTGGAGATAAGAAGTTTAGATATGAAGCAACGCTACGAGGAATTTGCTTCAACTTACAACCAGCTGATAAACAGCGATCCCAATAAAGCTATGGCTCTGTCTAAAGAGTATCTGTACCAATACCGGGGCAGCTACCTCAACAGCTTTATAACCATAGGCGCCTCCGGAGCCGTCTTCGGCATCCTGCTGGCCTTTGGCATGCTCTTCCCCAATACTCAGTTGATG
>JACDJA010001075.1_pt1 | contig 24782 bp, 21 predicted proteins | sample 7449241 | NCBI WGS metagenome assembly JACDJA01 (sample SAMN14253289, study PRJNA609438) | sludge metagenome | isolation source: initial anaerobic sludge | collected 2018-12-20 | reverse complement strand
GGATCCCGATCGCGCACAAGGACCTCATCGCTACCCGCGGACTTCGCACGACCTATCACACTGACTCGTTCAAGGACAACGTCCCAGACGCCGACGCTCCGGTAGTCACCACACTTACGCAAGCTGGGACGATGCTCCTCGGCAAAGCCAATACCCTCGAGCTTGGAAGCGGCGACGGCGACGTGTTCGGCCTCGCCCGCAACCCATGGAACCTAGCGCGCCAAGTCGGCGGATCCAGCTCAGGCTCGGCGGTTGCCGTAGCGGCGGGGTTAGCCGCCGCCGCTACGGGCACGGATGCGGGCGGCTCCATCCGCATTCCGGCCGCGTTCTGCGGGGTGGTGGGGCTGAAACCCACGGCTGGCCTCGTGCCGATGAGCAAGGGCTCGAGCGGGTTGTCGGTGACTGGCCCCATGACCCGCACCACCCTAGACGCGGCGATCTTGCTCGAGGCTATGGCAGGCATGAGCGGCGTCCTCGAACAAGTGACAGGTGACGTCTCCGGCCTGAGGGTCGGATTACCGGTCGACTGGCTTGACGTCCCACTAGAAGACGAGGTTTCGGACAACCTTCAGCATGCCGCTACCGTGTTGCGCGGTCTGGGCGCCACTGTTCTTGAGGTTCGCCTCCCGCACGCCGCCGCTAGTGAGGTGCTTGGCGGGGTAATCACGCACGTCGACAACTTCGGGAAGTACCGCTTCCTGCTCGAGCGCGGCGCGAAGCTTGGGAAGTTCGTCCACGAACTACTCCTGGCCGCCGAACTCTATCCTGCAGCGACTTATCGACTCGCCCAACAACTGAGGCAACTCATGTTGGAAGACGTCGAGGCCGCCCACGCGCAGGTCGATGTGATGCTCACCCCGGTGACGCCCTACCGCGCGGCGCTCCTCAGCCAAACCGAACTACGCATCGGCAACACGACCGTGAACCCCCGGACGGGCCAGGGTCGCTTCACGCGCCTGAGCAACCTGACGGGTTATCCGAGCCTAAGCGTGCCAACGGGCCTTGACTCCAACGGGATGCCCTTGGCCGTTCAGATTCACGGACGTCCATACGAGGAGGACATCCTCCTCTCAGCAGCACGCGCCATCGAGCTCAACAACTCGCAGCGCTCCGCGCGCCCCAAATTCCACGCCTGAGCCCTCAGGCAACAAGGACGGACAATCACCATGCTTCTTAACGCCGACAAAGCTCGCCAACTGATGCACGAAGATGGTCTAGACGCGCTAGTCCTCGCTTACACGGAGAACGTCATCGTGTTCACCGACTTCATGCACGTGAACAGCAACCGCATCAAGCCGCGCCTCTATTACGTCGTCTTCTTCGCGGACCCGGCGCGGGAGGCCGTCTTCCTGGTGCCACACCAGGACTTCGACGATGCTCGCCGTCATACCTGGATCAAGGACGTCCGCCCAACCGCGGAGTACGTGTTCCCAGGCAGGCCTAACGTGATCGTAGACAAGGTCGCTGCCGTCTGCGAAATCGTTAGCGCTGCCGGCCTTGGTGGGGGAACAATCGGTTTCGAGAACGCCTCACTGCCGTACGACGTCTTCGCTGCGCTCAGCACGGGTCTGCCGGACGCGACGTTCAAGCCTGCAAGCGTGCTTCTTTCGAGGCTTAGGGCCACGAAGAGCGCAGAGGAGCTCGTCCGGCTCCGTAAGGCCATGGACGCCACCCAGGCTGGCGCCCGCGCCATCATGAACAACATCCGCGCTGGCATCACGGAGCAAGAGCTGGCAGCGCTAGCGAAACAAGCGTGCTTGGACGCAGGCGGCGAGTACGTCGACTTCCTCATCGTTGGCGCGGCAGAGAACGGCGCCATCGTGCACGGCACGCCGACAGATTATGCGCTCAAGGATGGCGACATCGTTCGCTTCGACCTCGGCGCCGTCTATGGCTCGTATCCGGGTGACTTCGCGAGAACTTACGTGGTCGGCGCCAACCCACGCCCCCAGGACGCCATGCACTACGAGGCAGTGCGCGCCGCGGTCGAGGCCGGGATAGCGGCCGTCAAGCCAGGCACCACTGCAGGCGAGGTTTACGACGCTATGCTCCGTGCGGGCCAAGCCATCGACCCTGAGCTGTACCGCGAGCATGCCGGCCACGGCGTGGGCCTCGAGATCCACGAGGAACCCATGATCTACCGCGGCTCCACCTTCGTGCTAGAAGCTGGCATGGTCGTGATGATCGAGTGCGGGCGCTACATCCTCGGTCAAGGCGGTTATCAGCTTGAGGACTTGGTGCTCGTAACCGAGACCGGACACGAGCTCATGACTGACGTGCCACGCGACCTCGTGATCGGTGCTTGAGTAGGTGGCGCCGATCGCGCTTGCGCTGCTCGGGGCAGGCGGCATCAATAGCGTCGTTGCGCAGGCCATCGTCGCCGGGCAGCTTCCGCACGTAAAGGTCGTGGCGGTGTCCGGCGCCACCGCCGACTCGCCTAGCGCAACCCTGCTAGGCGAGCAGCTTGGCGCGAACGTCGTTGCGCCAGAGGGGCTAGTCGCCGCTGGCGCCGAGTGGGTCCTTGAAGCCGCAGGCGGCTCGGCCGTAAGGCAGCACGTGCCCGGCCTCTGGGCGGCGGGCATCAACACTATCGTCATGAGCGTCGGCGCCATGATCGACGACCATGTCATGGCCGCATACCGCGGGCGCGGCGCCGTACAGGTCATCCTCCCAAGCGGCGGGATCGCCGGATTGGACGGCGTTCGCGCCCTAGCGGCCGTCGGCGGACTGACCCTAGCCCGCATCACGACTACCAAGCATCCAAACGGGTTGCGTGGCGCACCTTACCTCGAGGAACACGGCACCGAGCTGCCAGCCGATCACGCTGTCACCGTCTTCGAAGGCAACGCACGCGCCGCCGTCAAGGGTTTCCCCGCCAACATGAACGTGGCGGTCGCGCTCAGCCTCGCTGGTCTTGGGCCAGACCTAACCGAGGTCGTGGTGCGGTCCGACCCGTTCGCCACGGCCGTCACGCACCTGATCGAAGCCTCTGGCCCACTGGCAGCGCTGGAGGTGCGGCTACGTTCTCAATCCAGTCAACAGAATCCACGGACGTCCTACATGGCTGGCGCCTCGGCCGTATCGGCAGTGCGGTCTCTTGGCGTAGGCTAATGGAACATCACAGGGTTGGCGGGCACTAGTTATGTCGGGCAAGGTCACACGTTTGAAGCAGGTCATCGTCGACCGCATAAGGTCAGGAGACTATCCAGTAGGGCACCGCCTCACGAGCGCGCGGACCGCCGCCAGCGAGTTCGGGGTCCACTCGAACACCGTCAGCCGCATATACCGCGAGCTGGCGGACGAAGGCATAGTCCGCACCGTCCACGGTAGCGGCACGTTCGTGGTGTCCGTGCCAGGGCCTGAGCACGGTGGGAGTGCCATCGACGAACTGGCGGCCGATCTCGAGAGCCTCGCAGAGCAGGCACGGCATCTTGGCCTATCGCGAACGGCCTGGGACGACCTCGTTGCCGAAAGCTCGGATCGCGCTTTCGTGGATCCCGACCCAGGAATCTGGATAGTCGAGTGCAGCAAGCGCGACGTTGAGGCACTCTCCGTCAACCTCACGACGTTGTTGCGTAGGAGCGTCAATCCACTCCTCGTCAACGAGGTGCCGAAGTTGATGGATGACTGCGGGCCGCACGACATCTTCCTCACGACGCCCTTCCACTACGAGGAAGTCTCGGCGATGCTCGGGCCTGAACGGACGGTGCTCAACGTCAACGTGGTCCCAACCACCGACACGCTCGTGACGTTCGCGCAGCTAGACCCAAGATCGACCATCAACGTCGTGGCGTCGAACGCACCTACCCTCGAGCGGCTCGTGAGGATGGTAAAGACTTACGCGCGGACGGCGCCTCAGTCCGCCGCGCTGATCGACTCACCCGAAGCTCGGGCCATGGTGCGATCAGCTCAGGTCGTAGTTGACACGCAGTCCATTCATGACCGCGTCCTGTCATGGGAACCTGCCGGAGCCGTGCTTACGGTCAGTTACCAGATCGAACCGACTTCGTTAGCGTTCGTCCGCGAAGTGCTGCGCATGCGTGAGCTGGCGCCTGACGCACGTGAACTCACCGCGGTGACGTGAAGTCGTCCCCACCCTCGAAAGGACCATCTCCATGACAACGCTTCCCGCCCTCGCCACTCGCAAGTTCGCTGTCCCCGCCACGCTCCTGACGGTGCTGTTCGCGGTGGCCTTGCCGTTCTTCGTGCACATGCTGCCGCCGGTTGGCGCCACGCCCATGGGCGCAGTGTTGTTGCCGTTGTTCATCGCGCCGTTCATCGCGGCGTTCCTATTCCACCCCGTCGCTGCGCTGGTGGCGTCGCTGGTAACGCCGCTCCTCAACCGCGCACTCACTGGCCAGCCGACGCTCGAGATGGCCGTGCTCCTCACCGTCGAACTGTGCGCCTTCACCGTCGCCGCGCTCGTCCTCTCGCGCGTTTGGCGGCGCTCGGTGATCAACGCACCAATCGCGTACCTGCTTGCCAAGGTCGTGGCGGCTGGCGTTCTTAGCGTTACGGCGCTCATTCCAGCGCTACCGTTCGGGTACTTGACGGGCTCGGTCGTAAACGCGCTGCCTGGCCTCGTCGTGCTTGTCGTCGTCAATCTGCTGGTCGTGAGGCTCGCGGGCCGGCCGAGCTCAAGGTGACCGTCGCCTCACCCAAGCTCGAGCTCGACTTTCAGGACGTCTCCCGGCGCCTGAGGGCATTGGGGCTGCCGGAGGTCGATGTCGTCGTGGGTATCGCGACCGGCGGCGTGGTGCCAGCCAGCCTCGTCGCCTACCACCTTGGGGCGCCGTTGAAGATCATCCATCTGAACTTCCGCGACCCCGACAACAAGCCGCGGCGCGAGGCTCCCACCCTGCTCGAGCCGTTCGATGGCCCGGTTTCGGGCAGCCGCGTGCTGCTCGTCGATGACGTCAGCGTGAGCGGCGCTACCATGGCCGTCGCCCGCCAACACCTGGCTGGTTGTGAGGTTACGACCCTCGCGTTCAAGGGCAAAGCCGACCTGGTCGTGCTGCCTGAGGTGGCGTCGTGCGTTGTGTGGCCGTGGGCGCTTAGCCCAGCCAGTTAACGCCAGCCGAGCCCGGGCGCCACGTACTTGAGTACGGCTTCGATGCTGTGCGCGCAGTACTCGACCCCAAGCTGGTTCGGAACGGTGAGGAGGAGCGTGTCCGCCTCCGCGATCGCCTCGTCCTCTGCTAGCTGCTTGACGAGCACGTCCGGTTCGGCGGCGTAACTGCGGCCGAAGATGGCCCGCGTCTTCTCGTCGATGAAGCCTATCTGATCAGCGTCGTTCTGTTCACGGCCGAAGTAGGCGCGGTCGCGGTCGTCCACTAGCGCGAAGATGCTGCGGCTAACGGACACGCGCGGCTCCCCAGGATGACCAGCCTCGCGCCAGGCTTCACGGAACACGCGGATCTGCTCGGCCTGCTGGATGTGGAACGGCTTGCCGGTCTCGTCGAACTTGAGGGTCGAGCTTTGCAGGTTCATGCCTAGCCGGCCCGCCCAGGCGGCCGTGGCGTCCGATCCGGCGCCCCACCAGATCCGCTCACGCAGGCCGGCCGAGTACGGCTCCAGGCGCAACAGGCCAGGTGGGTTAGCGAACATCGGTCGGGGGTTCGGCCGCGCGAAGCCCACGCCACGCAGCACGTCAAGGAACTCGGTGGCGTGGCGCCGGGCCATGTCGGCGTCGTCCTCGCCTTCCTCCGGCGCGTACCCGAAGTAGCGCCAGCCGTCGACGACCTGCTCGGGCGACCCGCGGCTGATCCCAAGCTGCAGCCGCCCGCCTGCGATGAGGTCGGCGGCGCCAGCGTCCTCAGCCATGTACATGGGGTTCTCGTAACGCATGTCTATGACGGCAGTGCCGATCTCGATGCGCGAGGTCTTTGCCCCGATGGCGGCCAATAGGGGGAACGGCGAACCAAGCTGCCGCGCGAAGTGATGCACGCGGTAGTACGCCCCATCGGCACCCAACTCCTCCGCAACGACGGCCAAGTCGATGGCTTGCAGTAAGGCGTCCGATGCAGTACGCGTTTGCGAGTGCGGGGACGGAGTCCAGTGCCCGAACGAGAGGAAGCCGATGCTCTTCGTCATATCCGTCGATTCTGGCACGGGTCGGGTGTTCGGCTGGTGACCGGGCTTCCGGCCCGGCCACGGCCTAAACTGACCCCATGAGGGTTCTCGTCACCGGCGCCACCGGCTTCGTTGGCGGCCACGTCGTGAAGCACCTGTTGGACGCTGGCATGCAAGTCACTACCTTCGGCCGCCTGCAGCGGTCGACCGAGTTGCCAGCGACGGTCGCCAGCCTGCAAGGCGACGTCGTAACTAGCGAGGGTCTCGCGGCCGCCATGAGCGGCGTGGACGCCGTCGTTCACCTTGTCGGCATCATCCGGGAGCGCGGCGGCGCGACGTTCGAGCGGGTCCACGTCGAAGGCACGCGCAACGTACTCGCCGCGGCCGCTAGAGCTGGGGTGCCGCGGCTGGTACACATGAGCGCCCTCGGCGCAGGCGTTGGTTCCAGCAGCGGCTACCACCGCAGCAAGGCGGCGGCCGAGGAGCTAGTGCGGTCGTCGGCTGCCGCTTGGACCATCATGCGGCCGAGCCTGATCTTCGGTGTTGGCGATGCCTTCTTCGGAGGGACGCTCCGCGATCTCGTCACCCAGCCGCCGGTCATTCCGGTGGTAGGGAGCGGCGAATACCCGTTCAGTCCCGTGTGGATCGATGACGTTGCCACGGCGTTCGTTCGCGCGCTCGAGCGCCCGACCACGGTAGGTGGCAGTTTCGATTTGGTCGGCCCTCGCGAGTACACGCTCCGGGAGTTGCTCGTCTTGGTGCGCGAAACCCTTGGGCTGAACAGGCCGCTCGTGAACATTCCGCTGCCGCTCATGCGCGTGGGCGTTGCGTTGTTCAGACTGCTCCCGAACCCCCCGATTACACGTGACGAGCTGATCATGCTCCTCGCGGGCAACACTGGGGATCCCCGACCGGCGGTCGAAGCGTTTGGGCTGGAATTGGCGGCGCTAGAGGAGCACCTCGCGACAATCCTTAGCAACCGCCGCAGCCGCCAAGTGCTGCGTGCCTAGCGCCAAGTAACGCGGACCCCGCCTCTGCCGGTAACATGCCCCGATGCGCAGCACCGGCCAACGCATAGTGATCGTAGGTGGCGGCGCCGCCGGCTTCTTCGCGGCCATAACTTGCCAGGAAGCTAACCGGGCGGCGCGCGTAACCATCCTCGAGGCCAGCCAGGTTGTGCTGTCGAAGGTGCGCATCTCGGGTGGCGGCCGCTGCAACGTCACCCACGACCAGCCCGACCCGGCGCTGCTCGTACGGAACTACCCTCGGGGCGGCCGCGCGTTGTTAGGCCCGCTCACGCGTTTCGGACCGCGGGAGACGGTGGCGTGGTTCGCGCAGCGCGGCGTGCAACTCAAGACCGAGGCCGACGGCCGCATGTTCCCAACCACCGACGACTCTGCCACCATCATCGACTGCCTCGTTGGCGCCGCAAGAGATGCGGGGGTCGAGGTGCGCACCGGAGCGGCCGTGGTCAGCGTCGAGGTGCACGAACCCACAGGCGACGGGCATCCTGCGGAAGGAGCCGCCGCCAGGTTCCTCCTCCGGTTGAAGGACGGCAGCGCAGTCGCCGCTGACCGCGTCCTGCTCGCCACAGGCGGTGCGCCGGCGAGCTACCGTTGGGTTGCGGACTTGGGGCACACCGTCGAGCCGCCGGTGCCATCCCTGTTCACCTTCAAGATCGACGACCCGCGCCTGCACGGCCTAGCGGGCGTTTCCGTGCAGGATGGACGCGTGCGCCTGGACGGAGTAAAGGAGTCCCACGACGGCCCGCTGCTCATAACTCACTGGGGCCTCTCCGGTCCGGCTGTCCTGAAGGCGTCGGCTTGGGGCGCTCGGCCGCTCCACGACCACGGCTACCAACTCGGCGTGACGGTCAACTGGCGCCCAGACCTCACCGAGGAAGCCGTCCGCAGCGAGCTGATCGCCGCGAAGCAGGCCGACGCCCGCCGCACCGTCCTCGCAGCTGGCGCACTCGAACTGCCGCAGCGGTTATGGCGCTCGCTAGCCGCGGCCTCGGGCGCAGACGAGCAACTTCGCTGGGGCGATGCACCCAAGTCGCTCGTAGCGGCGCTCACGCACGAAGTGCACGCTGGTCGCTACGAAATAACCGGCAAGGGCGTCTTCAAGGAAGAGTTCGTGACGTGCGGTGGCGTCCGGCTGAAGGAAGTCGACTTCGCCACCATGGAGAGCCGGGTCGTGCCCGGACTGCATTTCGCGGGCGAGGTACTCGACATCGACGGCATAACGGGTGGGTTCAACTTCCAGAGCGCGTGGACGACCGGGTGGTTGGCTGGGCGGGCGCTGGCGCGTGAGGGAGCGCTGGGCGCCAGTGGCGAACAACTCAGCTCACTCCGCTAACTCGGCCGCCGCAGGTACTGCCCTCTCGCCGGTCCGACGATGTTTCCGTCGTCATATACGAGGTTCCCGCGCAGGTAAGTCTTCATGACCTTGCCGGTCAGCTCCTGCCCCTCGAACGGCGTGTAGCCCTGCCCCGACTCGGCGTCCGCGGCCCTTACGACAAAGCTCTTGTTCGGGTCGAGGAGTACCAGGTCTGCATCTAGGCCCTCAGCCACATCACCTTTGGCTCCTAACCCGTAGCGCTTGGCGGGGTTGAAGCTCGTGAGTTCGGCTACCCGGTTTGGTGACAGGCCTCTCTTCGAGCCCTCGCTGAAGAGCCCAGAAAGGAGGTATTCGGTGCCGCCGAAGCCCGACTTGGCCAGCCAGATGTCGTCCGGATGCTCCTCTGAGACCTTGATCTCGGCCTTGCAGCACGCGTGGTCACTCACGATCCAGTCGACGTTGCCGGCAAGCACCTGCTCCCACAAGTACTCCACGTCGGCGCGTGGACGAATCGGCGGGTTGACCTTCGCGAGGGGCCCGGCGGGACTATCGATGTCAAGGAGGAGGTGACCGATGGTGACTTCCTTCTTGAACGAAATGTGCGGGAAGAGGCCCTCCATCATCAGGGCAGCCTCGAGCGCCTTGCGGCCACTGAGGTGCAGGAGGTTGATGTTCGCCAACGAGGTCTCGTACGCGAGGTAGGAGGCTATGAACACCGCCAACCCCTCCGAGTGCGGCGGCCGCGCGGCGTTGTAAGCGTGGAGGCCCTTGAGCTTGCCGTCGCGCTCGACGATCGCCGTGTAGGCGTTGAGAATGTCTGCGATCTCGCAGTGGAGGCTTAGGGAGATGTGCTCCCCCCGCTTGGGGTCGTCGGCGATCATGGCCGAGAGCTTGCGCATGATGAACTCGAAGTGGGCGAAGTCGTAAGTCTCGCCCTCCTCCAGGTGCAGGAAGTTGCGCTGTGAACTCGAGCGGCCGTGCAGGCCGTGCCCGCCGTAGAACATGAAGATCTTGAACGATGACACGCCGTGTTCGTCGAGCAGCATGGGCATTTCGTCGATATGCGAGCGGTTGATCGGCGCCAGGTGATAGCCGTAATCCACCCAGTACCTGCCTGCGGAGCGGCGTAGGACTTCAGGGTAGAAGTCTGCGTACGGTCCGCCACGGTTGAGGTAGTAGTCTCCCGTGCGGAAGTAGGTCAAGGCGCTCGTTACACCGCCCATGGCGGCGGCCTTGCTCTCCGTTACCGCGTCTTGCTCGAGCGGGGAGTAGATGCCAACGTGCATATGCCCGTCGACCAAGCCAGGGAACGCCAGTAGGCCGCCGCCATCGACCACCTCGCGCGCGCCATCGACCGCTATGCCTGGCGCGATGCGGTGGAACTTTCCATCTTTGATCGCCACGTCCGTCACAGGCGTGTCGGACCCGTGGGGTCTGGCTAGGCGTACGTTCTTGATGAGCAGATCGCACTCGTTGTTCGCGGCCATACTTCCTCCTTGGGCGAGGCGCCGTTAGTGCCTCAGGTGTGGTCGAACTCCAGTGAGTACTCGAACATGTCGCCGCGGTAGACGGCGTCGAAGTACTCGATCGGGCGGCCATAGCGGTCCTTGACGGTGCGCCTAACGCGGAGCGCAGGTTGGCCCGGCTGGCCGCGCAGGAACTCAGCTTGGTGCTCGTCTAGGGCGGTGGCCTCGATGGTGCGCGTGCTGTGGCCGATGGTAAGCCCGAGGCGCTCGGTCAGATAGTCCATCGAGGACTCGCCGTACAGGAGCCATTCGTCGTCGACGCCGCCTTCTGCGGCCGCGATCAGCGCCGCTGGCAGGCTCACGATGTGCAGCCCGATCGGCACGTCGGCCGCTAAGCGCACCCGCTCGAAGCGCAGGATCTCGGCCCCCGGCGCAAGCCCGAGAGCAAGCGCGACGCTTGGCTCGGCTGCCTGGAGCCCGCGAGAGAGCAACGTCGTGTTGGAATCGATCCCACGCACCTTCAGGTAGCCGGATAGCCCTAGCGAGCGCGCTGTCTCTGGTTGAGGATTGTGGCGCACGCGGTGCGGAACGGCGAAGGTACCGCGACCTTGCTGCCGCACGACGTAACCCTCTTTCACCAGTTCGTCGACTGCTTGCCTGACGACGGAGCGCGAGACTTGGTAGCGCTCCTGCAACTCACGCTCGGTCGGGAGGAGGGCCAGCTGCTGGTCATCCTTCAACAGCAGGATCTGGTCGAGGATGATGTTCTTGAGTTGGTGATAGTAAGGCAAGGGGCTATCACGGTTGACGTCCGGCAACGCTCCGCTGAGTAGCCGGGCGACGCCCTCAGGCCCCGAAGGAAAATTCATACGGACATTATGTTGTCCTGTTGACAGCCTGTCAAACCGGCGCTACACTCACTGTGAAATTGACCAACTAGGCCAGCCGCCGTCCAAACGGCCGGTCGGCACCTTCCAACGAGGAGGCGGATTATCGTGTCATTCGGCAACGCATCCAGACGACAAGGATGGGCGTTTCGCGGCATCCTGGCGGCGCTCTTGCTGGCGCTCGTCAGCGTGGGCGCGGCCCAAACGGTCGTCACCATCGGCTTCTCCCTCCCACTTACTGGAGGTGCCGCCAAAGAAGGTACCGAGAGCAAAGTCGGGGCCGAACTCGCAGCCCAGGTGATAAACGACGCTGGCGGCTTCAAAGTCGGCGATCAGACGGTCACGCTCAAACTCGTCTTCGAGGACGATCTATGTAGCCCACAAGGAGCGATCGACGCTGCCAGCAGGTTGGCCGTAGCCGGCGCTACCTTCGTAGGCGGTTCGTTCTGCAGCTCAGCGGCGCTCGCTGAGATGCCAGTACTCGCGGCGTTAGGCATCCCGCAGATCGCCTACGCCTACGCCGACGAACTCACGACCACTGCCCGCGCGGACGCGAACGCGGTCCTCTCCGCGCGCCTCGGCGTGCAGGCACGCAACGAGATGGTGCCGCTCGCCAAGTACGCCGTGCTCGAGAACGGTGATAAGACGTTCTTCGCCATGGCCCAGAACACCGACTTCGGTCGCAGCATGATCAAGCACTTCAAGGCGACCGTCGAGGCGCTTGGCGGCAGCCTAGTGGCCGAGCCTGAGTACTTCGCGTACGCCGCCACCGACTTCCGCACCTTGCTGACCAAGGCCAAGGCCTCCGGAGCCGACGCCATCGTTGGCATCGGCTTGGCCCAAGAGATGATCGGCATCCTGCTCCAGAGCGACGAGCTCGGTATCACGCAGACGCTCTACGGATCCGATCTCGTGTCCGACGTTAGCGTCGTAAGCGCCGTCGGCCAACAGAACGTCGAAGGCGTCTACTTCCCCTGGTACGACGACACCGGCACAGCCGCCCGCACCTTCGACCGCACCGCGATCGAGCCCGGCGTTCAGGCCCTGCTCGATGCCGGCGAGCGCATCCTAGGCATCACCCCTGGCCGCAACCACGGCCTGGGTTGGGGCACCGTCATGCTCATCAAACAGGCCATGGAGCGCGCAGGCACGACCGATCCGGCCGCCACCATGCAACAAGTGCTCTCGGGCCAAGACTTCGAGCTGTCTTACGGCAACTACCACTTCCTCCAGTGCGGCCAAGCCGTGCTAGGGGCGGGCGTCGCCACCTTCGACTCGGACGGACTGCTACTCGTCGCCGACCGTGACTACGCCTTCGTCGAACCTGTCCTTCTGACCGAAGCGGACCTCTGTAACTAACCGGCGCCTGAAGCTAGAGTCGCGCCGCCTGCCGGACGGAGTCCCAGGCGGCGCCACTTCTAGTGAGGACCTGCGACGCGAAGGGACGCACGCAATGAACAGCGCACTTGGCAGCCCACCGAGCCCGACCGACTGGCTGAGCGCCCACCCCGACGCGGGGACGGCGCAAGCCGTAGCAGTGGCCTTCCTAGCAGCCATGGAGGCCCGCGACCTGACGGCCGCCAAGGCCGCGTTAGCGCCGGGCTTCACCATGGTGTTCCCCGGACCCAAGCGGCTCACTGCGCTTGAAGACCTCGTCAGTGGCAGCCGCCAACGCTACCAGTGGGTGGCGAAGCGCATCGAAGCCGTCGAGAGTCTCTCGTCTGGCGGCGCCGAAGTGGTATGGGTGCGCGGCACCCTCTACGGCACGAACGTGCACGGCGTTGACTTCGAAGGCGTGCGCTTCGTCGACCGCTTCGAAGTTGACAGTCGCCTCCTCGCTCGGCAAGACGTCTGGAACGACTTGGCCGAGAGCGGCGTCCTGCTCAAGACGGTGTGAGGCGCAGCGTCAGGCCATGGAGCTAGTACTACAACAACTCCTCAACGCGCTCCACTCCAGCAGCCTTTACGCTCTGGTGGCGCTGGGCTTGACCCTCGTCTTGGGCGTCCTCGACATCGCCGACTTCTCACAGGGCGCGATCTACATGGCGGGCGCCTACGTAGCCTTCTTCGCTACTTCCACGTTCGGGCTCAACTTCTTCGTTGCACTTCCGCTCGCGATGGTGGTGGGCGGGCTCATCGCTGGAACGAACTATCTTGCTGTCTATCGGCCGCTGCGCAAGTTCAGTGGCACAACGACCTTCGTAGCCGCCCTCGGCCTCCTACTGATATTGCAGAACCTAGCCCTACTCGTCTTCGGGGCGGACTTCAGGCTCGTGAGAGCCCCGCTGGCCAACGTGCGGCTCATCCTCTTCGGGGCGAGCTGGACCGGTTACCAAGCATTGATCGCTGGCATCGTCGTGGTCCTCGTGCTGCTTTCGTGGCTCTTCCTCAAAGTAACGCCCGTCGGAAAGGCCCTGCGGGCAGTGTCCCAGAACAGGCGCGGCGCCCTCATCATCGGCCTTGCGCCGTTCCGCGTAGAACTAACCGCCTTCCTGCTCGCTGGCGCTTTGGCGGGCGCGGCTGGCACGCTGGCTTCCGGCGTGAACGCCTTCGACCCGAGCATCGCGGCCATCGTCATCATAAAGGCGTTCGCCATCGTCATCTTCGGTGGTATGGGCAGCGTTCCTGGAGCCATCGTCGGCGCGCTCATCGTCGGGCTGGCCGAGAACTTCACGGCCCTCATCATCAACACGCAATACGCCGAACTAACGGCGTTCGTGCTCATGGTCTTGGTTCTACTTGTGCGGCCCCGCGGACTCTTCGGCGTGCAGGACGCCAAGTTGTGAGTAGTCCGCCAGCGACCGGGCGAGCGCGGAGCCGTGTAAGGGCGTGGCAGGCCGCCCTCTGGTTGCTAGTTGGCGTGCTCGCACTGCTAGCTCCCCACTTGTTCACTGGACTCGTTGCCCGCAACCTGCTCGTGTTGCTCGGCATCAACGTCATCTTGGTAGCTAGCCTCGACCTGCTCATCGGTAGCGCGGGCCTCATCTCCTTAGGGCACGCTGCGTTCATGGGCGTGGGAGCGTACGCCTCGGCGCTACTGATGAAGGCGGGGCAACCGATCGCGGTCGCTCTGCCAGCTGCCGTAGTCGCGGGCGCGCTTGCCGGGTTGGTCGTTGGCATACCCGCCCTGCGCCTCAAGGGTCACTACTTCTCGGTTGTGACGTTCATAGTCGGCATCATCATCACCATCCTGATGACCAACATGGTCGACCTCACCCGTGGACCCATGGGGCTGACCGGGGTGCCGTTCGTCACGCTCGAGCTGTTCGGCTTTAGCCATACCTTCAGGACCATCATCAACAAGGTCGGTTACTACTACTTCGTCCTCGCGTTCGTCGCAGTCACGTTGCTACTCAGGGCGGCCATCACGCGCTCGAGGTTCGGGCGCGCCCTCACGGCCGTGAAGGGTGACGAGAACCTCGCAGAGAGCGTCGGCATCCCCACGTACCGCGTGAAGGTTGCTGCCTTCACGGTAGCGGCGGCCTTCGCGGGTTTGGCCGGGTCCTTGTACGCCCACTACACGGCGTTCATTAGCCCCGACTCCTTCACTTTCGTGCACTCCTTCGACCTGTTCGTCATGAACTTGCTGGGCGGAGCAGGCACGGCCCTCGGACCCATTGTCGGACCCGTCTTCCTCACGGTCCTAGCGTCTGGGCTCAAAGGCATGGCGCCCGCCCTCTCACAAGTCGTTTACGGCGTGATCCTGATAGCCGTGATCATCGTCCTGCCCACTGGGCTGGTCGGCGGCGCGCAGCGCCTGCTAGGCCGGGCGCGCGCCAAGGTGGCGCGGTGAGCACCGCCCGCACCATCTTGCGCGTCGAGAACCTCACGCGCACGTTCGGGGGCTTCGCCGCGGTCAGCGGCCTGTCGTTCGAGGTCAAAGAGGGCGAGGTCCTCGGGCTAGTCGGCCCGAACGGTGCCGGTAAGACCACGACCTTCAACGTCGTGACCGGCTACTTGAAGCCCACCAGCGGCAGCGTGGAGTTCCTAGGTCAGAAGGTTACCGGTTTCGTCCCTCACCGCCTTGCGCGGCGTGGGATGGTCCGCACCTTTCAACACACCAGGGTGTTCGCCGACCTGAGCGTGCGCCAGAACGTGTTGGTGGCAAGCCACCTAGTTGGTGCAGGGGAGGTTGCCCTAGATGAGCACGCCAAGGCCGTACTCACCGAGGTTGGGCTGCTTCACAGGCAGGAAGACCTAGCTGGCGGTCTCGCGTACGGCGAGCAGCGCGTCCTGGAGATCGCGCTGGCGTTAGCGGCAAAGCCGCTCCTCCTGATGCTGGACGAGCCTTTCGCAGGCATGAACGATACGGAGGCGAACGAGACGATGGAACTCATCCACCGCCTCCGCGACCGGGGCGTCACCGTCATGGTCATCGACCACCACATGCAGACGATGGCGCGTGGGTGTGACCGGCTCGTGGTCATGGATTACGGGGTGAAGCTCGCTGAGGGTTACCCCAATCTCGTAACCAAGCAGCCGGAAGTGGTGCGTGCGTACCTGGGTGCCGGCGACGAGGTCGCCGCGCCAAGCCCGGCCCTTAACGCGGATGAAGCGGTCCTCGAACTAGAGGACGTCAGCGTGAAGTACGGTCAGGTGCGCGCCCTCGACCGCTTGAACCTCCGCGTTGGGCGCGGCGAGATCGTCGCGCTTGTTGGCTCTAACGGGGCTGGCAAGACGAGCACGCTGCGCGCCATATCTGGTCTGGTACCCCTCGCCACGGGCGCCATCCGGCTCTTCGGCCGCGACCTCGCCACCGTCGGGCCAGTGGCTAGGGTGCGCGGAGGGCTGGCCCACTGCCCGGAAGGACGAGAGATCTTCCCTCGCATGACGGTGCTCGAGAACCTCGACTTGGGCGCAAGCGCCAGCGGCGGCGCAGCCGCGGGAGCCTTGGAGCACGTCTACCACCTCTTCCCTCGCCTGCGGGAGCGCGCGAGCCAAATGGCAGGGAGCCTTTCGGGTGGCGAGCAGCAGATGCTCGCGATCGGCAGAGCGCTGATGAGCAGTCCGAAGCTCCTCCTGCTCGACGAGCCGACCCTCGGCCTCTCACCCCTACTAGCTCGAGAGGTGGCCGAGGCCCTGCTGCGGCTGAACGCGGAGGGGTTGAGCGTGTTGCTGGTCGAGCAGAACGCCGTGCTGGCCCTCGCCATCTCGCACCGGGCATACGTGCTCGAGAACGGCGTGGTGGCGATGCAAGGCGCGGCCGAGGACATGCGGCAAGACGAAGCCGTCGCGCGCGTTTACCTCGGTCATTAGTTAGGCGCGGTCGCGCCACCTTGAAAGGAGTTGTGCCACGGCGATGGACAGTAGCGTAGCCGGTAGCGAAGGTAAGAAGGTGCTCGAGGGAATCCGGGTGCTGGACGTCTCGACCCTGTTCGCCGGACCGTTCCTAGCGACCGTCCTCGGCGACTTCGGCGCCGACGTCATCAAGGTCGAACACCCACGCGGCGACCCGGCCCGCGGTCACGGTCCGCAGAAAGACGGCGTAGCCCTGTGGTGGAAGCTGCTCGGCCGCAACAAGCGCACCATGACGCTCTACCTCGGCGACGAGCGCGGCCAGCGGATCTTCAAACGACTAGCGGCGACGGCTGACGTCGTCATAGAGAACTTTCGCCCGGGAACGCTCGAGAAGTGGGGCCTGGGTTGGTCCGACCTGCACGACCTCAACCCGCGGCTGGTGCTCGCGCGCGTAACTGGCTTCGGGCAGTTCGGGCCGTACTCCAACCGCCCCGGATTCGGGACGATCGCCGAGGCCATGAGCGGCTTCGCGCATATCACGGGCCAAGCCGGGGGTCCGCCCACGCTCCCGCCCTTCGGCCTTGCCGACGGCATAACGGCGCTGTCGGGCGCCATCGCGGTGATGATGGCGCTTTACAACCGCGACGCTCGAGGCGGCGAAGGTCAGATGATAGACCTCGCGATAATCGAGCCCATCCTTAGCGTTCTCGGACCCCAACCGACGGTGTACGACCAACTTGGCGTCATCCAGGGGAGAACGGGCAACCGCTCGGTCAACAACTCACCACGCAACACTTACCGGAGCAAGGACTGCCGCTGGATCGCGGTGTCTACGAGCGCTCAGACGATAGCTGAGCGGGTGATGACGCTAGTTGGTCGGCCGGACGTCACGCAGGAGCCGTGGTTCGGTTCTGGTCACGAACGCGCCGAACACGCCGACCTCCTGGACGAGATCGTTGGGTCGTGGATCGCGGCGCGTGACTCCGCCGAGGTGATCGCGGCATTCGAGGCGGCAGGCGCCGCCGCCATACCCATCTACGACGTGTCCGACGTCATGAGCGACCCGCAGTACCGCGCCTTGGGGAGCATAGCTGAGGTACCGGATCCAGAGCTCGGCACGGTGAAGATGCAGAACGTCCTCTTCAGGTTGTCCGACACGCCCGGCGCCATCCGCTTCGCTGGACGCCCGCTTGGGGCCGACACGGCCGAGATACTCGGCAGCGTCGGCGTGGAGAGCGAGGAGCTCGAGGAGCTCAGGCGGGATGGGGTGGTGTGACCCTCACCGCGTCAAGCCTTGGCGTTCGCCGAAGCTACTTGTTCGTCCCAGGGGACGACGCTCGCAAGATCGGCAAGGCGCTGATCTCAGGCGCCGACGCCGTGGTGCTGGACCTTGAGGACGCCGTAGCGCCCGAACGCAAGGCCGTAGCGCGAGAGGTCATTCGTGCGGCCCTCCCCGACTTCGTCACCTCAGACGTCGCGTGTGTCGTGAGAATCGGGGCGCAGGACGGCGCTTGGCGTGACGACCTGGAAGCGGTCGTGCGGCCGGGCCTCCACGCGGTCCGCGTGCCGAAAGTCCAAGGCGCGGAAGACGTGCTGCGCGTAGCGCAAGTCCTCGCCTCACTGGAAGTCGCTGCGGGCCTGACGCCGGGAACGGTGAGGCTGCAATGCACGATCGAGAGTGCCGTGGGCGTTCTCCGCTCCGAGCAGATCGCTGCGGCCGATAGCCGCATCGAGGCTTTAGTGTTCGGCCACGCAGACTTCGCCGCCGACATCGGCGTTACCGTCACGGACGCAGGCACCGAGTCGTTGATGGCACGCTCTTGGCTGGTCTTGTGCTCACGCTCTGCAGGCATCGGGGGCCCACTAGATGGCGCGTTCACGGCTTTAGGCGACGAAGAAGGCTTGCGCCGCAGCGTCGCACTTGCCAGAACCCTTGGTTTCTGCGGGAAGTCCGCTATCCACCCTAGGCAAGTGGCCGTCATCAACGCAGGCTTCTCCCCCACTGAAGCGGAGATCGAGGCGGCAACCGAACAACTGGCCGCCTTCGAAGCGGCGCTGAAGCTCGGCGGCGCCGTCGCCAAGACAACTGGGGGCCAGTTCGTCGACGAGGCAGTCGCCAAACGCGCTAGAACCGTGCTCGCCCTAGCCAGGTCGGTGGCAGGGGAAACTAGGGAGGAACCACGATGAGACCTGAACTAATGGCCTGTACGCAAGCCGCGGTCATCGACTTGGGGCAGCCGCTCGAGCGGGGCATGCCTCAATCACCGAACCATCCGCCTTTCAGGATGATCCTGGAACGGCGCCACGGCGATATGACCAGGTCAGACGGCGGCTCGGCGGCGAACGAGATCATCATCACGGGAGGGCACGTCGGCACGCACATCGATGCGTTCAGTCACGTCTCCCAAGACGGGCGCTTGGCTGGCGGAGTCGACGCTCATGGTGCGTTAGTGAGCGGACGCTTCGCCCAGCTCGGCGTTGAGACCATCGAGCCGATCATCTGCCGCGGCGTGCTCCTCGACGTAGCCGGATGCCTCGGGAAAGAGGTCCTGGACGACGGCTTCCCCATCGGCGTGGCCGAGTTGGAGCGCACAGCGGCCCAGCAGGGTACTGAGTTGAAGCCCGGCGACGCCGTTCTGATCAGAACGGGGTGGCCAAAGCACTGGCACGACGTCCCCAGGTTCCAGGGCCAGACCGGTGGCGTCCCAGGGCCAACGGAGGAAGCCGCCCAGTGGTTGGCTAAGCGCGCGATCAAGTACGTCGGCTCAGACACCATCGCGTTCGAGCACATCGCGCCAGGCAAGGGCCACTCCGTTTTGCCCGCACACCGCGTGTTCCTCGTGGAGAACCAGATTCACATCATCGAGCTGCTCGAACTCGAGGCGCTAGCGAGCGGGCGCCACTACGAGTTCTTGTTCATCGCCCTGCCGCTCAAGATCACGGGGGCTACGGGCTCACCGGTCCGGCCGGTGGCGCTCGTATGAGCAACCAAGCGGCGAACGGCACCGTTGCCCAGCGGATCGCGGCCTTCACGGCAGCGCTCAGGTTCGAGGATGTACCCGCGGCGGTGGTCGAGAGCGTCCGCATGCGCATCACTGACACGCTCGGCATCGCCAAGGCGGCAACCACGGTCGATCACTTGCGGCCGGTCTGGGAGCTAGTGCTCAGCGGCGGCGGCGCGCAGGAGGCCTCTACTCTCCTGGCGGACGCTCGCATACCCGCAGCCAACGCGGCTTTCGTCGGGGGCTTGCTCTCGCACGCCCTTGATTACGACGACACTCATCTCCCGTCTATCCTGCACCCCAGCGCCATCCTAGTTCCAGCAGCTCTGGCGGCTGCCGAGCTAGCCGGGGCGACCGGCGCCGAGACCATCACGGCACTGGCCGCCGGGTACGAGATCCTAGTGCGGTTAGGCATGGCGGCTTACGACCCTGTCATCAAGAACTCCGTCTACTTCGAGAAGGGCCTACACGCCACGTCCATCTGCGGCACCGTGGCAGCGGCGGCGGTCGCCAGTCGACTATTGGGTGGCTCCGCCAAGCAGATCGCCGACGCCATGGGTGTGGCCGGCAGCATGGGAGCCGGTCTGCTGGAGGCTAACCGCACCGGCGGAACCGTGAAACGCATCCACGGCGCCTGGGCGTGCCACTCTGCCATCTGGGCCGCAAGGCTCGCTAACGCCGGCATCAGTGGCCCACCCACCCTGTTTGAAGGGCGCTTCGGGTACTTCTACTACTTGCTTGGTGATGCCGCCTTGACCGTCGATCCCGCCAACGGCCTTGGCGAGGAGTGGGAGACGCCCGGGATCTTCTTCAAGCCCTACCCCGTCAATCACTTCATCCATACCGCCATCGACGCCGCCCGCACGATCCGTGAGCGCGCAACGCTCCCTTGGCAGAGAATCGAGCGCATCGACCTGGGCGTGGCGGGCGCCACGCTGCGCACCATCGCCGAGCCGCGCGCCGCCAAGGTCCGACCCGAAAGCGGCTACGCTGCCCGCTTCTCCGCCCCGTTCACCGTAGCAACGGCGCTGTTGTCTAGCGGGCACGGCTTGGGCCTGGACCTGGAAGACTTCGAAGACGCGGCCGTTACGGATCCCGACAGGCTCGCGCTGGCCGAGCGGGTTCACTGCTACGCCGACCGAGAATGTGAAGCGCTGTTCCCGCACCAGTTCCCCTGCCGCCTGACCGTGCGTTACGACGACGGCTCGACCATCGAGGAGTGGGTGCCAACTAACCGCGGTGGCAGTGCCCGCCCTCTCAGCGAAGACGAGGTCCTTCAGAAGTTCCGCTCCAATGTCGCGCGCGCCGCTAACGGACGCGACTTCTCTCTGGCGGAGAGCTACCTAGCTAGCCTGGAACAGCTTGATGAGGTGCGGCGACTGCTCACGGCGCTCGGCACGTAGGGCTGCCCTCGTGCGCCCACCCCTTTACCCCAATAGTGAGTACGACCGCTCTCATCCGTCATCCTCTCGGCTTGGCTGCGGCGCTAACATCAAGACCGTAAACCACAATCTGAAGGGAAGTGGTGCCACATGCGAAGCCCTCCTAGGTCAGTTGTCTTAACGGTCTGCCTCTTCGTGGCGTTGGCGGTGGGGCCGGCGTTCGCCAAGTCGCCCGCGCCCGTGCAAGCCAAGAACGGGATGGTCGTCACCGCCCAGCACCTTGCCAGCCAGGTTGGGCTCGACGTGCTGCAGCAAGGCGGCAACGCCGTCGACGCTGCCGTCGCCGTCGGCTACGCCCTCGCCGTAACCCTACCGAGTTCCGGGAACATCGGCGGCGGCGGCTTCATGCTCGTGCACACCGCCGCGGGCGAGGACATCTTCATCAACTTCCGCGAGAAGGCGAGCCTCAACGCCACGCGGGACATGTACCTAGACGCGGATGGCAACGTCATCTCCGGCGCCAGCACGCAGTCGTGGCTCGGCATCGGCGTTCCAGGCACCGTCATGGGCCTCGAGTACGCTCGCGAGCACTACGGCACCATGAGCCGCGAAGCGCTCCTCGCCCCGGCCATCTCGTTGGCGCGCGACGGCTTCGTGCTCGTGCCGGGTGACGACATCCTCAACGTTCCGCTCGACGCCTTCCGCGCGGAGGAGAACGTGGCCGCCATCTTCCTCAAGGACGGCGAGCGCTACCAAGCTGGCGACACCATCGTGCAGTCGCAGCTCGCCGCCACCCTACAGGCGATCTCTGACGGGGGCACAGACGCGTTCTACAAGGGCGCGATCGCGGACGCCGTCGTCGCCGCGAGTGAAGCGAACGGCGGCATCCTAAGCAAGGAAGACTTCGAGAACTACGCCGTGGCCGAGTACGACCCGGTCACCTGCAATTACCGCGGTTACGACGTGATCTCTTCGCCGCCACCCAGCTCAGGCGGCACCATCATCTGCGAGATCCTGAACATCCTCGAGGGCTACCCCATCGGCTACTTGGGCTTCAACTCGGCCCAAACCGTGCACTTCATGACCGAGGCCATGCGCCACGCGTACGTCGACCGCAACACGTACCTTGGCGACCCAGAGTTCGTCGAGAACCCGCTCGAGCGGCTCCTCTCCAAGGATTACGCGGCCCAGATCCGGGCGAAGATCGTCGGCAACCGCGCCACGCTCTCGACGGATGTCATGCCAGGCACACCGCCGCACGAGGGCACGAACACGAACCACTACTCCATCGTCGACGCCGCCGGCAACGCGGTGGCCGTCACCTACACGCTCAACCTCAGCTTCGGCGTCAAGAAGATCGCCGGCGACACCGGTTTCCTGCTCAACAACGAGCTCGACGACTTCACCGTCAAGCCGGGCGTGCCGAACGCTTACGGGCTCGTCCAGGGGGAGGCTAACGAGGTCGCGCCGGGCAAGACGCCGCTTTCCTCCATGTCGCCGACCGTCATCACCAAGGACGGCGAGGTCTTCATGGTGACGGGCAGCCCCGGGGGCTCGCGCATCATCACCATCACGCTCGAGTCGATCATGAACGTCATCGACCACGGCATGGACGTCCAGGAGGCCATCGACGCGCCGCGCATCCACCACCAGTGGCTGCCTGACGTGCTGTACGCGGAGAAGTACGCGCTGTCTGCCGACACGCGCGCCATCCTCGAGGCGATGGGCCACGTCATCCAAGAAGGCGGCGCGTGGGGCTCCGCCGAGGCGATCATCAGGAACCTGACGACCGGCGTCCTGTCCGGCGCCAATGACAGCCGCAGGCCGCAAGGGGCGGCGCTGGGGTACTAGCGACCAGCTAGCCCTCGCTGCGTAGTAGCGCTCACCAGCGCCACGCTGAAACCCGCTGCGCACCCCGAAATGGTGCGCCGCGGGTTTCAGCCTTGATCGCCGATCGCGGCTAGTCAGAACTCTTCGGCCAACTCGAGATCAGTCGGCCAGCGTCAGCCGCCCCCACAGGTACGGTAGGAACTGCTTGCCTCCCAAGTTGAAGGACGCCCAGCTGATGCTGCTCTCGCGGATGTTGGCGCCTTCTCCCGCGTCGGCGAGGTCGCCGTCGAAGATCGTGACGTCGAAGTTGAACGGCTGGCCAACGGCTGGCTTGTCGCCCGGCATCTCGCTCCACGGGATACTGACTTCTACGTCGTAGCCAAGGTCGGTCTTCGCGGAAGCGAAGCGCGTCAATGGCGCCGTTAGGTCGGCGTCGCCTTGGTTGGCGTCGCCGTCGCGCGCAGCTATGGCCTCGAAGCCAGCCAGCGTGCATGGGAACACGCCGAGTTGAAAGACGGTCGAGGTGTCTTGGCTTGCGCCGCTCGGGTCGACGGAGACGAAGAGGGCGTCCGAGCGGTGGAAGCCGCGAGGGTTGTTAGCGGCGATGTTGCACACGACCGTCTGGTCCGTCACCGACACGCCAACGTACAGCGCCTCGTCCGTGTACGCCACGTAAACAGTGCCGCTGGAGTCGGCGTCATCGTCGGCTTTGCCCTGCCAGGTGTCCAGGTGCGAGACCTGGAAACTGGAGGCGGCTGCGAGGTCGGAAAGGTCGCCGTCAACGACGATGGTGGCGGCCGGCTCGACCGCTAAGGTCGGGAGTACGTATGCGTCCGCGGAATCGGTGCTCGTAACGCCGCCCACGGTAGCGGTGACGGTAACAGGCACGATGCCAGAGTGACGCCCTGCGGGGAGCGCCTCATCGGTCACGTTCAACTGCACCGTGACGGTGTCGGTGCTGGTGGGCGCGAGCGTGAACTCCGCGTTGTTCGCAACGGTAACGCCAGCAGGCAAGTCGAAGCTCAGGTTGCCAGTGACTTCCGCCGCACCGCGGTTGGTGACGGTGATGGCCACGTCGTTGGCGGCCCCGATATGGAGGGGGAGGCGCGTCGGCAGGCGCTGGATGACCTGTTGCGTGTGAGTCTCCGCAGCGAAGGTGCGGTAGCCAGCCACGTCGAAGAGCGGCTCAAAAGCCACCTCGACGGGTGCAACGATGCGCACCCAACCGACGTTGCTTCCCGCCACGTCGAGCCCGCCCTGCACGGCTTGGTAGCTACCGGTGAGGGTTACGGCAGCGTCTGCAGATGCGCTCTCGGGGGCGACGACCGAGAAGGTGGCCGTTACGCTCTCATCCGAGGCGGCGGCAACGCCGCTCTGCGCTTGCGTGGTCGAGACTTGCCAACCGTCAGGGGCGGTCAGGTCAAGGCTCAAGTCGCTCATGGGGAGGCCAGTGCCGTTGACGAACGTCACCGTTACCGGCAGCGCCACTCCGTCAGCCGCCTCGTACGAGGCTGGCGCGACTTCGAGGCGAACGCCGGCTGGCGAGCGCCCAGCAGGTTCCAGCGCGCCCTCGAGCAGGCTTGTCTCGTTCGCCGAGACGGGCACGCGCGACCGGATGAGCATGAACTGCGACGGCCGCGGGTTCTCGACGGGCACGGTACGGAACTGGTCCCAACCCTGCGTGCGGTAGATGCGCTGCGCGAGAGCTGCGATGTCGGCGTAGGTCATGTCCGCCGTGCGCGAGAAGTCGTCAGAAGGAATCGACGTGGTCGGCAGCGTTTCGCTGCTGCCGCCGTAGTACAGCTTGAGGGGGGTGAACGGCTGGAGGTACTCGTCGCTGATCTGCGCCGGGCACATCGCCGGGTCGCCGGCGCGGTCGAAGGCGATGGTGGCCGCGCGCCCGGCTTCTTGGTGGTTCCCGTGAGTGCCAGGGCCCGGCCACATGGTGACGATCACTTCTGGGCGGCGGAGGCGCACGAGGCGCACGACGTCGCAGATGAACTCGTCCCCACCCCACTTGGCGAGCGTCTCCTCGGCCGAGAGAGTGAAGTAGAAGTCCTGCAGGCCTAGCCAATGCGGCGAGTCAACGCCGATCAAGCCAAGCGCGATCCGCTCCTCCTCTTGCCTGATGAGGCCAAGGGAGCGACCGAGTTCGGGTCCGGTGGCGTTCGAGCCGCCCTCACCGCCGGTCAGGGTCACGACGGTGCCCTGGTAACCTTCATCGAGGATGTAGCGGGCGAACGTGGTCATAATGCTGCCGTCGTCGTCAGGGTGCGCGCCGACGAACATGAAGTCCACGTCCATCAAGTCGAGGCTGCTCCGCGTGCCGGAGTAGGAGCCTTGCGCGGCTGCGAACGCGAGGGCGCAGCCGACCAGCACGGCAACGAGCCTTCTAGAAAACGCCATTGTTAGTCCTTCCGAAAGTGAGTCCGTACCTCATGAGACCGCCCCCCGGACGTTCTCTCGGCACCTGCTGTCCCTCCTTCCGAAGCCGGACGTTGGCGCTAAAAAGTACGCCCTACTTCTGTCATGGCTTATGAAAAGCTATAACATATCGGGGCTGTT
>JACDJA010001074.1_pt1 | contig 24794 bp, 21 predicted proteins | sample 7449241 | NCBI WGS metagenome assembly JACDJA01 (sample SAMN14253289, study PRJNA609438) | sludge metagenome | isolation source: initial anaerobic sludge | collected 2018-12-20 | reverse complement strand
ACGGTGGCGGCGCGTTTTGAACGCGCCTACCGCTGGCCGCCGGGTACACCTCATCCCCATATCCATGGCTGCAATCTGGGGGTGAGGGCCTCGACGTATCTGGAGGTGGGCGGCTGGAGCGAGCGTTGCTCGGCCGAGGACGGGGACCTGTGGCGGAGGCTGAAGACACACGCTCGGGTGCTGTCGTCGGCCGAGAGCCGGGTCGCCACCAGCGCTCGCATGCACGGCCGGGCCCCGGACGGATTTGCCGGCCATCTGGTGAGCCTCGACCAGAGCGCCTTCCCGAGCCGCCAGCCGGCGCACCCATGCGGCTGCCAGGACGTTGATCACGCGGGGTGTCATGAGCTCACCCCAGCGAGGTCGGCATCGTGACCAGAGTGGAGCTTCCCGACCTCGGCCGCTGGGCGCCACAGCGCACCGATGCGCAACGGTGGGAGCCACCTCGGAAGCTCACGGTGGTCGTGGCCCCTCACCCCGACGACGAGACGCTGCTCAGCGGCGGCCTGATCGCCCATCAGGCCAGGGCGGGGGTGCCGGTCATCGTGCTGGCGGTGACCGATGGGGAGGCGGCCTATCCAGGCGACCCGGACGGGCTCGCCCGTCAACGGCGTCGGGAACAGCGCCAGGCGCTGAGAGCCCTGGCGGGCGAGGAGCTGCCCGTCCTCCGCCTGGGACTCCCGGACGGTCGGGTCGAGGACCATCACTCATCTCTCGTCGCCGCCATCGCCGAACACGTGACCGTCGATTCGCTGGTCGTGGCGCCGTGGCGCTTGGACCATCACTGCGACCACGAGGCGGTGGGGCGAGCAGCGCACGAGGCGGCGGGCCGCTGTGGTGCGGCGCTGGCCGAGGGCCTGTTCTGGGCCTGGCACCATCGCCAGCCGCAGGAGATGGTGAGCCGGTTGCGCGAGCTTCCCCTGTCGCGCCGGGAGGTGGAGCGACGGCGCTGCGCGCTGAGCCACCACCACAGCCAGGTCGCCGGCGATGGCGCATCAACCCCGGTGCTGCACTCGGGTGTGCTGGGCCCCTTCGACTGGCCGTCGGAATACTTCATCCTCAGCAACGAAGGAGACGACCCGCTATGACCGTCCGCGCCGACCTCGAAGCGCTGTGCGCGCAACCGATTGCCGATCTGGGGGCGGGCCGCACAGCGGAACGTTGGCTGACCATGTTCGACTGGGCGCTCGGTGGGTCGGTCAGCGTGGCCCGTTTGGCCGAAGCACACGCCGATGCCGTCGCCATCCTGAGGGAGGGAGGCCGGGATCCGGTCAAGGGCGCCATCTACGGGGTATGGGCGTCGGTCGATCCTCGCTACGAGCTGCGCTTGGACGGCTCGGGCACGCTGAGCGGCACGAAATCCTTGTGCTCGGGCCTGGGGATCGTTGACCGTGCGCTGGTCGCTGTGGTGGGGGAACGGGGTGAGCAACTCTTGGTCGACGTTGAGGCGTCGGGTCCGACCGTGATATCGGACGTTACCGGGTGGGCGACCCCGGCAATGTTCGACACGGCGACGGGAACGGTTGGTTACACCCAGCACCCTGTCGAGATCGTGGTCGGGGACGACGCCTGGTATCTCGAGCGGCCCGGGTTTTGGAACGGGGCGATCGGGCCGGCCGCATGCTGGGCGGGCGCCGCTGCGGGGCTTGGTGCGTATGCCGATGCCAAAGCCGTGACCGACCAGCATCAGCTGGTGGCCCGCGGGGTGTTGAGGGCGGAGGCGGCGCTGTGCCAAACGTTGTTGCGCGACGCCGGCCGAGACATCGACGATCACCCGACCGACCAAGTGGCGGCGCGCCGTCGGGCGTACGTGGTGCGCCATCTGGTCGAACGGTCGGCCACTCGTTCGGTGGACGCATTCAGCCGGGCGTTCGGACCGCGCCCGTTCGTTTCCGACGGACACCTGGCTCAACGGGTGAGCGACCTGATGCTCTACGTGCGCCAGCAGCACGGCGACCGGGAATTGGCCGAACTCGGAGGGCTCTGAAGTGGCGACCGACCACGGGCTCTCACACGACCGCCGCTATTTCGACTCGATGTACGGGGCCGACGCCGACCCGTGGGGCTTTGACTCTCGGTTCTATGAGCGTCGCAAGTACGCCCTGACGCTGGCGGCACTCCCTCGGGAGCGTTATGTCCGCGCTGTCGAGCCGGGATGCTCCAACGGGGCTTTCACCGAGCTGTTGGCGCCGCGCTGCGACGAGCTCATCGCCTTTGATTTCGTCGAAGATGCCGTCGAGCGCGCCCGGCGACGGTTGACCGCTTCACCCCACGTCACGCTGGCATGTGCCGAATTCCCCATGTGGTGGCCGGAGGGAACGGGAGACCTGGTCGTGTGGTCCGAGGTGGCCTACTACCTGACCGAGCGAGGTTGTGATGCGGCCGAAGTGGGGTTGGCGGACTGGCTCAGACCGGGAGGCCACCTGGTGGCGGTCCACTACACCGGTCGCACCGACTACCCGCTCAGCGGCGACGAGGCGCATCGTTGGATCGACGGCATCCCGTTCCTCCAAACCTTGTTCGCGGCGGTGGACGAACAGTTCGTGATGCGGGTGTGGGGCCGGGAGTGACCGACGTCGACACGAGCGCAGCAACCACGAGGGACCACCGCACCCGGGATCGCTCTCACCGAGTTCGCGGGGGTGGATGAGGTGGACGATCCCGGTTTTGTCCAGCCGATGCTGGCCACCCCTGCCGAGCGCCCCATCGAGGGCGAGCACTGGGTGTACGAGCGCAAGCTGGACGGTATCCGCCTGATCGCGGTGCGCAACCGCGAAACGGTCAGGCTGTTCACCCGCAATGGCCACGACCGCAGCGCCGCCTACCCCGAGGTGGTCGAGGCGCTGGTCGGTCAGCGCCATGACCGCTTTGTGGCCGACGCCGAGGTGGTGGCCTTCGACGGCGATGCCACCAGCTTCGCCCGACTACAGCGACGCTCGGGCCTGAGCGATCCCGCCCGCATCCGCCACAGCGGGGTTGGCGTGTTCTTGTACCTGTTCGACCTGATGCACCTGGAGGGTCACAGCTGTATCGATCTGGCGCTACGCGACCGCACGAAGCTGCTGAGCGAAGCGTTCGACTTCGACGATCCGCTGCGCCTCAGCGAACACCTCAACGGTGACGACAGCGGCACGGGTCGGCGACTGTTGGCCGACGCATGCGACCGCGGCTGGGAGGGCCTGATCGCCAAGCGGGCCGACTCCCGCTATCGGCCGGGTCGACGGTCGCCCGACTGGCTGAAGCTGAAGTGCGTCGCTCGTCAGGAGTTGGTCATCGGCGGGTTCACCGCACCGAAGGGCACCCGGATGGGGTTGGGAGCGCTGCTGGTCGGCCACATGACCGACGAGGGCCTTGCGTACGCCGGGCGTGTCGGTACGGGCTTTGACGACGCGACGCTGCACCGCCTCTGGAGCCTGCTCAAGGCCCGCAAGCGCTCGACTTCACCCTTCGTCGATGCGCCCGAGAGGAGCGACGTCACTTGGACCGATCCGGATCTGGTGTGCGAGGTGGGGTTCACCGAATGGACCTCGGCGGGCAGGTTGCGCCACCCCCGGTTCCTTGGCCTGCGCGACGATAAGGCGCCAGGCGAAGTGATGCGCGAGTTGCCGGCTTCGGCTCGATAGATTCAGCTGCCGGAGGGGGCTCGATGACTACATATCCCGAGGTATCGGCTGCGGAGTATCGCATCCAGGCCGACGAGAAGTTGGAAGCGGCGGTGCGCCGGATCGCCCACGAGCAGGTCGAGCAGGCGATCGCCCAGCTGCGAGGGATCGATACCCACAACGCCCAAGGGTCGATCCATCAATGTCGAAAGCACATCAAGAAGCTGCGTGGCCTCCTCCGCATGGTGCGGCCGTCGATGGGGCGTGCCTATCGGCCGGCCAACAACACGTTTCGCGATGCGGCCCGGCTTCTGTCGCCCTATCGCGATGCTCATGCGCTGCTCGCCACCTTCGATGACGCCATCGCCGCCGACCCCGAGGGCGTTCCCGCCGGCGGGCTCGGAGTGGCGTGGCGCGAGCTGGTGCGCCGCGCAGACGACTCCACCCGTTCGGTGACCGGCGGTTCGGCCGAGGTGCAGCGCGCCTTGAAGCTCCTCGAGCACGGTGCCGAGGGGATCGATGGGTGGAAGTTGAAGGGCTCCGGCTGGAACGCAGCGGCGGGCGGGGTGATCAAGACCTATCGACGCGGGTTGGTGGCCCTGAGTGCGATCGAGGAAGGAGGGGCGCCCGAACGCTTCCACGAGCTGAGAAAGCGGGCCAAGTACACCTGGTACCACCTGCGGTTGCTCGATGAAACGGCCCCGTCCGTGCTCGCTCCGACAGCCGGGCTGTTTCATGCCCTGACCGATGGGTTGGGCGATGCTCACGACCTGGCGGTGCTGCGGGACATGATGCTCGACGAACCGGACGCCTTCGGGGGGGACCAGATGGTGGCGGCCGCCTTCGCGCTCCTCGATGGCTACCGCTTGACGCTTGAACGGCGAAGCACCGCCCTGGCCGAATTGCTGTATGCGGAAAGTTCCGAGGCGTTCGCCGAGCGTCTCGGGGTCTACTGGAGCCTTCGCAAACGGCCGCCGCACGGCGCCGCAGGTGAGCTGGCCAAGCTGTTCCCGCCCGACGATGCCTGGGAGAAGTGCACCGTCGCCAGGCTTCGCATCGCCGCTCGGAGCGTCGGATTGCCCGGTCGCTCGACGATGCACCGTGACCGGCTGGTGGCGGCGCTGCGTGCCGAAGGCGTCGACCCGGGCGTTTCGTCGGATTGAACCCCGGTCCGGTCGCGATCGGCGCGGAGGTGCCCCGCTGGTGATCGCCGACGTGGGAACCTGGCCGCGTGAGTGAACCCCTGGTCGATGTGTCACCGGATGCCCTTCGGATCCGCCCGATGCGACGCCGGCACCTCTCCTCGGTGCTGCGCATCGAGGAGGCGACCAACGGTCACCCCTGGAGCCGGGAGTTGTTCGCCAACGAGCTCCTCCACCCGAGTTCGCGTCACTATCTGGTGGCGATGGTCGGCCCTCAGGTTGTCGGTTTTGGCGGGCTGATGCAGGTGGCCGACGAAGGCCACATCACGACCATGGCCGTCGATGAGCGGTTTCGACGCCGTTCGATTGGTGCCCGGCTCCTGCTCGGCCTGCTCGGCTTCGCCGCCGAGTCGCAGATCCTCGACGTCACCCTCGAGGTGCGAGCCTCCAACGAACCGGCCCAGACGCTGTATCGCCGGTTCGGATTCGCACCCGAGGGGGTGCGCCCGCGCTACTACCGCTCGCCGACCGAGGATGCACTGATCCTGTGGGTGAGGGGCATCGATCGACCCGCCTACGAGCACAGGCTCGAGCGCGTTCGCGCGACACTGGACCCGTGAGCGAGCAGCGACCAGTGAGCCCCGTGAGCGAGCAGGAAACACCAACGGGAGCGACGCGGGGTCTGATCCTCGGCATCGAAACCTCCTGTGACGAGACCGCAGCGGCGGTGGTGGCCTTTGGTGAGGACGTGTTGTCCTCGGTCGTGTCCTCCCAGGTGGACCTGCACGCGCGCTTCGGCGGTGTCGTGCCCGAGATCGCCAGCCGGGCCCACCTCGAACTGCTCATCCCGGTCGTCGCCCAGGCGATGGTGGAGGCCGGCGTCTCCGGAGCGGACCTGGACGCGGTGGCGGTCACCCACGGGCCGGGGCTGATCGGCGCGTTGCTCGTCGGATTATCGGGGGCCAAGGGGCTGGCGCTGGCCTGGGACCTGCCGCTGATCGGGGTCAACCACCTCGAGGCCCACCTGTATGCGGCCCAGCTCGAACACGGCAGAATCGCGTTTCCTCAGATGGTGCTGTTGGTGTCCGGCGGACACACCCAACTGGTGGCGGTGGCGGCCCCGGGCGAGTACGAGCTGGTCGGCGGCACGGTGGACGACGCGGCGGGAGAGGCCTTCGACAAGGTGGCCCGCTTCCTTGGTCTGGGGTATCCGGGCGGTCCGGCGATCGAGGAGATCGCCCGCTCGGGCGACCCCCAGGCGATCGACTTTCCGAGGGCGATGGTCCACTCCGGGTTCGACTTCTCGTTCTCCGGGTTGAAGACAGCGGTCATCAACCACGTGAGGCGCTACCCGGAGGCGGCCACCGAGGATGTGGCCGCCTCCTTTCAGGCCGCTGCGGTCGACGTGCTCGCACTGAAGCTGGAGCGGGCGGCCGCCGAGTACGACGTGGCCAGCGTGGCCTTGGCCGGTGGCGTGGCGGCCAACACCCCGCTGCGCCAACGGGTTGCCCTCGACGCCGAGTTGGCCGGGCTCGGGTGTTCGTTGCCCGGTCGCACGTACTGCACCGACAACGCAGCGATGGTCGCTGCTGCCGGCTGGCATCGCTTCCGCAGCGACGGGCCCTCCGGGCTGGACCTACCCGCCGTGCCGGGCCTGCGGCTTCCCGTCTGAGCCCACCACGTCCGCCGGACAACGTTCACGTCGCCGCGGGGACTAGCACTCGCCTCGATCGAGTGCTAGAACTGGCACTCGTCAATCAAGAGTGCCAGCTCCGGAGATGCCGGGGCCGACAAACGGAGGCATTGCATGAAGCTCAAGCCCCTCGAGGACCGGATCGTCGTCAAAGCTGACGACGCCGAAGAGACCACGGCCAGCGGCCTGGTCATTCCCGACACCGCCAAGGAGAAGCCCCAGCAGGGCACGGTCATGGCCGTCGGCCCAGGTCGTATCGGCGACGATAACGACCGCGTCCCCATGGACATTTCGACCGGCGACACCGTCGTCTACTCGAAGTACGGCGGCACCGAGATCACCGTGGACGGTGACGATCTGTTGATCCTGTCCGCACGTGACGTACTCGCCGTCATCGACGCCTGAACCAACGAACACAAGATCTGAGGAGAACAACACATGGCAAAGATTCTGAAGTTTGACGACGAGGCCCGTCGCTCGCTGGAAGCCGGCGTGAACGCGCTGGCCGACGCGGTGAAGGTGACCATCGGCCCCAAGGGCCGCAACGTCGTGCTCGACAAGAAGTTCGGTGCGCCGACCATCACCAACGACGGTGTGTCGATCGCTCGCGAGATCGAGCTCGAGGACCCGTACGAGAACATGGGCGCCCAGCTCGTCAAGGAGGTGGCCACCAAGACCAACGACGTCGCAGGTGACGGCACCACCACCGCCACCGTGCTGGCCCAGGCGCTGGTGCGCGAAGGCATGCGCAACGTGGCCGCCGGCGCCAGCCCGATGGGGCTCAAGCGCGGCATCGAGGCCGGTGTCGAGGCAGCGGTCGCCGGTATTGCCGAGCAGGCCAAGGAGATCGACTCCAAGGGCGAGATCGCCCAGGTTGCCGCCATCTCGGCAGCCGACGCCCAGATCGGTGAGGTCCTCGCCGACGCCATCGACAAGGTGGGCAAGGACGGCGTGGTCACCGTCGAGGAGTCCAACACCTTCGGCATGGAGCTCGACTTCACCGAGGGCATGCAGTTCGACAAGGGCTACCTGTCGCCGTACTTCGTCACCGACCCCGAGCGTCAAGAGGCCGTGCTTGAGGATCCCTACATCCTCTTCGTCAACGGCAAGATCTCCTCGGTGCAGGACATGGTCCCCGTGCTCGAGCGAGTGATGCAGGGCGGTAAGCCGCTCCTGATCGTCGCCGAGGACGTCGAGGGCGAGGCCCTGGCCACCCTGGTCGTCAACAAGATCCGTGGCACGTTCGCCTCGGTGGCCGTCAAGGCTCCCGGCTTCGGTGAGCGCCGCAAGGCGATGCTCCAGGACATGGCCACCCTCACCGGCGGTCAGGTCATCGCCGAAGAGGTCGGCCTCAAGCTGGAGAACACCACCCTCGAGCTGCTGGGCAGCGCCCGCAAGGTGGTCATCACCAAGGATGACACCACCATCGTCGACGGCGCCGGTTCCTCCGAGGACGTCGAAGGCCGCATCACCCAGATCAAGCGTGAGGTCGAAGAGACCGACTCCGACTGGGATCGCGAGAAGCTCCAGGAGCGTCTGGCCAAGCTGGTCGGCGGCGTGGCCGTCGTCAAGGTTGGCGCCGCCACCGAGGTGGAGCTGAAGGAAAAGAAGCACCGCATCGAAGATGCGCTGTCGGCCACCCGCGCCGCCATCGAAGAGGGCATCGTCGCCGGTGGCGGCACCGCCCTGCTGCGTGCCCGCGCCAAGGTCGCCGAGGCGGCCGAGTCGATGGACAGCGATGAGCGCACCGGCGCACTCGCCGTGCACCGTGCACTCGAGGCCCCGACGCGGCTGATCGCCGACAACGCGGGGCTTGAGGGCGCCGTGATGGTTCAGCGTGTGCAGGCCGAGAAGGGCCCGATCGGTCTCAACGCAGCCACCGGTGAGATGGAGGACCTGGTCAAGGCCGGCGTCATCGATCCCGCCAAGGTGACCCGCGCCGCGTTGCAGAACGCAGCGTCGATCGCCGGGCTGCTGCTCACGACCGAGGTCCTCGTTGCCGACAAGCCCGAAGAGGGTGGTGCCGGCGGCGGTGCCCCCGACATGGGCGGCATGGGCGGCATGGGCGGCATGATGTGATCGGTTGACCTTGCCCGTTCTCCGCTTCTGCGGACAACGATCGAGGTCGATGAAATCGGGGAGCGTCCGACATCGGGCGCTCCCCGATTTCGCGTTTTGGGGGAGGTCACGGCATCGGTGGGCCTGGGTAGGCTCGCCGGCGTGAGCCCGGGGCGTACCGCACGACAACAACTGCCCCGGCCGCAACTGTGGACGCCGGGGGCGGCGGCACCGTGGGCGGATCTCGCCCCGGACCGTCGCTCGCTGAGCGCTCGGGCTGTGCGCCGCCGGCTGAGCGACGGCGTGCTCGAACAGGCGCCCGCCGTACCCCCCGCCCACGAGGGCGCGGCGGCCGTGCTGGCGGTTTTGGAGCCCGATGCTCAGGGCGGACTCGAGGTGGTGATCACCCGTCGCGGTGAGCGGATGCGCACCCACCGGGGCGAGCTGAGCCTGCCCGGTGGGGCCCAGGATCCGGGAGAGACGCTGGTTCGAACCGCGCTGCGGGAGGCATCCGAGGAGGTCGGGCTCGCACACGAAGACGTCGACATCGTCGGTCGCCACTTTCCGCTGAGAACCGCGTCGTCGGGCCGCTGGATCGTGCCCTACGTCGCCCTGGCCAAGAACCGCCCGCCGGTGTGGGCGGCGTCCCCGGTCGAGGTTGAGGAGGTGTTGCACGTGCCCTTGGCCCACCTGGTCACCCCGGGTGTGTTTTGGGAGGAGCGCTGGGACTTCGGGGGCACCTCGTGGCCGATCTCGTTCTTCGACCTCGGACCCGACGTCATCTGGGGTGCGACCGCCGCGATGCTGCGGGACCTCCTCGCCCGGTTGCTCGGCGTGCCGGTCGAACCCCGGCAGGACTCACCGCTGTGGCTGCCGCCGTCCGAAACGCAGCGCCAACCATCAACGCGGCCTCGAACCGACCCGTCCCCGCAGTCGGGCAGGCTGTGAGGTAGTTTCGCTGGTCAGCCGGGTCGGCGGGCTCCGTCCGGCCTACGGCCCACCTGGAGGATGCGACCATGCCGACCCTGACCTTTGAAGGTGAGACCCACGGTGAGATCGTGGTCAAGGTGCGCCGCTGGTTGGCGTCGCTCGAGGGGGACCCCACCGGTCAGCTCTCTCCGGCCGAGGCGATCACCCAGGGTGCGGAGGTGACCAAGGAGGCCCTTCGGGTCATCGCCTCTTCCGCCCCGGGGCCAATCGCCCAGTCCGACCTGATCAAGACGCTCACCACGATGGGGTACAAGGCGACCGACGCGTCGGCCGATGCGCTGATGAGCAGCCTGGACGGCATCGAGGAGGCGACGGGCGGCAGCGTGGTGCGCCAGGTCACCGAGGCCGGTCGCAAGGCCGCCTGGGAGATGAACTCCACGATCGCCAAGCAGCTCCTTCGGTCGCTTCGCCCGTAGGCGGCACCGCGCGGCGCCGGTCGGCTGCGGACGACCAGTGCGGTATTTGGCGCAGCGAGTAGGGTCGGAGCCTTTCGGCGGCCGGAGTTGGTGCCGTCATCCCACCCAAACCGGGGAGCGTCCAGGTGAACGAATTGCAGATTGGGATGGGCAAGTCGGCCCGGCGCGGCTACCGGCTGGCCGACCTGTCGATCCAGCCCAGCCGACGCACGAGAACACCGGCGGAGGTCGACACGTCGTGGCAGATCGATGCCTTGCGCTTTGACTCTCCGATCGTCGCCGCTCCCTCCGATGGTGTGGTCAGCCCCCAGAGCGCCATCGAGATGTCCCGGGCCGGCGCGCTGGGAGTGCTGCACTCCGAGGGCGTGTGGTGCCGTCACGATGACCCGACCGCCGCACTGGCCGATATTGCCGCCGTCGATCCGCTCGAGGACGGGGCCGCCGACCGGGTGCTCACCCGGATTCGTGAGCTCGGTCGTCAGCCGGTGCGACCCGAGCTGATCAAGGAGCGGGTGGCCGAGATGCGCGCCGGCGGGGCCACGGTGGCCCTGGCGGTCACGCCGGGCCGGGTCGAGGGGTTCCTCGACGATCTGCTCGCCGCCGAGCCCGACCTGTTGGTGATCGAAGGCACCGTCGTTTCGGCGGAGCACCTGGCCGACGGCGAGCCGTTGAACCTCAAGCGGGTGCTGCGGCGCTTGGAGGTACCGGCGATCGTCGGCGGGTGCACCTCGTACTCGGCGGCGCTGCACCTGATGCGCACCGGCGCCGCCGGTGTGCTCGTCGGGGTCGGATCCGGCCGTGTCGGGCCCACCCGCGACGTGCTCGGCATCGGGGCGGCCTCGGCCACTGCGATCGCGGATGCCCGCGCCGCTCGCATCCGCCACCTGGACGAGACCGGGGTGTACTGCCACGTCATCGCCCATGGCGGGGTTCGCAATTCGGGAGACCTGGCGGCGGCGGTGTGTTGCGGCGCCGACGCCGTCGTGCTCGGCGACCTGCTTGCTGCAGCCGAGGAGGCGCCGGCCGGCGGTTGGACCTGGGCCCACCGCAGCGACCATCCCACGCTGCCCCGCAGCCGACCCGAACACGTGGCGACCACCGGCACGCTGGCCGAGGTGCTGCACGGCCCCGCGGTCAGCGCCGATGGGACGACCAACCTGGTCGGTGCCCTCGCCCGATCGATGGCTTTCGCCGGGCATGCCACCTGCAAGGACTTCCAGAAGGCCGACCTGCTCGTCGAAGCGGGGCTCGACCGATGAGCATCCCCGAAGCGGTGATCGGCAACGACGAGGTGCTGGTGTTGGACTTCGGCGCCCAGTACGCCCAACTGATCGCACGGCGGGTGCGCGAGACCCGGGTGTACTCCGAGATCGTCGCCCACGACATCTCCGCAGCCGAGCTGGCCGAACGGGCGCCGGCGGCGATCATCCTCTCCGGCGGGCCGAAGTCGGTGCACGTCGACGGCGCGCCCGGGGTCGATCCCGGCATTTTCGACCTGGGCATCCCGATGCTGGGCATCTGTTACGGCGCCCAGCTGATGGCCCGTGACCTTGGCGGCGAGGTCAACAGCTCGGGTCGGAGCGAATACGGCCGAACCGAGCTGACCGTGCACGATCCCGGCGACGAGGGCGGAGCGGCCTCCGAGCTGTTCGCCGACCTGCCGGCCACGCAGACGGTGTGGATGAGCCACTTCGATGCCATCGTGTCGCCGCCCGAGGGATTCGTGGCCACCGCCTCGAGCCCCGGCGCTCCGGTGGCCGCCATGGAAAACGCCGCCCGGTCGATGTGGGCGGTGCAGTATCACCCCGAGGTGGCCCACACCCCGCACGGCCAGCGCATCATCGAACGGTTCGTTCATTCGCTCGCCGGCTGCGGGCATCGCTGGACGATGGCCAACTTCATCGACGAGGCCGCCGCTGCGGTCACGGCCCAGGTGGGCGACGGCCGTGCGATCTGCGGTCTGTCCGGCGGCGTCGACTCGGCGGTGGCCGCCGCGCTGGTTCATCGCGCCATCGGCGATCAGCTCACCTGCGTGTTCGTGGACAACGGGCTGATGCGGGAGGGCGAAGGCGAGCAGGTCGTCGAGACGTTCCGTCGCCATCAGGGCATGGAGCTGATCCATGCCAAGGCGGGGGAGCGCTTCCTCGAGCGGCTGGCCGGGGTGACCGACCCCGAGGCCAAGCGCAAGGCGATCGGCGAGCTGTTCATCCGGGTCTTCGAAGAGGCGCGCGGCGGTGTCGTCGACGCCAGGTTCCTCGTTCAGGGCACCCTGTATCCCGACGTGATCGAGTCGGGCTCGGCCACCGCCGCCACGATCAAGAGCCATCACAACGTGGGCGGCCTCCCGGACGATCTCGACTTCGACCTGGTCGAGCCGCTGCGCAGCCTGTTCAAGGACGAGGTGCGTGAGCTGGGACGGGAACTCGGATTACCCGACGAGATCGTCTGGCGCCAACCGTTCCCGGGACCGGGCCTGGGTGTCCGCATCGTGGGCGAAGTGACGCCCGAGCGGGTCTCACTCGTCCGGGCCGCCGATGCCATCGTGCGGGAGGAACTGCGCATCGCCGGGCTGGAGCGCGAGATCTGGCAGGCGTTCGCCGTGTTGCTCGGCGACGTGAACAGCGTGGGCGTCATGGGCGACGAACGAACCTACGGCAGCCCGATCATCGTGCGAGCGGTCACATCAGAGGACGCGATGACCGCCGACTGGGCCCGGATCCCTGCCGAGGTGCTCGACCGGATCTCCGGTCGGATCATCGCCGAGGTGCCCGGGATCAACCGGGTCGCCTACGACATCACCTCCAAGCCGCCGGCCACGATCGAGTGGGAGTGAGTCGGGCGGCCCAAGCGCCACGGAAAGCCCCCGGGATCGGGCAGCTGGTCGGCCATCGGCTGTGAGCCGGTCGCATGACCGTTGTGTCGCCCGTATGACGTTTCTCACCGATTCACCCGAATCTCGCAACGTGGTTGTAACAAACAGCAACGTTTGGTAATCTTTGTAGCTCATGCGCTGGAACCCCCCTCCCCATGGCCAGATCTCTGCACGCATCCCCTCAGCACCTCGCTTCTCGACGCGACGTGCGATGGCCGGCATGTTGGCAGCGATCACGGTCCCCGTCATCCCCCTCCTCGCCTCCGGGTCGGTGGGAGCGCAGGATTCCTCGGATCTGGCCGCTCAGGTCGACCGGATTCAGGCCCGCCGCTCCGAGCTTGACGACAAGCTGTCGATCCTCGATGAAGAGGCCAACCAGGCCAAGCTGAAGTTGGCCGACCTCGAGAAGCGGGCCGCCACAAACCAGGCCGATGTGGACTCGGCCAAGGGTGAGATGGCCGGCGCCAGCAAGGACGTGCGCTCCTACGCGATCAAGACCTTCACCGCCAGCCCGGGCACCGAGATGATGGGCGGCGAGGTCGACCCCAACTCGGCCCTCGTGCGTCGCACGCTGCTCCAAACCGCTCGCGGTAACCGCGAGGAGGCGATCGACCAGGTGCGCGCTGCGCGCAGCGACCTCGCCACCAAGCAGAGCTATCTCGATGACACCTCAGAGGAGATCGCGGCCCAGAAGGCCAAGGCCGACAAGGCTCGTGAGGAGACCAAGCAAACCGAGTCCACGCTGGCCAAGGAAGAGCAGCAGGTGAAGGGCGCCCTCAAGGAGGCGCTTGAGCGCGAAGAGGCCGCCCGTCAGGCTGCGGCCAGAGCCGAGGCAGAGCGTCGTCAGGCCGAGGCGGAGGCCAAGGCCAAGGCCGAGGCGGCGGCCCAAGCCGAAGCCTCCGCTGCGGCTGCTGTCCAGCGGCAGGCCGTTCGCGCCGCGGATTCGGGTGGGTCCTCCGGCCCGTCCGGTGGGTCGTCCGGCGCAACCGGTGGATCCTCCAGCGCAGCAGCCCCCTCGTCGGGTGGATCCTCCGGCCGCTCCAGCGCAGCGCGTGCGCCGGCGCCCGCCCCGGCCGCCGTCGCCCCCTCTGCTCCGGCGCCCCCGCCGAGCCCCCCGTCCGGCGGTGGAAGTGCCGTCGCAGCGGCCCTCTCCATGCGCGGCACGCCCTACCGTTGGGGCGGCGAAAGTCCCGGTGGCTTCGACTGTTCCGGGCTCGTCGTCTGGGCCTTCCGACAGGCCGGCCGTGGTGGCCTGCCCCACTCCTCGGGAGCGCTGGTCGGCATGGGTCGGCGCATCAGCGTCGGTGAACTGGTGCCGGGTGACCTGGTGGCCTACGGCTCGCCGGTACACCACATCGGCATCTACATCGGTGGCGGCCAGTACGTCCACGCACCCCGCACCGGCGACGTGGTCAAGGTTGCTTCGATCTACCGGAGCAACGGTGCGCCCATTGCGGTTCGCATCTGATCGACGCTAGGACCCGGTGCTGCCTCTGGCCGAGAGCCGAAGCGACTGACGTCCCGAACCCGATATGCGCCGACCTGAACTCGATCTGCCCGACCTGAGCGGTCGGAATCGGTGTGGCCTCCCCGACCGTTCCCGAGCCGAGTTTCCGTCATGCGCTCAGCGATCACGTGGCGCTGTTCACGCCACCTCCTGGTTCATTCTCCGATGGAACGGACCGGGTGTCGGGGCCCGGACCGTAGCCGGCCGGATGTGTCAACTGCGGCACATTTCGACACCTACTTGTAACAATCGTCATCGTCTGGCAAGCTAGGCGGATGCGGCGGAACGCTCCCCTTCCCCGGTCGCGGGTGAACTCACCCGATCGTCCCTCCCTCAAACGTGTGCTGACCGTCTTGGCAGCCACCCTGATGGCCTCGTCCGTGGTCATCGTTGCCACGCCGGCTTCGGCACAGGGCAACGACTCACGGGAGCTGGCCGCCCAGGTGGACCGCATCGTCGCCCGGCGTGCCGATCTGGGCGAGAAGATTTCGGTTTTGGAGGAGCGGGCCAACTTGGCGAAGGCCGAACTGGTCGACATCGAGGCTCGGTCCAAGGTGACCGAAGCGGATGTGTCCTCGGCTGAGAAGTCGATGAAGGACGCCCAGGGTCAGGTGAAGCGTTACGCAGTGCGGGCCTTCACCGGTGGCCTGGGGACGGGCAATGCCTCGGCCCAGGACAACCCGACAGATGCGATCCGCTCGCGCACGTTGTTGGCGACGGCCCAGGGCAACCGCGAACAGGCGGTTGAAGAGGTGCGAGCCGCCCGGTCCGACCTCTCCTCCAAGCAGGAGCTTCTCGACGAGACCGCCGTTGCCAAGGCGACGGCCCGCGAGCGCATCGAGTCGTCGCGTGCGGAGATGAAGACGGTCGAGGGGGAACTCGCTGCCAGCGAGGCTCAGGTGAAGGGCGACCTGGCCGAAGCGTTGGAACGCGAGGAACGCCAGCGCTTCGAAGCCGAGCGGGCCGAGGCCGAGCGGCGACAGGCCGAGGCGGAAGCCCAGGCTCAGGCCGAGTCGCAGGCAGAGGCGGACGCACAGGTCCAGGCCCAGGCCGAAACCGCCGCCGGAGCAGGGGAGACAGCGGCTGGCGAGAGCGCCGAGACCGAGGATGGCGAGTCGGCGGCCTCATCGTCGGGTGACGGTTCTGGGTCCGCCGCCGATACGTCGCCTGCGCCCACGCCGACGGCGAAAGCCAAGGCCAAGCCCAAGGCGGGATCGGCCGCCAAGGCATCACCGACGTCCAAGTCCAGCGCCCCGAAGCGAGCGGGAGCGGCAAGGGCTGTGGCCCCGGCGCCGAAGCCGACGGCTGCCCCGACCACTCGGGCACCGCGTCCGACGACCACGCGTCCGACGGCCCCGCCCCCCACCACGCCCAGGCCGGTAGCACCGCCACCGCCGCCACCACCGCCACCACCGCCCTCGTCCTCGGGGCAGCGGGCCGTGCAGGCTGCGCTCTCGATGAGGGGCACGCCCTACCGGTGGGGTGGCCAGTCGCCCGGCGGCTTCGACTGCTCCGGTCTGGTGCTCTGGGCGTACGCCCAAGCAGGTCGCGGTGGCCTACCCCACTCGTCCCGCATGCAGGTGGCGATGGGCCGCCGCATCAGCGTCGGCGAGCTGGTGCCGGGCGATCTGGTCGCCTACGGCTCGCCGGTGCACCACATCGGCATCTACATCGGTGGCGGCCAATACGTGCACGCACCCCGCACCGGTGACGTGGTCAAGGTCGCCTCGATCTACCGCTTCAACGGTACCCCGATCGCCGTGCGTATCTGAGCGGAGCCCGACCTGCCCGGCAAACCGCCGGCAACCGTGGAGTGTGGAGTGCGCTGGGGGTGGCTTCGGGCTCCCGGCATCGCCGGCAACCGGGGGAGTGTGGAGTGTGCTCGGGGGTGCCTCCGGGCTCCCGGCTTCGGTGGCGGTCTCGTCGGTGAGTTGTCGGTCGGTCGCCATAGGATGGGCGGGTATGTCACCCCACCTCCTCGACGGCCTCAACCCAGCCCAACGGGAGGCGGTGCTGCACGGTGAGGGGCCACTGCTGGTCGTGGCGGGGGCCGGCTCGGGCAAGACCCGGGTGCTCACCCACCGCATCGCCCGGCTGATCGAGCAGGACAACGTGTCGCCGTTCGAGATCCTGGCGATCACGTTCACCAACAAGGCGGCCGACGAGATGCGCTACCGGGTGGGCGCGCTCGTCGGGCCGGTCGCCCAGAAGATGTGGGTGTCGACCTTTCACTCCGCCTGCGTCCGCATCCTGCGACGCGACGGCAGTCGGCTGGGATATCCGAGCTCGTTCACGATCTACGACCAGGCCGACGCCACCCGGCTGATCGGCTACGTCCTTCGCGACCTCAACATCGACACCAAACGGATGCCCGCCCGTTCGGTCCAGTCCCAGATCTCGCTGGCGAAGAACGAGCTGCGCACGCCCGAACAAATGGCCGAGGAAGCCGGCCACATCATGGAGCGCAAGGTCGCCGACGTGTACGCCGAATACCAGACGCGTCTGCGGGCTGCCGGCGCGATGGATTTCGACGACCTCCTCGGCGTGACCGTCGAGCTGCTGCGCACCGAGCCCGACGTGCTCGAGCAGTATCAGCGACGGTTCCGCTACCTGATGGTCGACGAGTACCAGGACACCAACCGGGTGCAGAACGAGCTGGTGATCCTCTTGGCGGGCGCCCACCACAACGTGTGCGTGGTCGGCGACTCCGATCAGTCGATCTACGCCTTTCGGGGTGCCGACCTGCGCAACATCTTGGAGTTCGAGTCGGCCTTCCCCGACGTCACCCAGATCGTGCTGGACCAGAACTACCGCTCCACTCAGAAAATTCTCGACGCTGCCAACGCGGTGATCGCCAACAACATGTCTCGCCGCCCGAAGGATCTGTGGACCGACGAGTCGGGGGGTGCCCAGATCGTGCGCTACGTCGGTGACGACGAGGGCGACGAAGCCCGCTACGTCGCCCAGGAAATCGCCCGCCTGGTCGACTCGGGCACGGTGAACTACCCCGACGTTGCCGTCTTCTACCGTGCCAACGCCCAGAGCCGCGTGCTCGAGGAGGCGTTGTTTCGCCAGGGGGTGCCCTACCGGGTGCTCGGCGGGACGCGGTTCTACGATCGACGTGAGATCAAAGACGCGCTGGCGTACGTGCAGACGATTGTCAACCCGGCCGACGAGGTGTCGGCCAAGCGCATCGTCAACGTGCCCAAGCGGGGCATCGGGGACACGACGATCGGTCGGGTCGACGCCTACGCACGGGCCCATTCGCTGAGCTTCGTCGAGGCGCTTCGCCACGCGGACGCCGCCGGGGTGTCGTCCCGGGCGCAGCGGGGTGTCGAACGGTTTCTGGAGATCATCGATGGCTTGGCGCCGACCGGCGACGGCGACGGCGACGGCGACGGCACGGGCACCGGGGGTGGGGGGTTGGCACCGGCTCCGCTGCTCGAAGACCTGCTCGAGCGCACCGGCTATATCGCCGAGCTGGAGGCCGAGCACACGATCGAGTCGGAGGGGCGCCTCGAGAACCTGGCCGAGCTGGTCGGCGTCGCCGCGGAGTACGACTCGATGCCCGAGTTCTTGGAGCAGGTCAGCCTGGTTGCCGACACCGACAACCTGCCCGACGAGGACGATCCCACCGCCGGGGAGATGGTCATGATGACGCTGCACTCGGCCAAAGGGCTCGAGTATCCGGTCGTCTTCCTCATCGGCATGGAGGAGGGCGTCTTTCCTCACATGCGCTCGATTGGCGAGCCGGCCCAGCTCGAGGAGGAACGTCGTCTGGCCTATGTCGGGATCACACGGGCGCGCGAGCGTCTGTACCTCACCAACGCCTGGAGTCGAACGTTGCACGGAGCCACCAACTACAACCCCCCGAGCCGGTTTGTGGGCGAGATCCCCGAAGAACTGATCGAGGATGCCGAGGGATCCTCGACCCGTGGTTCCCGCCGTCCAGGCACGTCGGGCAGCTGGTCCGGAGGTGGGCGGACCTCCCTCGCCGGCAGGGACGCGCGGCGAGAACGGGCCTCATCGTCGGGGGTGGTGGGGGTGCGCCCCATCGGCGTGGGTGCCGGATCGGGGTTGGGTCCACGAGCGGGCGCCGACGAAGGCCCCCGGTTGGGCGACGATTCGGGTTTGCGGGTGGGCGACGATGTGCTGCACGCCATCTTCGGTGAGGGGGTCATCCTCGACATCGAAGGCCGGGGAGACAGGGCGGAGGCGACGATCCGCTTTCCCAGCGAAGGCGAAAAGCGCCTGCTGTTGTCGTGGGCCCCGCTGGAAAAGGTGGGGCGATGATCGGGCCGATCATTCGTATGGGGCGCCGTCAGGCCGCGCGTGTCGCCATGGTTCGCTCCAGGCAAACGCTGGGCTCGCTCCTGGCACGGGCCGCGGCCGTCCACGGTGGCTCGGTGCTGGTCGACCAGGCCGCCGAAGCCCGCACGGGCGTTCCGGCGACCAAGCTGACCGTGGCCGGCGCCGCCAAGTTGGTTGACCGTTGGGCGGCGGCGCTGGTCGAGGACGACAAGATCAGCTCCGGCGACCGGGTGGTGCTGGCGATGCCCAACTCGGTCGAGCTGTTCCTGGCCACCCTGGCGGTGTCCCGGGCCGGTGCCATCCCGGCGCCGGTCAACGATGCGATGCGCGACGACGAGATCGCCCACGTCGTCCTGGACGCCAACGCGCCGCTCGTGATCCGCGGTGTGGACGAACTCGACGTGCTGGCCGAGCACCTCGGCGTGAGCGCCGGCCTCGGCGAGGACCGTGGCGCTGACGAGCGGGTGGCGGCGCTGTTCTACACCTCCGGCACGACCGGCAGCCCCAAGGGAGCTGCCCTCACCCACCGGGCGTTGGTCGGCGAGCTGAGCCGCCTGGCAGCTTTACCCGGCGGCCTGCTGATCTGCGAGTTGCTCATCGCTCTCCCGGTGGCCCACATCTTTGGCTTCGCAGCCCTGGCGGCGGCGGCCTCGGCCGGGGTGCCCGTGCGGTTCCGCCCCCGTTTCAGGCCGACCGAATGCCTCGACGACATCGAGGAGCGCCGCTCTGCGGCCTTCGCCGGCGTGCCGACGATGTACCGCATGCTCGAGGAGGCGGGGGCCGACATGCGCGACCTGTCGTCGATCCGTTTCTGGGTGTCGGGTGCCGACGTGATGCCGCCGGAGTTGGCGCACCGGTTCAAGCGTCGGGGCGCCGCCTTTGCCTTGCCGGGTCTGGGTTCGATCGGCGAGGCGACGTTCGCCGAGGGCTATGGCATGGTCGAGACGGGCGGGGGTGCGGCGGCCAAGTTGTCGCCGCCGTTCGTGCCCTTTGGCCTGGGTGACCAGCTGGGTATCCCGATGCCCGGCTATCGCTTCCGGGTGGTCGACGATGATGGGGACGAGGTGCGGGTCGGTGCAGTGGGCCAGCTGTTGTTGCGTGGCCCGGGCGTGCTCGAGGGCTATTGGAACGACAGTGCCGCCACCGAGGCGGTGCTCGACGCCGGTGGTTGGCTGTCGACCGGGGACCTTGTGCGGCGGGGGCCGATGGGGACCTTCTCGTTCCAGGGCCGGGCCAAGGTGGTCATCAAGTCGGGCGGTTTCTCGGTGTATCCCCCCGAGGTGGAGCGGGTGTTCGAACAGCATCCCGACGTTGTCGAGGCCGGGGTGGTCGGGCTTCCCGATGACACCTTGGGCGAGGTCCCGGTCGTGGGCCTGCGGATGGCGAAAGGTGCCACGTCGACCCCCGATGAGCTTCTGTCGTGGGTGGGGGAGCGGCTGTCGACCTACAAGGTCCCCCGTCGGGTGTACTTCGTCGACGATCTGCCCCGCACCGGTACCAACAAGTTGCAGCGGGACGAGCTGATCGAGCGCTTGTTGGATCTCGACTGATCGACCCTGGTCCGAGGTCGGGCGTGCCGGCCGTCGCAGCCAGGAGATGGTCACGGTACGTTGCAGACATGGAACTCCGCATTTTCACCGAGCCTCAGCAGGGCGCCTCCTACGACGACCTTCTCGGGGTGGCGATCCGGGCGGAGCGCCTGGGTTTTGGGGCCTTCTTTCGAAGCGACCACTACGTGGCGATGGGCGACGGCTCGGGTCTGCCGGGCCCCAGCGACGCCTGGATCACGCTGGCCGGCCTCGCACGCGACACCTCGACGATCCGGTTGGGCACGCTGGTCACCTCGGCCACGTTTCGCCTGCCCGGCCCGTTGGCGATCTCGGTCGCCGGGGTGGACGCCATGTCGGGCGGTCGGGTGGAGTTGGGCCTGGGCAGCGGCTGGTTCGAGGACGAGCACGACGCGTACGGCATCCCGTTTCCGTCGCTCGGTGAGCGCTTCGACCGGTTGACCGAGCAGCTGGAGATCATCACCGGTCTGTGGGCCACCCCAGCGGGGGAGACCTTCGACTTCCATGGCGACCACTATGCGCTGACCGGATCCCCGGCGCTTCCCAAACCGTGGCAGAGCCCACCGCCGGTGATCGTCGGCGGTGCAGGGCCGAAGCGCACACCCAACCTGGCTGCACGCTTCGCGGCCGAGTACAACACCCCGTTTCTGGGCCTCGACGACGTGGTCGCGGCCAACGAGCGGGTCGACCGAGCCTGCGAGAGCCTCGGGCGTGACCCGTCAACCCTGGTGCGCTCGGCCGCCCTGGTCGTGTGCGTCGGTGGTGACGAGGCCGAGTTCGAACGCCGCGCCCAGGCGATCGGACGTGAGCCCGGTGAGCTCCGCGAGAACGGCGTGGCGGGGTTGCCCGCCGAGGCGGTTGAAACCCTGGGTCGCTTCGCCGGGGCGGGAATCGAGCGGGTGTACCTGCAGGTGCTCGACCTGTCCGACCTCGATCATCTCGACCTGATCGCCGCCGAGTTCCCCTCCGGGGTCACGCCCCCGAAGTAGGGCTCAGGGTGCGGTGGTCGTGGTGGCCTCGTCGCCGGAATCATCACCCAGCTTGACGAACAGGATGCCGTCATCGGAGACCTCCCACGGAAGCTGCTTCAGCCCGGCTCCGTTCATCGGGAACGTCGCGTCGTCGCAGCGTTCGCCGGACGAGTCCTCGGACACCGACCCCTCGTCCGGGTTCTCGGAGACGAACACCTGGGCATCGCGGTCCCAGCGGAGGTAGCAGCCGTCGGGGGCACCCGGCGCCCTGGCCTCGAAGATCGCCCAGCCAACCTCGGGCTCGGGGCCCTCGTGGCTGACCATGATGGGGCGGTCCTGGCCTCGGCCCGACACGTCGGGAAGGAGAAACGGGCCCGTCTTGGCGATCACCTGTGCCCGCTCTGCAGCGGGGCCCAGCGCAAACTCGTCGGTGCCCAGGCTGACCGTGGCCGGTTCGCCGCTGCCGCCCTGCCCGAACAACACGAGGACCAATGCCAGTCCGGCGCCGACCATCAACAGAGCGATTCCGGCCGTTCTGAACTGGTTGGACGTGCTGCGCTGCTCGACCGGCATGTTGCTCCCAACGTTCGGCGGGCGGGTTCGGGCGGCCCAGTCTGCCCGCTGGTGCCCTGCCGCGGAACTCGGCAGTGGAACTCGGCAGTGGAACTCGACAGAGGTGGGAGCTCGATGGGCCGTCGCAGCGTGCGCTCCGTCTGCAAGGGTGGCGGTGCCGTCGACATTACTGAGGACAGATGACCGAACGCTCACACCAGGACGCCATCGCAACCGATCAGCTGTACCTGCGCGACGCTTATCAGCGCACGATGGATGCGGAGGTGGTTGCGGTCGACCACGACCGCGTGGCACTCGACCGCACTGTGTTCTACGCCACCGGTGGTGGTCAGCCCCACGACACCGGGATCCTCGCGGCCGATGGTGCCACCTATTCGGTCACCGACGTCCGCAAGGACGGGCCGTTCGTGTGGCACACCCTGGAGCCGAGAGGTGAGGAGGAGAAGGCCGGGAGCGTCGATGGCCCACCGGTGCCGACCGTCGGCTCGGCCGTGACGGGCACGCTCGACTGGGACCGGCGACACGCGTTGATGCGCACCCACACCATGTTGCACGTCATGGGCGGCGTCGTCTGGAACCGCTGGCAGGTGCCGGCCACGGGAGGCAACATGGAACCGTTGGCGGCGCGCATGGACTTCGAGTTCGGTCCTTTGCCCGATGGTTTTCGCGACGAGTTGACCGACGCGGTCAACGCCGAGCTGGCCGCCGATCGCCCCATCGAGGTGAGCTTTCTCGACCGCTCCGCGGCAGACGTCGACCCGGCGCTGATCCGCACCAAGGTCAACCTCATCCCCACCTCGGTTACCCGGGTGCGCGTGGTGGACATCGTCGGGCTCGACCGGCAGGCCGACGGTGGCACCCACGTGGCCTCCACCGCCGAGGTGGGACGCTTCGAAATTACCAAGACCGAATCGAAGGGCAAAGGCAACAAGCGACTGCGTCTCAAGGTGCTGTGACGCTCCCGCTGGGCGCTGTTGTGCGGGCCGACCTGACTGGTTCATCCGGCGCTGTCACTCCCGCTGGGGCGCTGCAGCGCTGGCCGAGCCAACAGGATTACCTGGTGCCGTTGCGCATCTCCTTGGTCCCGACCCGCCGCTGGATGACCTCGGACAGGCCCGGGGCCACGGTGGCCAACGTGGCGACTGCTCGCAACTCGGTCGGGGCCACGAATATCTCGGCCGGGTTGGTTCGTATGGCCTTCTCCACCGCCTGTGCGACTTCGACGGGTGACTTGGTGCGTACGCCCCTCGGGAGTTCGACATCGTTGTTGGCGAACATGCCGGCGTCGCGGATGAAGCCGGGTTCGACCACGGTGACACCGATGCCGTACTCCTCCAGGTCCTGGCGTAGCGACAGCCCGAAGCCCCTCAGGCCGAACTTCGTGGCGTTGTACAGGCAGGTGTCGGGGGTGGGGGCGATGCCTGACAGCGACCCGATCAGCACGAGCTGTCCCGGGCGATCGGCGGCAATGCAGGCCTGGGCGAAGGCTCCGCTCAGCACCATCGGCGCTCGCAGGTTGACGTCGATCGCGCCGTCGATCGCCTTGACGCTCAGCTCGGAGCCGCTCGCTTCGCCGCCCACTCCGGCGTTGGCGATCACGACGTCGAACTCGCCGACCATCTTGGCCAGCCGCTGCACATCGCTGCGCTTGGACAGGTCGGCCTCCACCACGGTGCCTCGGGTCTCGTCGGCCAGCGAGTCCAGAGCTGGGCGATTGCGAGCGGTCAGCGTCAATTGAGCGCCGTAGCGGCCCAGGCGTCGAGCGATCGCCTGCCCCAGACCGCCGCTGGCTCCGGTGAGCAGTACTCGGCTACCGGTTAGTTCCATGGGCGTTCCTGGCTTGTGTGGTGAGCGGAGGGTTGGGGTCGATCGGCCCGCAACCGGAGCTCTGGGTGGAGCGTTCGAGACGCCGAGGCGTGACATCCGCCGGTAAGGCGGGCTGGTTTCTCCGACTGTATCCGCCGTCTCGGAGCCTTGGCTCCCTCTGATGCTGTTCGCCCGGCCCGCCGTAGAGGGGCTCGGGCGGCCTGGGTTCTGGAGGGCTCGGACCCGGGACGTGGCTGATTGGGGGCTCAGGGCTCAGGGCTCAGGGCTCGGGGCCCAGGGCTTGGGGCTCGTGGCTTCGAGCTGAGCAACCCAGGTGCCCAGGAGGGGTGTCAGGTTTTGCGAGGAGCCGTCAGGCGGCGGTGGTGGCAAGTGCGGCGCGCACCTGGGCCACCAGGCGTTCGGGATGCTCGGTGTAGTCCCACCATGTGAACAGCAGCACCTTCACGCCGAGCAATTCGAGGCGGTTGCGCGCCCGCCGGTCCCCGATGAACGTGGCACGATCCCGGTGGTGGGCGAGGGAGTCCAGACCGATCGCCATCACGTCGGGGTACGCCAGGTCCACCATCTGGATGAGTCCGTCGTCGTCCCAGAATTGATGCTCGAGCAGCGGCTCGGGCAGACCCGCACCAACCAACAGGTCGGCCACCATGCGGCTGAAGTCGCTCATCGGTACCCGCTGGTCCTCCGCATACTCCCCCAGTACCTCGCCGAGGACGGTCCGCCCGGCGGTCCCGGGAGGGGTCTCGTGATGAAACCGGGCCAGCGACGTCAGCGAGGCATGGTGCTCGCGGATGAGCTGATCGACAACCGCTCGAAGCCGGGCCCGGGGCAACATCGAAGCAAGCTGGCCGACGAGCACCTCGGGGCCGACGACGCCGATGTGGTCTCTTGTCGTGTGCTCGCCCGGATCCCAGCGTCGGCTTCGTCGCACCTTCACGCCCTCGGGCCGGACCCGCCGTTCGAACGGCACCAGTACCTCCGGCTTCGACGCCTGGAATCCCTCCAGCTTCCAGAGCACCGCCGCCGACCGGTGGGAGGCAACGCCCCCGGTGGCTCGGGTGGCCCAGTCGATCCGATGGGTCCAGGTCAGCGGCCGGTCGGCCATGGCGTACCAGCCACGCCCCACCCGCAGCAGGCCGCCAGCCGAGGCGCGCTGACGGAGGGCGTCGCCGCTGATGCCGAACCGTTCAGCGTCCGCAGCGCTGAACACCCGGTACTGCCGGGCGAGGGCGACCCAGCGTCGGTCGCGGGTCGCCGTCTCAAGGTT
>JACDJA010001073.1_pt1 | contig 24797 bp, 27 predicted proteins | sample 7449241 | NCBI WGS metagenome assembly JACDJA01 (sample SAMN14253289, study PRJNA609438) | sludge metagenome | isolation source: initial anaerobic sludge | collected 2018-12-20 | reverse complement strand
TTCATCCGACCGGCTTGCAAGCCGGGAGGTGGATGTCCCGATCCAAGAGTCCCCTGCGGACTGTCACGTGCCTGGTTCATCCGACCGGCTTGCAAGCCGGGAGGTGGATGTCCCGATCCAAGAGTCCCCTGCGGACTGTCAGGCGCCCGTCACCCGCGTCAGGAACGCCCGGATGTCGTCCAGTTCCCGCGGGTGCAGGCCGTGCGGCATCGGGTAGGTGCGCCATTCCACCGGCTGCCCCTGCGCGGCCATCGCGTCCCGGCTGGTCTCGGCATAGGCCATCGGCACCACCATGTCCATCGTGCCGTGCGCCATGAAGACCGGCGTGCCGGCGTTGGCGGGGTGGCGTTCGGCGGCCAGGGTGTTGCGCAGCGGCAGGTAGCCCGACAGGCCGATCAGGCCGGCCAGGCGTTCCGGGTGGCGCAGGCCGGTATACAGGGCCGTGGCGCAGCCCTGTGAAAAGCCCGCCAGCACGATGCGCTCGGCGGGGATGCCGCGCCGGTTCTCCTGTTCGATCAGCTCGGTGACCGCGTGGCGCGCGGCGCGCAGGCCGTCGATGTCCTCGCGCGCGTCGCGGTCCAGCCCGTACAGGTCGTACCAGGCGCGCATCGGCATGCCCTGGTTCAGCGTCACCGGGCGCACGGGCGCGTGCGGGAACACGAAACGCAGCGCCGGCAGGCCGGGGTGGATCAGTTCGGGCACGACGGGCTCGAAGTCGTGGCCGTCGGCGCCCAGGCCGTGCAGCCAGATCACGCTGTGCGTGGGCTCGGGGCCGGTCGTCCGTTCGATGGTTTCCAGTGTCGGCGTCATTGGAAGGTCTCGTCCTCGAAATCCAGGGTCTTCAGGGTCTGGAACAGGGCACGGAAGTGCTTGCGCGCCGGTTCGCGGCCCTGGGGCAGGGCGGCGTTGTCGCGGGCTTCCTTGCGGGCGGCGCGGATCTGCGCGCGCAGGGACTGGATGTCCAGGCCGGGGAACCGCTCCAGCAGTTGCGTCAGGACCTCGTCGCTGTCGATCAGGCGGTCGCGCAGTTCTTCCAGCCGATGCATCGCGCGGGTTTCCTCGCGCGAACCGTTGGCCCAGATGTCGAGCTGGGCGCGCAGGGCCTGGGCGTCGGCCTGGCGCATCAGCTTGCCGACATAGTGCACCTGGCGGCGCCGGCCCTCGTTGCTGTGGATGCGCTGGGCCAGGGCGATGGCTTCGCGCAGCGGTTCGTCCAGCGGCAGCCGGGCCAGCTTGGCGGGGGGCAGCGCGATCAGTTCGCGGCCCAGGTCCAGCAGGGCGTGCATGTCGCGCTTGACCTGGGATTTGCTGGGCCGCCGGTCTTCCGGCATATCGTCCGGCGAGGCGGGCAGGGGCGTGTCGTCCATGGGTTCGGGCATAAAATGGTCCGTGATTGTCTATGATAACCGTCCCATACCGAGTGATCCGCCGCATGAATCAACGAACCGATGATTTCCTCGATGTCCCCGCCCAGCAGGCCCAGTTCCGCGAACTGGTCGGCGATGCGCTGCGCCACGCGAAGCAGGCCGGCGCCACGGATGCCGCCGTGGAAATCTCCGAAAGCCGGGGGTTGTCCGTCTCGGTGCGCCGCCGCGCCATCGAGACCATCGAGCAGACCCGCGACCGGTCCATGGCCGTGACGGTGTTCGCCGGCCAGCGCCGGGGATCGGCCTCGACCTCGGACTTTTCCCCCGAGGCGCTGCGCCGCACCGTGGACGCCGCCTGGCACATCGCCCGCTACACCGCCGAGGATCCGGCCGCCGGCCTGCCGGAGCCCGAGCTTTTCGCCCTGCACTATCCGGACCTGGACCTGCACCATCCCTGGGCCATCGACGCCGAAGGCGCGGCCCGCCTGGCGATCCAGGCCGAACGCGCCGCGCTGGCGACCAGCACGCGGATCACCAATTCCGAAGGCGCCTCCCTGGACACCATGGAAGGCCATTTCGTCCTGGGCAATTCGCGCGGTTTCCTGGGGGGCTATCCCTATTCGCGCCACAGCCTGTCGGTGGCGCCCATCGCCGGGCGCGGCGACGGCATGCAGCGGGACTACTGGTACACGTCCGCGCGCCGGGCCGGCGACCTGGCCGCGCCGGCCGAGGTGGGCCGCTACGCGGCGGAACGCGCCCTGTCGCGCCTGGGCGCGCGCCCGGTCAGGACCGGCCGCTATCCGGTGCTGTTCGAGGCCCCCCTGGCCGTCGGCCTGCTGGGCGCGCTGGTCCAGGCCACCAGCGGCGGCGCGCTGTACCGCAAGGCCAGCTTCCTGCTGGACGCGCTGGGCAAGCCCGTCCTGGCCGATCACCTGGACGTGGTCGAGAACCCCTACATTCCGGGTGCCCAGGGCAGTTCGCCCTTCGATGCCGAAGGCGTCCGCACCCAGGCCCGCCGGGTGGTGGACCAGGGCGTGCTCACGGGATATTTCCTGTCCACCTACACGGCCCGCAAGCTCGGCATGGCGACCACCGGCAACGCGGGCGGGTCGCACAATCTCGGCCTGCGCTCGCGCCTGACCCGGCCGGACGACGACCTGCCCGCCATGCTGCGCAAGATGGGCACCGGGCTGCTGGTCACCGAACTGATCGGCCAGGGGGTGAACTACGTCACCGGCGATTACTCGCGCGGGGCCTTCGGCTACTGGGTGCAGGACGGCGTCATCCGCCATCCCGTCCAGGAAATCACGATCGCCGGCAACCTGGCCGACATGTTCCGCGGCATCGCCGCCGTGGGGGCCGACGTCTACGCCCGGGGCGCCAAGTCCACCGGTTCGGTGCTGATCGACGGCATGGCGGTCGCCGGGCTGTAGTCCGCGCCGTTTCCCCGTGCAGCGCGGGGACGCGCAGTGTAATATCGAAAGGCTTGGTAGCAACGCATGCCAATTATTCCAACAGACAGGAGATCCTTCATCATGCAGCGTCGCGCATTTCTGAAAAAGGCGGGTCTGGGCGCGGTGGCGGGCACGGCGGCCGTGGCCGCCCCGGCCATCGCCCAGTCGAACCCCCAGATCAACTGGAAGATGACCTCGACCTACGGGCCGTCGCTGCCGCCGCTGTTCTCGACGGCGCAGATGTTCTGCGATCTGGTCAAGGAAGTCACCGACGGGAACTTCAACATCCGCCTGTATCCGGCCGGCGAACTGGTGCCGGGCTACGGCGTGATGGACGCCGTCGGCAACCGCACCGTGGAATGCGGCCAGACCGCGTCCTACTACTACTACGGCAAGGATCCCTCCTTCTGCTTCGACACGGCGGTGCCGTTCGGCCTGAACGTGCGCCAGATGAACGCCTGGATGTACGAAGGCGACGGCCTGAAGCTGATGCGCGAACTGTTCGCGCCGCGCGGCATCGTCAACTTCCCCCTGGGCAACACCGGCACCCAGATGGGCGGCTGGTACCGCAAGGAAATCAAGACGGTCGAGGACCTGAAGGGCCTGAAGATGCGCACGGCCGGCTTCGCGGGCGAAGTCCTGTCGCGCCTGGGCGTGATCCCGCAGCAGATTCCCCCCGGCGACATCTATCCGTCCCTGGAAAAGGGCGCGCTGGACGCCGTGGAATTCGTCGGCCCCGTGGACGACGAGAAGCTGGGCTTCCAGAAAGTCGCCAAATACTATTACTATCCGGGCTGGTGGGAAGGCTCGGCCCAGGTGTCGCTGTACGTCAACGACAAGGCCTACGCCGAACTGCCCAAGGCCTACCAGCGCGTCATCGACGTCGCCTCGCGCGCCGCGGGCTCGAAGATGGTCCAGGACTACGACGCCCACAACCCCGAGGCCCTGCGCCGCCTGATCGCCGGGGGCGCCGTGCTCAAGAGCTTCCCGCGCGAAGTCATGGACGCCTCGTTCGAGGCCTCCAACCAGGTCTACAAGGAATTCTGCGACAAGGACCCGGGCTTCAAGAAGATCTTCGACAACTACATGGCCTTCCGCGACAACATCGTGCCCTGGTTCCGCGTGGCCGAAGGCTCGTTCGACAACTACCTGGGCGCCGCCCTGGCCCGGAAGAAGTGATCATTGCCGCATGAACAGGGGCGCCCCGAGGGGCGCCCTTTTTCTCGGGCGGGTGCGCCGGCGTCGGCCCCTGGGGGGGCTTGGCGTTTGTCTATCCCTGGCCGCCCATGTACAATGGTAGGATTTTCGTTTGGGTTTACACCGTACGGGCTATGGGACCGGCTCTGGCCGCCCTCATATAAAGCCCTGGCGGAGCAGGCGAAAATCCTTTCATTCATTTCATCAGGAACACCATCATGAAGACCTTTGTGGCCAAGCCGCATGAAGTCAAGCGTGACTGGTTTGTGATCGACGCCAAGGGCAAGGTCCTGGGTCGTGTGGCCAGCGAAGTCGCACGCCGCCTGCGTGGCAAGCACAAACCGGAATTCACGCCGCACGTGGACACGGGCGATTACATCGTCGTCATCAACGCCGCCGACATCGTCGTCACGGGCGCCAAGGCGCAGGACAAGCGCTACTACCGTCACTCCACCTATCCGGGCGGGATCACGGAAACCAACTTCCAGAAGATGCAGCAGCGCTTCCCCGGTCGCGCCCTGCAGAAGGCCGTCAAGGGCATGCTGCCCAAGGGCCCCCTGGGCTACGCCATGGCGAAGAAGCTGAAGGTCTATGCCGGTGCCGAGCACCCGCATACCGCGCAGCAGCCGCAACCCCTGGACTTCTGAGGATAGGCCATCATGATCGGTAACTGGAATTACGGCACTGGCCGCCGCAAGACGTCTGTGGCGCGTGTGTTCCTGAAAAAAGGCACGGGCAAGATCGTCGTCAACGGCCGCCCCGTCGACGAGTACTTCGCGCGCGAAACCGGCCGCATGGTCGTTCGCCAGCCGCTGGAAGTCACCAACCACCTGGAATCGTTCGACTTCCACGTCAACGTCCACGGCGGCGGTGAGTCCGGCCAGGCCGGCGCCGTGCGTCACGGCATCACGCGTGCCCTGATCGACTACGACGAAACCCTGAAGTCGCCGCTGAAGCAGGCGGGTCTGGTGACCCGCGACGCCCGCGAAGTCGAACGTAAAAAGGTCGGCTTCCACAAGGCCCGTCGGCGCAAGCAGTTCAGCAAGCGCTGATCGTTGCCTCCAGGCGGCTTGCCGCCTGGCGCACGGAAAAACGCCGCTCCGTTCACCGGGCGGCGTTTTTCTTTTGCCGCCGGCCACACCGCGGCAAAAGAAGAGCTCCCACGCTGCGCAGGCTTCGCCGCTTGCTGCCCCCCGAGGGGGCGCTTTTGCCTTGGGGCGGCCCGCTTCGGCCTACAGGTCCAGCAGGCCTTGCCGGACGCCTTCGCCGCCCACGCCTTCCTGCCGGAGCAGGGGGTGGGACAGGGTCTGTTCCACGGACATGCGCTGCTTCGGATCGGGGTGCAGCAGGCCGTTGACGAGATCCCGGACCTCGGGCGTCAGATTTCCGATCCGGGTGCGCAGCCCCTCGTCGTCCGGATACCATTCCAGCACCTGCTCCAGCACGGGTTTGGCGCCCTTGCCGAAAGACTCGATGCGGTCGCTTTCGATGGCGTTGTTCGGATCGGTTTCCCGGAAGAACGGCGACACCGAGTCCGGCCGCGTATCCACCAGCAGGCGGTAGGCCATGATGCCCAGTGTCCAGGAATCCGATTGCGGGTTGACGGGGATCGTCAGGCTCTGCTTGGCCTTCCGGAGGTCGCCCAGGAGCGTCTGCTCTTCCTTGCGCAGTTCGACCAGGCGTTCGGGCGAGGGTGCGCCGGGCCGGTTGTGCTCGGCCTTGTAGATCTCGCGCCTGACGTCGGTCAGGCGCGCCTGGAGCGCCGGATCGCCGACGATCTTGAGCCGCTTGGCGATCAGGTTCTCGGGCGGGAGAAAACGGTCGCTGTCGACCGGGTGCTGGGACAGGTCGTGGTGCAGGCCGGGCTTCGAGGTGCCGAAGTCCATCAGGCGCAGCCGTCCCTCGCCGTCGACCAGGTAGTTCTCCGGCTTCATGTCCAGGTGCAGCACGCCCGCGCGGTTGTGCAGATGGTCCAGGCTTTCGCCGACGTCGCGCAGCATGGTCAGGCCCATCAGTTCGCCCTGGCGGGAATCCACCCGGCCGTCCTCGCGCGCGCCGCAGAGCTTGTTGCCCAGGCCGAACGCATCGCCCTTGGGCGCGAGGGGCAGCACCAGGATGGGTTCGCCCAGGGGGCCGGTGAGCTCGCCGAGCATGGGCAGGATGTTGGGATGCTCGCCGGATTCCTGGATGTGGCGGTGCAGGGCGATCTCGTCGCGCAGCGCCTGATTGGCCTCCTGGCGCGATTCGCCCAGGCGCGCCAGGTAGCCTTCCAGTTCCTGTGGGTCCCGCGGCGGGGTGCCGGTGGGCACCTTGGGCCGCTTGAGCACGATGGCCTCGCCGTCCTCGCTGCGGTAGAGATCGACTTCGCCGTTGCCGTCGCTGCCCAGGGCCTTTTCCTTGGCGTAGGTCTTGCCGCCGAACTCCACCGTGTCCTGGAGCAGCGGGGTGGATGTGCCCACGATCTTCTGCAGCCCCTCGGTGCGGATCTCATGGCCGCGCCCGCCGGGCACGCCGTTCCAGACGTTGCCCATCAGGCGGTCGTGTTTTTCCGTGCCCAGCGAGGAGGAATTGCGCAGGATGGCGGCGATCGCCCGCTGCGCGACTTCCTGCTTGCTGGCGCGCGACTGGCCGCCGAACAGCCGGCTCAGCCAGTCGAAGGAACCCGATTTCTTGTGGCTGGCGTACAGGGTGACGGAACCGTCCTTTTCGACCTTGCCCCGGATCTTGGCGTTGTCGCCCGCCAGCCGGGCGAATGCGTCGAGATCCTGCAGTGTCGTTTGCGAGGTGACATTCAACTGGAGCGGCATGATCGGGTTCCATGGGACTGCGGGTGAGGGTTACGCCATCCACCCCGGCCCCGGGGGCGGCGTCGCGGGGGCCGGCGCGGGTCGTTCGGGACGCGCCAGCGTTTCGGCCCAGGCGTCGGCGGTGCCGGCCAGGCCCTGGAGCAGGGTGTCCAGCGTGGCGGCGCGCAGGCCGGCGACCGGCACCTGCATCAGTAACCGGATGGCGCCCTGCGTTCCTTCCTGGGCGAAATAGGCGCCGCCGGTCTGCGGCCACAGCAGGTTGTAGGCCAGCAGGGCCGACGCCGTTTCGCCCCAGGCGGCCGGGTCCGGCGCGCCGATCGAGGTGGAAAGCACGAGCCGGCCGCGCGCCGCGTCCAGCGTCGCGTCGAACCTGCGCGTCTCGAAGACCAGCAGCGACCAGTCGCCGGAGGCGTTCTGGTGCACGATGTCGATCGCCTCCGACAAGGGGCCCAGCTCTTGCAGGATTGCCGATGCTTCTTCTTCGATGTCCATGTTCGTTCCTGGGGGCCTGGGCCCGGCATGCCGGCGCCGCGGGTTGTACGGTCCGTGCAGCAGCAGGTTACAGGATTCCGGCCCTTCCGCTCGCCTGCGCGGCCTGGCGGGCGGGATGCGCATGCCATAATCTGTGGCACGAACACCGATGCGGTTCCCTCCGGCCTTCCGGGCGGGGCCGCCGTTTTTCCAGACAGGACGCCATCGCATGAGCACGAACACCTCCACTTCCATCAAGGCCGGCATCGTCGGCGGGACCGGCTATACGGGCGTGGAGCTGCTGCGCCTGCTGTCGCAGCATCCGGACGTCCGGTTGCACGCCATCACGTCCCGCAAGGAATCCGGGATGCCGGTGGCCGACATGTTCCCCAATCTGCGCGGCCACGTGGACCTGCGCTTCCAGACGCCGGAGGAGGCCGCTCTCGACCAGTGCGACGTGGTGTTCTTCGCCACCCCGCACGGCGTGGCCATGGAACAGGCGCGCGGCCTGCTGGACCATGATGTCCGGGTGATCGACCTGGCGGCCGATTTCCGCCTGCAGGACGTCGACACCTTCCAGCAGTGGTACAAGATGCCGCACAGCAGCCCCGACGTGCTCAAGGAAGCCGTCTACGGCCTGCCGGAACTGGACCGCGACCGCATCCGCCAGGCCCGGGTCGTGGGCAATCCCGGCTGCTACCCGACCACGGTGCTGCTGGGGCTCGCCCCCGTGCTGCAGGCCGGGCGGCCCCTGATCGACACCGCGCACGTCATCGCCGACTCCAAATCCGGGGTGTCGGGGGCGGGCCGCAAGACCCAGGTCGGCTCCCTGTTCTCCGAGGCCGCCGACAATTTCGCGGCCTACGGCGTGGCCGGGCACCGCCATCATCCGGAAATCTCCGAATGCCTCGCCCGCATCGCGGGCGCGCCGGTGGGCCTGACTTTCGTGCCGCATCTGGTGCCCATGATCCGGGGCATGTTCTCCACCCTGTACCTGCGCATCCTGCCCGATGCCCTGGATACCGATTTCCAGGCGCTGTACGAACGGCGCTACGCCGACGAGCCCTTCGTCGACGTCATGCCGGCGGGCAGCCTGCCGCAGACGCGCTCGGTGCGCGCCTCGAACATGCTGCGCATCGCCGTGCACCGGCCCGCCGGCGGCGACACGCTGGTGGTGCTGGTGGTCCAGGACAACCTCGTCAAGGGCGCCGCGGGCCAGGCCGTGCAGAACATGAACCTGATGTTCGGCCTGCCGGAAACCACCGGTCTGCGGCACGTGGCGGTGCTGCCCTGACGGGGACACGCATGACGCAACCCCCCTCCACGACGCGCGGCGGCGGTTTCAGCGGCTGGCTGGTGCGCGGCCTGTCCCGGCTCGTGTTGCTGCTGGTGGTGTTCGCCATCGGGGCGCTGGCCATGCATTTCGGCATGCACTCGGGGGAACGCGAGGCGCTCCAGGCGCGGCAGGCCCAGGTCGAATCCCTGCAGGCCGAACTGGCTCATGCCAGGACCGACCTGGCGGCCCTGCGCAGCGAGGCCGAGGTCCAGGCGGGCACCCAGCGCGTGCTGCAGGACAGGAACGCCGAACTGCAGCAGGAACTGGGACGCACCCGCGATCAACTGGCGTTCTACGAACAGCTGATCCCGCCGGGGCCGGCGGGCGCCGTCGCGGTGCGTGCCTTCGACATCCAGGCCGACGGCGAGTTCCTGCGCTACCGGGTGCTGCTGACGCGCAACGCCGCGCCCCAGGCCGAGCCCTTCAAAGGCCGCATGCGATTCGTGGCCAATGGCCGTTCGCAGGGCAAAGCCGTTAAAATCGAACTGAGCCCGCCGGTGGCCCCCGCCGTCGGCGAGGCCGCCGCGTCCGCCCCGGGGGCGGATCCGCTGGCCCTGGTCTTCGACCAGTTCCAGCGCAGCACGGGCGTCCTGCAACGGGTGCCGGATCTGTCGATCCAGTCGGTCCGCCTCGAGATCCTCGAGGGCGACACGGTCCGGGCCTCCCAGGACGCCGATCTGAATCGCGTGGTTCCCGACCACGCAGGAGTCTTGCCTTGAGCACCATCGAACACGCGGATCTCGACGTTCCGCCCAGCCCCCTGATCTTCACCGACGCCGCCGCCGCCAAGGTCCGCGAACTGCTGATCGAGGAAAACAACCCCGGCCTGAAACTGCGGGTCTTCGTCCAGGGGGGCGGCTGCTCGGGTTTCCAGTACGGCTTCACCTTCGACGAGGACGTGGCCGAGGACGACACCACCATCGAACGCGACGGCGTCCAGTTGCTGGTGGACCCCATGAGCTTCCAGTACCTGGTCGGTTCCGAGATCGACTACAAGGACGACCTGGAAGGCTCGCAGTTCGTCATCCGCAACCCCAACGCCAACACCACCTGCGGCTGCGGGTCCTCGTTCTCGCCCTGAGGGCGCGGCTGGTCAGGCGGGATACAGGCAGCCCGCAATCGTCGCGTGCCGAGCGCCCGTGACGGCCGGCAGGCAGGCGGGGCGGCCCCGCAGGTGCGCCTGCGCCAGCCAGGCGAAGGCCAGCGCCTCGACGTCCTGGGCGGGCACGCCATAGGCGTCCGTGGTGGTCAGGCGGCAGGGTAGGGCCCGCGCCAGCGCATCCATGAAGACCGGGTTGCGGGCGCCGCCGCCGCACGCCAGGATTTCCCGTGTGCCCGGCGCGTGTCGGCGCACGGCGCCGGCGATCGTGTCCGCCGACAGGCGCAGCAGGGTGGCCTGGACGTCGGCGGGTGCCGGTCGGTCCCCGGCGGGCAGGGCGGCGAGCCGGCCGTCCAGCCAGGCCGGACTGAACAGATCGCGCCCGGTCGATTTCGGCGGCGCCAGGCCGAACCAGGGTTCGGCCAGCAGCGCGGCCAGCAGTCCGTCATGGCAGCGGCCTTGCGCCGCCCAGGCGCCGTCCCGGTCGTAGGGCAGTCCCAGGTGTTTCAGGACCCAGGCATCCATCAGCATGTTGGCCGGTCCGGTGTCGAAGCCGCGCACCGGGTCTTCCAGCACCGTCAGGTTGGCGATGCCGCCCAGGTTCAGGACCGCGCGGCCCGCGCCGCAGCCGAAGCGCGCGGCATGGAAGGCCGGCACCAGCGGAGCGCCCTGGCCGCCGGCGGCCACGTCGCGGCTGCGGAAATCGGCCACCACCGCGATGCCGGTGCGTTCCGCCAGTCTCGCCGGCGCGTTGATCTGCAGGGTATAGCCCGATTCGGGCGCGTGGCGCACGGTCTGGCCGTGGGCGCCGATGGCGCGGACCCCGGATGCGGGCAGGCCGGCCCGCGCCAGCAGGTCGTGGGTCACGGCCGCATAGCAGTCCGCCAGCGCGTTGGCCGCCCGGGCCGCCCGGGCGAGTTCGTCGGGACCGGGGGCGTTCAGGGCCAGCAATTCATGACGCAGCCCGTCCGGCAGGGCCAGGCCGGCGCTGGCCAGCACCCGGATCGAGCCGCCGCCCAGATCCGCCAGCACGCCGTCCACGCCGTCCGTGCTGGTGCCCGACATCAGGCCGATGTACGGCTCGGTCTCCCGGTCGGGGGCCATGCGGCGGCTTACTGCTGGGCGACCTGGATGCGGCTGTCCTGCAGCCGCGCCATCAGCTCGATCTGCGGCTGGTAGCGGGCCACCACGGCCTGGAAGGCCTTGCGGTCGGCCGTGTCCAGCGTGCGCGCCACCGGCAGGTCCACGGACAGCGGATCGACCGGCCGCTTGTCGATGCGGAATTCGTAGTGCAGGTGCGGGCCGGTCGCCCATCCGGTCGATCCCACGTAGCCGATCAGCTGGCCCTGCTGGACGCGGTCGCCCTTTTTCAGGCCCTTGGCGAACCGGCTCTGGTGGGCGTACAGCGTGGAATACTTGCCGAAGTTCTTCAGGATGATGACGTTGCCGTAGCCGTTCTGCCGGCCGATGAATTCCACCGTGCCGTCGGCCGTGGCGTGGATCGGCGTCCCCGAGGGCGCGGCATAGTCCACGCCCTTGTGGCCGACCCATTTCTTGTGGATCGGGTGCATGCGCATGCCGAAGCCGGAACTGATGCGGGTGAACTTGATCGCGGTGCGCAGGAAGGCGCCTTTCAGGCTGGCGCCGGAGAAATCGTAGTAGCCGCCGGGTTCCTTGCCGTTCTGGAACCAGACGGCGCTGTAGGTCTTGCCCCGGTTGATGAATTCCAGGGCGCGGATGTGGCCGGTGCCGACTTCCTCGCCGTCGTGCATGTAGGCGTCGTAGACGATGCGGAAGCGGTCGCCCTTGCGCAGGTCCTTCAGGAAGTCGATGCGGCTGCCCAGGATGTCCACCATTTCCAGGGTGACGGCGTCGGGGATCCGCGCCTGGTCGGCGGCGCCGAACAGGGAACTGGAGATCTCGCCCTCGGCGATGCGGGTTTCCCGCACGGCGGCGATGGTGCGTTCCTGGGCGGAGAAGCCCCCGTCGGCGGGCCGGACCTCGAGCCAGGCGGAATCGACGCCGGATTTCACGGTGGCGCCGGGCGTGTGGGCGTAGCGCAGCCACACCATCCTGCCCTGGTCGTCCAGGGCGGCCTGCACCGTGCGGCCCGGGTAGAGCTTGTAGATCGAGCGCGCGCGCTCGTCGTGCGTCAGGAAGGCGAGCAGGCCGTTTTCGTTCACCCCCAGGCGGTTCAGCAGGTCGGCCACCGTGTCGCCGCGGCGGATGCGGGTCGAGGCGATGTAGGGCGCGGCGTCGTGGCTCGCCGGGCCGCCCAGGGGCGGCAGGTCGAGCGTCTGGCGGGCCTGGAAGACGGGTTCCGGAGGGGCGGAGGGCTGGACGACGGCCAGTGCGGCCGCGGTCAGGAACAGGCCGCCGGCGGCGAACAACAGACTGCGGGTGACGTGTCGGTGGCGTTGCGGCGGGTGGGCCTCGGGCATCATGGGCGGAATCGGTGTGGTGGATTCAGGCTGCACCTGTCCTGGGCGGGAAGGGGGGTTCTGCTAACATGAGGTCCCCGTCGCCCGGAGTGGCGTCGAATGTGTTGTACAGAAGCTGCGATGGCACGTTATGCTAGCGCATACCTGCTGTTTTTTCGAGCGGTTTTTCATTTTTTTTTGATCACTTTCTGATAAAAGCGTATATCATGTCGTCCCCCTCCGACCCCGTCGACCCCCGGATCGCCGAAGATCTGCGCGTGGCCCAGCGGGGTTGCGACGAACTGCTCGTCGTCTCCGAATTCGCCGCCAAGCTGGCGCGCAGCCGCGCCACCGGCACACCCCTGCGCATCAAGCTCGGCCTGGACCCCACGGCGCCCGACATCCACCTGGGCCATACGGTGGTGCTGAACAAGATGCGCCAGCTGCAGGATCTCGGCCATACCGTGATCTTCCTGATCGGCGACTTCACCGCCCAGATCGGCGACCCCAGCGGCCGCAACGCCACCCGCCCGCCGCTCACGCCGGAACAGATCCGCGAAAACGCCAAGACCTATTACGCCCAGGCCAGCCTGGTGCTGGACCCCGACCGCACGGAAATCCGCTACAACTCCGAATGGTGCGATCCGCTGGGCACGCGCGGTTTGATCCAGCTGGCCTCGCGCTACACCGTGGCCCGCATGATGGAACGCGACGACTTCACCCGCCGTTTCAAGGGCGGGGTGCCGATCTCGGTCCATGAATTCCTGTATCCGCTGCTGCAGGGCTACGACTCGGTGGCTCTCAAGGCCGACCTCGAGCTCGGCGGCACCGACCAGAAGTTCAACCTGCTGGTGGGCCGCGAACTGCAGAAGGAATACGGCCAGGAACCCCAGTGCGTCCTGACGATGCCGCTGCTCGAAGGCACCGACGGGGTCGAAAAGATGTCCAAGTCCAAGGGCAACTACATCGGCATCACCGAGGCGCCGGACTCCATGTTCGGCAAGCTGATGTCGATCTCCGACACCCTGATGTGGCGCTACTTCGAACTGCTGTCCTTTCGCTCGCTGGAAGACATCGGCGCCCTGCAGTCGGAAATCGCCGCCGGCCGCAATCCGCGCGACGCCAAGGTCCTGCTGGCCCGCGAGATCGCCGACCGGTTCCACGGCGCCGGGGCCGGCGAGCGCGCGCTGGAGCAGTTCACCGCCCGGTTCCGCGATGGCGCGATCCCCGACGACATGCCCGAAGTCACCGCCGGGGCCGCGCCCATGGGCATCCTCAAGGTGCTGCGCGAAGCGGGGCTGGCGGCTTCCGCGTCCGAGGCCCAGCGCAACATCGAACAGGGCGGCGTGCGCATCGATGGCGACCGCGTCGAAGACAAATCCCTGCTGCTGCCGGCGGGCACCTACGTGATGCAGGTCGGCAAGCGCAAGTTCGCCCGGGTCACCCTGACCTGAGCCGGGAGCCCGTCGCGTGGACGGGCGCCAACCCACGGAGGACCCCATGAAACTGCACAGCGTATCCTTCCCCGACCAGGGGGTCATTCCCGAACGCAACGCCTTCGCGCGGGTCGATCCGCAGACCCACGTCGCCCTGGCCGGCAACCGCAATCCCCAGCTGGCCTGGTCGGACGTGCCCGAGGGCACGCGGTCCTTCGCGGTCCTGTGCGTCGATCCGGACGTGCCGACGCGGCCCGACGACGTCAACCAGGAAGGCCGCGAAGTCCCGGCCGACCTGCCGCGCACCGACTTCTTCCATTGGGTCCTGGTGGACGTGGCGCCCGATGCGCGCGCCATTGCCGAAGGCGACTATTCCAACGGCATCACCCCGCGCGGCAAGGCCGGCCCCCTGGCCCTGGACGGCACGCGCCAGGGCCTGAACGACTACACCGGCTGGTTCGCCGCCGACCGCGACATGAACGGCGACTATTTCGGCTACGACGGCCCCTGCCCGCCCTGGAACGACGCGCGCGTCCACCGCTACGTCTTCACGGTCTATGCGCTGGACGTGGCCGAACTGGGCGTGTCCGGCCGCTTCACCGGCGCGCAGGCCCTGGAGGCCATGCGGGGGCACGTCCTGGCCCAGGCGTCCCTGACCGGCACCTATACCCTGAACCCCCGCCTGCACGCCCTGTAGCTGCCTGGGGTTCGCGCTAGAATGACCCGATTTTCCCGACCTCTCTGCCATTCAGGACCACTACCCCATGTTTGACCGTTCCCGCACTCTCGATCAGGCCGACCCGGACATCTGGGCCGCCATCCAGCAGGAAAACACCCGCCAGGAACAGCACATCGAGCTGATCGCCTCGGAAAACTACGCCAGCCCCGCCGTCATGCAGGCCCAGGGCACGCAGCTGACCAACAAGTACGCCGAAGGCTATCCCGGCAAGCGCTATTACGGCGGCTGCGAATACGTGGACGTGGTCGAACAGCTGGCCATCGACCGCCTGAAGGCGATCTTCGGCGCGGAAGCGGCCAACGTGCAGCCGAACTCCGGGTCCCAGGCCAACCAGGGCGTGTACATGGCGGTCCTGAAGCCGGGCGACACCGTGCTGGGCATGAGCCTGGCCGAAGGCGGCCACCTGACGCACGGCTCGCCGGTGAACGCTTCCGGCAAGCTCTACAATTTCCATTCCTACGGCCTGGACGCCAACGAGGTCCTGGACTACGACAAGCTGGAAGAGCTCGCGCGCACCCACAAGCCCAAGCTGATCGTCGGCGGCGCCTCGGCCTATTCGCTGCACATCGACTTCGAGCGCATGGCGCGCATCGCCCACGACAACGGCGCCCTGTTCATGGTGGACATCGCCCACTACGCGGGCCTGGTGGCCGGCGGCGTCTATCCCAATCCGGTGCCGCACGCGGACTTCGTCACCTCGACCACGCACAAATCCCTGCGCGGCCCGCGCGGCGGCGTGATCATGATGAAGGCCGAATTCGAGAAGGCCGTCAATTCCGCCATCTTCCCCGGCATCCAGGGCGGTCCGCTGATGCACGTCATCGCCGCCAAGGCCGTGGCCTTCGGCGAGGCCCTGCAGCCCGAATTCAAGGCCTATGCCGCCCAGGTGGCCGCCAACGCCCGCGTGCTGGCCGACACCCTGGTCAAGCGTGGCCTGCGCATCGTGTCGGGCCGCACCGAAAGCCACGTGATGCTGGTGGACCTGCGCGCCAAGGGCATCACCGGCAAGGCCGCCGAGGCCGTCCTGGGACAGGCGCACATCACGGTCAACAAGAACGCCATCCCGAACGATCCGGAAAAGCCCTTCGTGACCAGCGGCATCCGCCTGGGCACGCCGGCCATGACCACGCGCGGCTTCAAGGAAGCCGAGGCCGAGCTCACCGGCAACCTGATCGCCGACGTGCTCGACAATCCGGACGATGCCGACAATGTCGCCCGCGTGCGTGCGCAGGTCAACGAGCTGACCGCGCGCCTGCCGGTCTATCGCTAATCCAACCGGAACGGGCGCCCGCGGGCGCCCGCAGCGCAGATGAAGTGTCCGTTCTGCAGTTGTGCCGATACGCAGGTCGTGGATTCCCGGGTCTCCGAGGAAGGCGACACGATCCGCCGCCGCCGCCGATGCACGGCCTGTGACCGCCGCTTCACGACCTACGAACGGGTCGACCTGATGATGCCGTCCATCGTCAAGCGCAACGGGACCCGGGTGGATTTCGATCCGGCCAAGCTGCACGGCAGCATGGCCCTGGCGCTGCGCAAGCGCCCGGTCAGCGCCACGGCGCTGGACGCCGCCGTCGCGCGCATCCAGGAACGCCTGATGACCAGCGGCCAGCGCGAAGTGCCGTCCGATCACGTCGGCGAACTGGTCATGTCCGAACTGCGCCAGCTCGACCCGGTGGCCTACGTGCGCTTCGCCTCGGTCTATCGCAGTTTCGAGGACCTGCGCGAATTCGTCCAGGCCATCGACGAATTCCGCCGCGCGGACGATGCCGATGACCCGGCCTGACACCTCGTTTTCCACGGAAGACCACCGTTGGATGCGGCGCGCCCTGGCGGTGGCCGAGCAGGCCCTGTTCGTCAGCAGCCCGAACCCCCGGGTCGGCTGCGTGCTGGTGCGCGACGGCCGCTGGCTGGCCGAAGGCAGCACCCAGCGGGCGGGCGGTCGCCACGCCGAGGCCCAGGCCCTGCACGAGACCGTCCTCCAGGGCGTGGACGTGCGCGGCGCCACGGCCTACGTCACGCTGGAACCGTGCAGCCATACGGGCCGCACGCCGCCGTGCGCCGACGCGCTGGTCGCGGCCGGCGTCGCGCGGGTCGTGGTCGCGCTGCCGGACCCCAACCCCAAGGTGGCCGGCGGCGGGATCGAGCGGCTGCGGGCCGCCGGCATCCAGGTCGACGTCGGCCTGTTCGCCGAGGACGCCCTGGCGCAGAACCCCGGCTTCTGCGCCCGGATGACGCGCGGCACGCCCTGGCTGTGGCTGAAGTCGGCCTCGTCCTTCGACGGGCGCACGGCGCTGCCGGACGGCCGGTCGCAGTGGATCACGGGCGACGCCGCGCGCGACGACGGGCATCGCTGGCGGGCGCGGGCCTGCATGGTGCTGACCGGCATCGGCACGGTCCTGGCCGACGATCCCATGCTGGACGTGCGCGCGGTCGAGACCCCGCGCCAGCCGATCCGCGCCGTGCTGGACACCCAGTTCGTGCTGGGCGAGCAGGCCCGGATCATCAATGGCGATCCGGTCTGGATCTTCACCACGCGGCCCGACGCCGGCAAGGCCGCCCGCCTGGCGGCGCGCAACGTGCGCGTCATCGTGCTGCCCACGGACGACCGCGGTGGCCTCTCCCTGACCGCGCTGGCGCGCTGGCTGGGGGATCACGAGATCAACGAGGTCCACGTCGAGGCCGGTGCGCGGCTGCAGGGCGCCCTGGTCCAGGCCGGCCTGGTCGACGAGTGGGTGGCCTACCTGGCGCCCAGCATCCTGGGCGACGGTCAGGGCCTGGCGGCGCTGCCGACCCCCATCGAGGGCCTGGACCGGGCCTATCGGTACGAATTCCTGGACGTCCTGCAACTGGGTCGGGACATGCGGCTGCGGCTGCGCGATCCGGCGCGCTGGCGCGCGCTGGTCCAGGCCTGCGGCTTGTAGAATAGGATAGCCACATGTTCACTGGTATCGTCGCGGCCGTGGGCCGCATCACCGAGGTCCGCCCCCTGGGGGACGGCGAGGACGCGGGCGTGCGCCTGTCCATCCAGGCCGGCGGCCTGCCGCTGGCGGCGACCCGCCTGGGCGACTCGATCGCCATCCAGGGGGCCTGCATGACGGCCGTCGCCCTGCACGCGGATGCGTTCGAGGTCGACGTTTCGCGCGAAAGCCTGGACCGCACCTGCGGCCTGGACCGGCCCGGCGAGGTCAACCTGGAACACGCCCTGCGGCTGGGCGACAGCCTGGACGGACATCTGGTGTCCGGCCACGTCGACGGCGTGGGCCGCGTGACCTGCTTCGACGCCGTGGGGGAATCCACCGAACTGCGGGTCATCGTGCCCGCCCATCTGTCGAAATACCTGGCCTACAAGGGCTCGGTCACGGTCAACGGCGTCAGCCTGACGGTCAACCGGGTGGACGACCAGGAAGAGGGCACCGAAATCTCCATCAACCTGATCCCGCACACCGTCCAGGTCACGACCCTGCGCAACCTGGAGGTCGGCTCGCCCGTCAACCTGGAGATCGACCTGATCGCCCGCTACGTCGAGCGCATGGTCGGTGGCATGGGGGGCGCGGGCCTGGGCGCCGCCTGATTGCGGCGGGCGGGTCCTGACGGATCCTGCATTATTCTGTTAGAATAGCGGACTTCGTCTGCTGCCATGGCGTGCGGGCGTGCAGGACAGGTGGCCGAGTGGTTGAAGGCGCACGCCTGGAAAGCGTGTATACGTGAATAGCGTATCGGGGGTTCGAATCCCCCCTTGTCCGCCAGGACTCGAGCCCTTGATTCCATCCGGAATCGAGGGCTTTTTCATCGGCGCCGCCTCGATGATCACATTCCAGCAACCGCCGGTGCCGGCGCTGCGTCCTTTCATCGATCGCCTGTGGGGCTGGGAAACGGCGCCGGGCGAGACCGTCGCCTTGCCGGCCGTGCTGCCGGGCACCGGCGCCGAACTGTATTTCCATTACGGCGCCCCCTTCCGCCCGCGCGCGGCGGGCGTCCCGGCGCATCCCCTGGATGCGGATCATCTGTTCTGCCTGCGCCGCGCCGTCGCGGACCTGGCGCCTCAGTCCGGCGTCGGCTTCGTCGCGGTGCGCTTCAAGGCCGGCGCGGTGTGCCGGTTCGTACCGATGGCGGAAGCCTCGCTGCGGGACGAGACGCCTTCGTTCTCCCTGCTTTGGGGGCCGGAGGGCCGGATCCTGCGGGACCGGTTGTCGGATGCGGCGGACCGGCGCGCGCGCGCCGGACTGCTCCAGGATTTCCTGCTGGCCCGCCTGCGCCCCGAAGCCGCCGATCCCCGGGTCGAGGCGGGCATGGCCCTGTCGTACCGGCAAGGCGGGCGGCTGCGGATGGACGATCTGGCGGCCGGGCTGGACCTGGGGCGCAGGCAGCTGGAACGGCGCTGGCGGGCGCTGACGGGCCAGTCGCCGGCGGAATTCGCCCGGTTGGTGAGATTCCAGCGCACGGTGCGCCGCCTGATGCTGGACCGGCGGGTGCGAGTCGTCGATGCGGCGCTGGAGGGCGGGTACTGGGACCAGGCGCATTTCGTCCGGGACTTCGGATGCCGGGTCGGCGTCCCGCCGGGGGCCTGGCTGGCATCGGCGCGGGCCAGGACGCATTTCTACAATACCCGCCTGGCACCGCCAGGCATGCTGTGCGCTCCATCCCGTTTCGATGAAGGAAGCATGCCATGTACATTCTGATGGTCGAATTGCGCGGGCGCCCGGAGCGCCTGGAGGAACTGGAACCGGCCCTGCGCTCGCTGGCCGCGGCGGCGCGTGCCGAGCCCGGGATCGCCTGCTACGCCGTGCAGCGCCGGGCGGACCGGCCCGACACGTTCCTGCTGTGCGAATGGTACCGGGACGAGGCTGCCTGGGAAGCGCACATGGCGCTGGCCCCGGTGCGCGAGGCGCTGGGACGGTTCGATGCGCTGCTGGCCGAACCGCCCGGCATCACGCGTTGCGATCCGGTGGCGCTGGCGTGCCGGCCGGCCTGACCGGCCGTCGTCCGCCGGGTTTCAGTCCATGCCCGGCACGGTATTGGAGAAGCCGCAGTCCACGTGAAGGATTTCGCCGGTGATGCCGCTGGCCAGGTCCGACAGCAGGAAGGCGGCGGCGTTGCCGACGTCCTCGATGGTGACGTTGCGGCCCAGCGGGGACTGGGATTCGACGTATTTCAGCATGTTGGAGAAGTCGCGGATGCCGCTGGCCGCCAGGGTCTTGATCGGACCGGCGGAAATGCCGTTGGCGCGCAAACCCTTGCGGCCCATGGAACGGGCCAGGTAGCGCACGCTGGCTTCCAGGGACGCCTTGGCCAGGCCCATCATGTTGTAGTTGGGGATGGCCTTTTCCGCGCCCAGGTAGCTCAAGGTCAGGACCGAACCGTTGCGGCCTTCCAGCATCGGCAGCGCGGCCTTGGCCAGCGCGGGGAAGCTGTAGGCGGAAATGTCGTGGGCGACGCGGAAGTTCTCGCGCGTCATGCCGTCCAGGAAGTCGCCTTCCAGGGCGTCGCGCGGGGCGAAGCCGATGGAGTGCACCAGGCCGTCCAGGCCGTCCCAGTGCTCGCGCAGGGTCGTGAAGGTGGCTTCGATCTGGGCGTCGTCGGCGACGTCGCAGGGAATGACGATGCTGCTGCCCAGTTCTTCGGCGAAGCCGCGCACGCGGCCCTCGAAGCGTTCGCCGACGTAGGTGAGGGCCAGTTCGGCGCCCTGGGCGCGGCAGGCATGCGCGATGCCGTAGGCGATGGATCGGTTCGAGAGGACGCCGGTGATCAGGATGCGTTTGCCGTTCAGAAAGCCCATGGTGTGTTCCAGTCTAGAAAGTTCAATTGGAGCGAAGATCTCTCCACCTCGCCGCCTGCGGACGGCTCGGATTCGTCAGGCGCGGCATAGTCCGCAGGGGACTGGGCCGCGTCCTGTCTTGTCCACCTCGCCGCTTGCAGGCGGCTCGGATTCGTCAGGCGCGGCATAGTCCGCAGGGGACTATGCCGTGTCCTGCCTCATCCCTGCACCTCGGTCCCCGGTACGCGCAGGCGCTGGCCGGTGGACAGGGAGGAGCCCTTCAGGTTGTTGAGCTTGCGCAGGGCGTCCACCGAGGTGTTGTAGCGCCGCGCCAGCGAATACAGGGTGTCGCCCTGGCGGATCGTGTGGGTGCGGATGCTGGGCTTGGGCCGCAGGTCCGGGGCGTTCAGCCGGGCGGACGCCCGGGTCGGGGCGCCGGCCCGCCTGACTGGTTCCGCAGCCGCCGGTTCCGCGGCGGGGGCCTGGTAGGACGCCAGCATGAGACCGCCCGCGGGCGCTTCCCGGGCGGGGATCAGCAGGGTGGCGACGGTGGCGCGGGTCTGCCTGGATCCCAGCTTGTTGGCCTGGCGCAGCTGGTCCAGGGTGATGCCGTGCGCCTTGGCGATGCTGGCCAGGGACTGGCCCTTTTTCGGGTGGACGATCTGCCAGGACGACAGGCGGCCCGTGTAGGACTCCAGGTTTTCGTTGAAGACGCCGACCTTGTCCAGCGGCAGGTGCAGGGCCGGATTGTGCGCGGCCAGGATGACGGGCCGGTTGTACGAGGGGTTCAGCGCCTGGAAGTCCTCCAGCGGCATTTCCGCCAGGGCCGCGGCCACGGCGACGTCCATGTCGCGCGACTTGTGCACCGTGGTGAAGTACGGGGCGTTGCTGACGTTGGGCAGGGTGATGCCGAATTTTTCCGGGCGGGCGATGATGTTCTTGATGGCCTGGAGCTTGGGCACGTAGTTGCGGGTCTCGTCGGGCATGTCCAGGGCGGTGTAGCCGGTGGGCTTGCCGGCGTCGGCGGCCTTGTCCATGGCGCGCTTCACGGCGCCCTCGCCCCAGTTGTACGAGGCCAGCGCCAGGTACCAGTCGCCCTGGAAATCGTACAGGTAGCTCAGGTAGTCCAGCGCCGCCTGGGTGGACGCCACCGGATCGCGCCGCTGGTCGCGCCACCAGTCCTGTTCCAGCTTGTAGTGCTGTCCGGTGCTGGGGATGAACTGCCACAGGCCGGAGGCCTGGGACCGGGACAGTGCGTTGGGGTTGTAGGCGGATTCGACGAAAGGCAGCAGGGCCAGTTCGGTGGGCAGGCCGCGCCGGTTCAGTTCGTCGACGATGTAGTACAGGTACTTGCCGGCCCGCTGGCTCATGAGCAGCACCGATTGCGGGTGCGAGGCGTAGTAGTCGGTCCAGTAGTCGACCCGCTCGTTGCGCAGGTTGGGGATGGCGAAACCGCGCCGGATGCGGTCCCACATGTCGCGGGGCGGGTGGGTCAGATCGACGGTGCGGGACGTGTCTTCCGCCACATAGGCCTGGCGCTGATCGGCCGTCTGGTGGCGGGTGGCACAGCCGGCCAGCACCACCAGGATCAGCGGCAGGAGGAGTCGCAGGATTTTCATGGGTGGATCATCGAGGGGATTTCGAGGCGCGAATTTCCCGATTTTACCCAAGGAATCACGTGTTTGTGCAAAGGACTTGAGAAAGGGCCGGAATCTCCGGCGCCGGACCGGCATCCTACCTGAAGTCGTTTTTCCATTGCCGCAGGGCGGCGAAGACCTCTTGGGGCGTGTCCAGAGGTGACCGGGCATGCCGGCCGGCGGCGGCGCGCACGTCGGCCCGGCCGGCGCGCAGGAAGGGGTTGGTTTCCAGCTCCAGGCCGATCGAGGACGGCACGGTGGGCAGGTCCCGGGCCCGCAGCCGCGCCACGTCCAGGGCGCGTTCCCGCAGGGCGGCGTTGTCGGGCTCGACCTGCAGGGCCCAGCGGATGTTGGATGCCGTGTATTCGTGCGCGCAGCACACCAGGGTGTCCGGCGGCAGCCCGGCGAGCTTGTCCAGGGAGTCGAACATCTGGGCGGGCGTGCCTTCGAACAGGCGCCCGCAACCGGCGGCGAACAGAGTGTCCCCGCAGAAGACCGCCGGCCGGCCGGGGTCCAGCGGCCCCGCGTAGGCGATGTGGCCCGCCGTATGGCCCGGGATGTCCAGCACCTGGAACCTCAGTCCGGTGCCGGGCAGGTCCACGGTGTCGCCTTCGGACAGGGGCACGTCGCAGACCGGGATGTTTTCGTGGCGCGGCCCGTAGACGCGCGCCCCGGTTCGCTGTTGTAATGCACGCACCCCGCCGACGTGGTCGCCGTGATGGTGCGTGATCAGGATGGCTTCCAGGACCGGCCCGTCGCGCAGCAGGGCTTCGACGGGGCCGGGTTCCCCGGGGTCCACGACGAAGGCGTGGCCGTTTTTCTGTACCATCCAGATATAGTTGTCCGACAGGGCTGGAATGGGCGTCAGGACGGCCTGGGCGGGGGCGGACGGGTTCATGGCAAGGGAGTCAGGGTGGCACCGCAGCGCGAAATGCCGATCGAATTGGCCGAATGGCTGGAAACCCCGGCGGGGCGGTACGTGCGCGCCTGGGAACAGCGCCAGGTGGATGCCATGGTCGGCAATGCGTTCGGTTATCATGCCATACAAATCGGGCTGCCGCACTGGAATCTCCTGCAGGCCAACCGCATTCCCTACAAGGCCTGGGCGCACAGCCCCAGCGCGCCGTTCGGCACGCGGGCCGGCCGCCTGGTCTGCGAACCCGAACAGCTGCCCTTCGACACGCAGAGCATCGACCTGGTGGTCATGCCGCACGCCCTGGAATGGTGCGCGGACCCGCACCAGGCCCTGCGCGAGGTCGAGCGCGTCCTGATGCCCGAGGGCCGGGTGGTGCTGACCGGCTTCAACCCCTACAGCCTGTGGGGCTTGCGGGAATCCCTGCCGGGCCTGGACCTGCGCCTGCCGGTGCCGGTGCCGTCCCAGGTCTCGCCGGCGCGCCTCAAGGACTGGTTCAAGCTGCTGTCCTTCGAACTGGACCGGGGGCGCTTCGGCTGCTACGCGCCCCTGTGCGCGACCCGGGCCTGGCTGCATCGCTGGCGCTTCATGGAACATGCGGGCGACCGCTGGTGGCCTGCCGGCGGCGCCGTCTACGCGATCGCGGCGGTCAAGCGGGTGTCGGGCATGCGCCTGGTCGGACCGGCGTGGCGCCAGCCGAGGCGCCGCCGCGTACGCCGCGGCGCCGTGGCGCCCGTCGCCAATCGAATCAACGAGGACATACATGGCTGAACCCAGAGTGGATGCCTGGACGGACGGCGCCTGCAAGGGCAATCCCGGTCCGGGCGGGTGGGGCGTGCTGCTGCGCCAGGGCCCGCACGAAAAATCCCTGCACGGCGGCGAGCCGGACACGACCAACAACCGCATGGAGCTGATGGCCGTGATCCAGGCCCTGCGGGCGCTCAAGCGGCGCTGCGTCGTGACGGTCCACACCGATTCCTCCTACGTCCAGAAGGGCATGACCGAATGGCTGCCGAACTGGAAGCGGCGCGACTGGCGCACGGCGGACAGGAAGCCGGTGAAGAACGCCGACCTGTGGCGGACCCTGGACGAACTGGCCGCCGGTCATGAATTACACTGGCGGTGGGTCAAGGGCCATGCCGGCGATCCCGGCAATGAACGGGCGGATGCCCTGGCCAATCTCGGCGTCGAGGATCCGCAGGGCGTCCGCGCCGCCTGAGACCCGCTACAGCCACATGCACACGGCCGATCCTGGCGGATCGGCGAGGAATCCCATGCGTCAAATCGTTCTGGATACGGAAACCACGGGCCTGGAGCCCGATCAGGGCCACCGGGTGGTGGAACTGGCCTGCGTCGAGATCCTCAACCGGCGGGTCACCAGCCGCCATCTGCACCTGTACCTGAACCCGGACCGCGACAGCGATCCCGAGGCCCTGCAGGTCCACGGACTGACGACCGAGTTCCTGTCCGGCCATCCGCGCTTCCCGGAGGTCGCCCAGCAGTTGGTGGATTTCGTCCGCGACGCCGAGGTCATCATCCACAACGCGGCCTTCGACGTGAAGTTCCTGAACGCCGAATTGCGGCGCGCCAAGCTGCCGCCGTTCACCGATCTGTGCGCCAAGGTCACCGATTCACTGATGGTGGCGCGCGAAATGTTCCCGGGCAAGCGCAACAACCTGGACGCGCTGTGCGAACGGTTCGGCATCTCCAACGCGCACCGCACCCTGCATGGGGCCCTGCTGGACTCGGAGCTGCTGGGCGAGGTCTGGCTGGCCATGACGCGCGGCCAGGATTCCCTGCTGGACGAGGCGCCCGACGACTCGCCGGGCGGGGCCGGCGCCGGCGCGGCCGGGGCACGGGGCCGTTTCGACGCCTCCGGCCTGCCGGTCATCCAGGTCGACGCCCGGACCATGCAGGCCCACGAGGCCTATCTGGACGGCCTGGACAAGGCCGCGGGCAAGCCCTGCCTGTGGCGCCGGATCGACAGCCCCGTCGAGGCGGCCGAAACAGCAGGCTGAGACGGGCGCAGTCTTTTCCAAACCGTAGATGAGTCTGAGCTTGCAGGGCACAGGCGGTTCAGGCGGCCTTGTCGGCGGATCGTCGATGGATGGTTGCAAATAGAGCCGAGCGTGCCTTTTGCAGCTGCTCGGCGGCTTCATTATCACT
>JACDJA010001070.1_pt1 | contig 24831 bp, 28 predicted proteins | sample 7449241 | NCBI WGS metagenome assembly JACDJA01 (sample SAMN14253289, study PRJNA609438) | sludge metagenome | isolation source: initial anaerobic sludge | collected 2018-12-20 | reverse complement strand
TCTACGGCAGATCGCCGGGGCGTTTTACGGGGCTGCGGGCATTCCGGGCGAATGGATCTCCCGCATGGCGTTGCGGGAACGCATCGAAGGTTTTGCCGAAAGACTGCGAGAGGGTGCACCGGGCGGAAACGGCTGAAAGAGGGGGCTTATGGAAAAAAAGAGATCAGGGGTAAAAAGAGTCTCGTCCGGCCGGTAGGCCGGAAAACTTTATTTGAGATTCTTGTTCGAATTATTTGAGACGCGCTCTAATTATTTGAGATTTCCAAGCCGCTCAGTCGCGAAACCTGCGCAGCACGAAAGAAAGCCAGCCTCCACAGCGTATTAGCACGAAAAACACCTTTCCTGACGCCGGATGGCCATGTGCCTCCATACAGCGCAGGAAATGCTTGTCAGCCCACCTCCTGTCCGCCTCGCTTTCTATCTGTTCATAGGCGAGATCATGCTCGTCACAGCAAGCCTCAAAAGGCGGCGCGCCGCCGGATACGACGCGCCACACCTTAGACAATGTTCCGAAGAGTCCGCAACCGTTGGAAGCCATGGGTTTACTCCGGCATCTCGAAGATCGGGACGACCAGCTGCACCTCTTCAATAGTGGTGGCAGCGGCGATCTCGTCTTCATACTTCTGCTGGGTGCCGAGGATGAAGGCGGTAGCGGCCTCGGAGGCTCCCACGTTCGCCAGAACCTTGGCCTGGAGCGCTTCGAGGGCGATCCCGCGCGTGGCGGCAATGCCTCTCAGCAGAGGAGCAGGGGCTTCGGGGTCAGCCTGCAGGGCCTTGGCTTCCTGCTCCTGCTTCGGCCAGCTCAGCTTCTCATGCTCCGAATAGCGCGAGGAAAGCGCGGCCATAGCGGCGTCGCTGGCGGCAAGCACCTGCGAGAGCTTTTCCTTTTTCACCTGGTCCAGAGCCGCGTCGTCGGCCGGAGCCAGCTCCGCCTCGCCGACAAACTGCATTTCGTTTGCCGCGCAGGCGGGAAGCTCCATCGGCTTTCCGGCAGCCTGTACGGACACGAAATAGCCGCTCTCCCGGTATTCCGTGGGAACCTTCCAGACACGGACCACGCCGGGGGTGGCCAGGCGCGGCAGTTCTTCGGTGTGGCCGTCCACAGTCAGCACATTGTTTTCAATCAACATCGTCATTCTCCTTTGATAAATACGGCATCGCCCAGGATGGACCGCACGCTGAGATCTGCCGAGCAATGCTTGGTGTACGCCAGAAAGCTGGCCACTCGCTGCTGGACATATTGAAGCGGTATCTGTCCGGCGGCGTATTGCCTGACCATCCTCCGGAACATCCGGCGCGCCTTGCGCATGTTTCTCTTGCGGGGAAGGATATGTGTCGCCCAGGTACGATAGCCGCAGAAGTCGACTCCGCACTTTGCCGGAATGATCTTGGTTTTGGGGTTCAAGGCCAGCCCGAGCCCGGCGACAGTATCCGCTGCGGCGTTCAGGGCCCGCCATGCGGCGGCCTTGTCTGGGGCAACGATTATAAAATCATCCATATATCGAACATATCTACCAACGCCTTCGCAGTCAGTCATGGCGTGATCCAACTGGTCCAGCATGACATTGGCGGCGAGCTGACTCGTCAGAGCCCCAACCGGGAGGCCGACGCCATCATGGCCATACCCGGCCGTGATCCTCTTCCAGAGGTCGAGCGTGTCCTTGCAGGAGACGACCCGCTCAATGGCCGTGAACAGCACATCATGTCGGATGCTGGCGAAATAGCTCTTGATGTCGGCCTTTACGACATACGGAGCCTGCCAGTTCCTATGTGCCGTGCGCAGCATGCGCTGCAACGCCCATACGGCCCGCTGTGCGCCCTTACCCGTCCTGCAGGCATAGCTGTGATGGATGAACCGCCGCTCAAACAGAGGCTCTACCACCCGGACCAGGGCGTGATGGACAATCCTGTCCGCAAACGGCGGAGCCTGAATGTCCCTGCGCTTGGGCTCAAACACCGTGAAGCTGCGGGGTCTTCCGGGCTCCCAGCTTCCCCACACGAGGTGGTTATGTATATTGATAAGGTTCTCTTCCAGGTTGACGCCGAATTCCGCCACTTCGCGGCGGTACCGCTTGCCTTTTCGCGCGGCCAGATACGCGCTCCACAGGTTGTCGAAGTCGATGATTCTGGCGAATAGGTCGCTGTGTGTGATTGGCATTTGTATGATTACCAGCAGCCACTTTCGCGCACGGCTACTTGCCGCTGCTGTTTGTTGATCTTTGACCGGATAGGTCAGGACGGACGCCCCGAAGGACAGGCACTGTCCCGCCGCCCTTAAGCGACGGGCTTCTGGCCGTTGCCGTTCGCCAGGCGCGCACCGATGTTCGTGTTCGAGTTCGACGCCGCGTTGTTGCAGTTGACGTTCCACAGCCCCGCATTCGCGCCGTTGCTCCAGTTGCCGCCCACGATCGGGAAGTACTCGCGTTGACAGGCATCCGCCCTGAATATTCATCTTGCCGCCTTGAGCCATCCGCCGACCATGCGGCCGATCTCGTTTACGTGCCGCACCCATATTTCATAGCGGCGCGGCGTGATATATTTCAGGCGCAACGATTTGCGAATCCACATCCTCAGAACCTCGATCTCCACGTCGAGGTCTTGCAGCGTTGTTTTCTTGTGATACCGCTTCCATGCGACGATGGAGAGGCGCTGAATGTTCGCCAGCGCCACCCGTATGTCGGCGCACAGGGCATACCGCTCGATTTTAGGATACTGCTGCAGCACGGTGTGCGTGTAGGCTTCCACCTCTTCGATCTTCGCGAGGAGGGCCGCGTACGGGCTCGGCTGCGCGTACCCGGAAGAGGGCGGGCTATCGCCCGCCCTAGCATGACTCACGTTGCAAGACACATTACACCTTCGCCAGGCGCGCACCGATGTTCGTGAGCGAGTCCGACGCCGCGCTGCCGCAGCTGACGCCCCACAGCCCCGCACTCGCGCCGTTGCTCCAGGAGCCGCCCACGAGCGGGAAGTGCCCGCTACCCTCATTGAAGTATTGGTAGTCTGGGCACGTTGCGTCAGAGTTGCTCGTCGGACCATTGTCGCCAATAAACACGGACGCAAAATCATACGCAGCGCCAGACTGGTCCATAAACGACGTCGGGTAGATTGTCCCTGCTGACGCTGCGCGGGATTGACGGGTGTCTACCCACGTCTCGTTTCCGTTTTGGTCCCACACATGGATTGAACCGCCGCTGGTTTTCAGGCCATCCATCCACTGCCTGACGTTGCCCCAGAGTCCGACAATCCCGCGATAGGTGGCCTGCGCCACATCGGAGGCGTCGACATTGGCCGCGCTCGACGCGCTGACGCGGCCCTGGCCGGTTTTCGCCTGGCTGTCCATGGTGGCGTTCTCCACCAGGTAGAGCCACTGGATCGCGGACCAGTGATAGACGCTCCAGAGGCCGAACCCGGACACGCCGGAGACGTTGCGGGCGTCGGCGTCGGCCTGGAACTGCGTCAGGCTCCGGCTGACAGCGGGCAACACACCGGGCTTGGAGCCGAGCTTGAGGCCGTCCATGCTGGCCTGGTACTTGCCGACGTAAATCTGATCGACTTCGCTGCCACCGACCTTGAACGCAGGGTGAACGACATACCCGTCAACAGGCTGGTCGCTGATCCACCAGGCTTCCTTGCCGGTGTTCGCACCAGAGCTGATCGTCGCGCGGCGGATGTAGAACTTGGGAATCTTGACCATGTACTGGCCGTCGATAATCACGTCCTGCATGCCGCCCCAGACGGGATGAGTGCTGAAATGAGCCGCGCCGGGATCGGGGACGGTGTCGCCGTCCTCGTCCACATAGGCCCACCTGCCGCCATCGCGGCCAGGGGTAATCAGCGCAACGCCGAAGACGTATGCAAACTCCTGCTTGGTCGTGATCTTGGCCTCGCTCGACCACTCGGACCACCCGCGCACGTCGCCCTTGTGCTGAACCTGCAGGTAGTAGACCCGCAACCCGGCTTCCAGAATGCCCGCAGGCAGCGCCAGAGAGAGCAGGTTCACAGCATCCTCGCCGGAATCCCACAACGGCTCCGCCCAGGTTCCGCCCGAAGCGCGGACCCTCCAGCGGCTGGCCGCATGGGTGTCACTGCCGTCGATGACCGCGAAAGCGCCGGTCTGCAGCAAGGGGGTTTCGCCGACGTCCGTGGCGTTGTTCGCGGGAGACACCAGCGTCGGCGTGGCCACATAGGCGAAACTGGCGGCGGTGGCGAAGCCCGAAACGGCGGACCAGTCGGACCACAGGCCGGACAGGTCTTTCACCCGCGCCCGCAGCTCATAGCTGGAAGACACTTCAAGCACGTCGGCGGGCATCTGATACGACAAACCCGCAGGCTGTTCTCCAGAGTCGTGCAGCACGGTGGCGAACTGCGCCCCGGCAACGGCGACCTGGAACTGAATACCGGCCTGGGGCGTTCCGCCAGGACTCGAATACCCGGCAATGGCCAACGTGGGCTGCTCGAAGATGTCGACAGCGCCATCAGCCGGAGAGCTGATAGCGGGCGCGTTCGGGCGCATGGCCGGGTTGACGTAGCCGCCGAGACCGGTAACCGCAGACAGGGCCACGATATGGCGAATCTGCATCGCTTCACCCTCGGTGACGATCATCAGGCTGCCGTCACCACGCATGGGCAGAATGTACTCATAATCCGCAAAGCCTGCGGGAATATCCCCGCCCTGTCTGCGGACAGACCAGACGCGCTCGGTCCACGCCGGATTGGATGTGTCGCGGAAGTAGAGTCTGGCCTCTCCGGAGTTCAGGGAGCGCCGGATCACGACGGCCCCGCCCTCGGCGTCGTTGCCGATGTTGATCGGCTTGGACAGCCAGATATCGCCCACGGCGCAGTCGGCATACACGGCGCCGACAATGGTCATGGAGCAGCGGGTCAGAACGCCGGTCGTCAGGGTGCGCGGGAGGTTGGTCTCAATGCGGATGCGGTTCTCGGAGAGGACAGCCGTACATTTGATCAGCAGCGAGCCTTCATCGTCGGCGAGAACGTAATATTCTCCCGCTCGGAGCTGAGCAGTACTCGCAACGTCCACGCTGTCGTCGCCGGAAATACCCTGCACGATGGCGGTATCCACGGCATCAATCAGGGTGAAGCCGGGAGCCCACAACTCAAAGGCGATACGGTTGTCGCGGTAGAGCCAGTCCAGGGTGACGGCGCGTTGCACACTAACGGAGCTGGTCTCTTCCAGGCCGTCCACGCGCGAGCCCAGAGCAGCCAAGTTCTCGTCGGTAAGCTCAACCGCCTCGCGCAGGGCGACGGTATTGTCGAGCAGCCGCTGGTGGATCGGATTCCAGGTGTCCGGGTGCGCCACGCTCTCCACGGTGAGAGCAGGCAGGGATTCGCTGAACTCGGGGGGCGACCCCGGAATCAACGTGGGATTTTCAGTAGCCATCATGTCCTCCTTTAGTATTCAAAGACAATTTCAAACTCGATCTCGGTTTCCGGCTCAAGTTCCTTGGGGGCAACAACGCGCCGCCCCATCAGGGTTCCGTCCGCCGCGATCACAGCCACCTCGCGCACGATGTTCTCCCCGGCCGCCTGGCCGGACAGGACACCCCTGACCGTCAAGCTGGGACCGCTCACCTCGTTGGCCGTGGCCACCCGGAGAAACTCGGCCTGCAGAGCCGTGTCGACGTCTGGGCTATATGGGGCGTCGCCGGAGCCGAAGGCCAGCCATGCGGCCTTTGGCAGGGCGTCCCCGGTTGCGGCGGCAGTGGCCACCTTGTTGCGATACGCCGCCGTTGCGGCAATTGCGGTCGGCATCAGAGCACCTCTCTATACGTTGCGCCACCACGCCTGACGGTCGCGACGGCAGTAAACCACACACCCGGAAGACCGGGCTCCACGCCCAAGCGCCACGTCCCGTCAAGTCGCGGCTGCCCAATCGTCAGCAGGGTCGGATAGGAAAGGCTCCACGAGCCATCCACCTTCCACAGCCCGTCCAGCTTATGCCCGCCGAGCTTGCGGCGACCGTCCAGAGGCATCGGCTGCCAAAGCTGCCGAGCAGGAAGCGCACGGTCACCGCCCGCCGCTGGTACAGCCAGGCTCGTGCGGCCTCGCATCCGAAATTCGCCGAATCCACTGTGCAAGGGAGCGCCAGCAGGCTGGAGCCCCGTCAGTCGGACGGTGCCGAGGAGTCCCCAGCTGCCGTCCAGAAGGCGTTCGGAATAGTTGCCGCCCACATCCCAGCAGCCGTCGAGGGTTTGCCAGTTGTGAACGGTGAAGCGGCGGCACCGGACCATGCGAATGGCCAGCCGCTGCGACGGGGCAAGCATTGTGATGGAAGAATCAAAGGTCGATCCGACAGCGGTGACCAAGGCCCGCAGATGGCAACGGACAGGCGCATATTGCGCAGCCATGTCCTTGACGAGCCGTTGCTGCGCCCTGGTCCACGTCCCTTCTGCGAGGTTCAGGCGGATCGCGTACTCGGCCCAGCTGCGCATGGCCAGCCTGCGGACCGTACCAGCGGGAGGCGAGAGCACAACGGAGCCGTCGGCAATCCACGTGCCGTCGAGAGTGCGGCCCCCAGCGGCTTCCCATTCCTCGCGATAGGTCTTGTATTCAATGAGTTCCGAGCCGGGATAGCCGATACTCGCCAAGGCGGTGCGGACCGCCCAGGGCGTTCCCTTCTTCCGGTGCAGCCGGATCGCGTTGCGCACCAGCTCGCGCTGATCCGCTTCGGCGAGGCCGGAGGACCAGCCCTCCAGACCCAGGACGTGAAATTGCTCGGCCAGATGAGGAAGGAACGGCGAGGACACCAGATCGACCAGGTCCACAAGCAGCCCGTCGACCGGCAACAGCGAAAGCCGCTGCGTCAGCTCGGCCATGGGCGCAAGGCGCTCATCCGTGGCCAGCACTCCAGGGACGACGGAATCAGCCATTCACGCCTCCAGCCACAGAGACGGACACGCCGGTGCAGCTGGCCCAGCCATTTTCAGGCACGTCAACGTCTTCAAGGGGCAAGGCAAGGTGGACGCGGTACACGCCGGAAACGGAAAGAGCCGCCATGATCTGGCTGCGGACGATGTCGCTTCCAAGGGTCGCGGCTGCCTTATCCGCCCATGCCCGCGCTGCGGCTGTGGCGCGCGCAAGCGTGTCTGCGGCATCGGCGGAATGGTAGAGAGTTATCTCCGCAGAGATAGCGTACTCGTACAGGACGGGCGAGGCTGCGGTAACCGTGTCGCACAGCGGACGCACATCGTCCGCGCTTGCGGCCTCGGCAACCTGTGCCAGTACGTCCTCTGACGGCAGGCCCCCCTGAACCAGCGGATACAGAACCACCTGGCCGGGCTCGGGAGATAGCACCGCGACGTCCACCACGCTCTGGTTCGCGCTCATGGCGTGATAGCGATACGACAGCGTGGGACCAGCAACAGAAAAGTGTTCAGGCGCGAGAATGATCCTCTCGCGAAGCCGGTCGTCGCCTTCCATGTCGGCACCGCCGCTTGAGAAGGTCACGTTCACGACCTGTATGCCGTCCGGCAGCAGATCAAACGACTGCTTGATGTCCCCCGGCAAAAAGCCGTTTGCTCCCGCTCCGGGCTCGTCGCACAGCGCGAGCACGTCCACGGAACTCTGGCCGGAAGGAATCAAGGCGTCGCTTTGCGTGGCGAACACGGCCCCGGTCCCGGACTTCACGCGGAATCCTCTGGGGATAACCACACCGGAAGCCACCGGCGCTTCCGAATAGAAGCGCAAAGTCGTCCGGGCGGCCTGAGGCTGCAGCCTGGTCACGCCGACCAGGTCTCCGAGGTAGTCCAGCATGGGGGCCCTGGAAAAGCGCACCAGGTTCTGCCTCGCAGCGTCGTTGATGGACGCCCGCATCAGGGTTTCCCTGTAGGCGATCAGGTCTATCAGCAGCCGCTCGACCTGGGCGGGATACAGCGTCTTCCCCGTCATGGCCTCATAGGCTGCTATCAGCTCGGATGTAACAAGCTGGGAATCCTCGTGGACAACCTTAGGAAGGGTCATGCGCGCACCTCCGCAGAAGCCAGAGCGCCATCGGCGAGCCGGAACTCGATCCGGATCAGAACATGCGCGGGGCCGTCCCCTTGTTCCACCTGGACTCGCACCACGGTGACGCGAGGCTCCCAGCGCCGGATAGCGCGGACAGCCTCGCGCACCAGGTGGGGGCGGGCGCGGTCGATGGGCCGGTCAATGTATTGATAGATATTGGAGCCGAACTCCGGACGCAGCGGATCGCTCCCCTGGGGGGTTTCCAGGATGATGCGGATGGATTGGCGAATGTCTTCTATGCCTTCGACAAAGCCGTTCCGGCCCAATGCGGGCTGCCAGTGTGCGGAGTTAGGTAACATGCCCCCGACTCTATGCGAGTCAGGGGCAAAAGGTGTGCTGACTAAGGTCAGTGGCTATGATGATTCGAGTTGCCGGAGGCGTCGAGGATGGTGCCGGAGGCGTCGACAGAGCCGTCGACATGGATATCGCCTTGTACTTCAATATCGCCGGTAATGGAAGCGGCGGCACCTCCGCCCCCGGTTACGGTCATACCCTTTTCGACAGTCAAGTGGCCGGTGACCCGTGTCTCTGGGGCGTCTATGGTGCCCTTCGGGGTGCGGATCAGAACTGGTCCGGCAGCCACTATCGTTATCGGGCCGACCGCATTGACGGAAAGCACATGACTATCCCTGTCATACTCGACGGTGGTTCCATCGTCAAATGCGATGTGATTCTTTTCCACTCCGGAGCACGGCGGCACGTCCGCGCTGGAATACAACGCGCCGAGAATGCATCCGTCTTCACCCCGAGAATCCAACATCAGCGCCACGTGCTCGCCCACGTCGGGCATGAAATAATGCTTGTCCCTGCAGGTCTTGGGAACCAACACCGGGAGCCAGTGTGTGACCAGGTTATCCAGCGCGGGCAGACGCACCTTGGCCCTGCATGTCGCCTCGGCGATCTCGACAACAATGCCGAACTGGAGGGTGGCCGCCGCTTCTCCGAAGGTGCTATTCATCGCCTCCCTCCTTCACGCGCTTGGCCTCGAACTCGGTCACATATCCGCTGGAGCGTCCTATGGAGTGGGTGGCCTGATTGACGAGATACAGCCCGTTCAGCCGTCTAAGGCCATGAATATCAATGATCGCACCGGCCACGATCTTAGGGTCGCCCGGCAGCGCCCCATTGAGAGCCACCTTGTCCTGCTCTCTGCGCTGCTGCTCGGCTTCGGCAATGGCCTTTGCCTGCGCCGCGCTGCGCGCCCGGACGTGCTGCTTGTTTTCGTCCTGGGCCGTTACCGTATCCTGGGAAGCAACGTCTCCGGCCTGCGCCTGCTGCTCGACAACCTCTTTCGTGTCCGGGTTGTGGTAGCGGACGGACGTCTTCGACGGCACATCGGTCACCTTGTCGGCGTAGCGCCATGAGGTGAGATCGGAAGGATATAGAGTTCTGACCGGCGACTGCTCGGCCAGGCTACCAGCGCGAGCGACCACGAGGGTGCGGTTGTTGTCGCAGAGTTTGGCCGTATAGCCATACTCCCGGCAAAGCCGCACCACAAAAGCCCAATCCGTTTCCTGGTACTGCGTAACCCGGTCGATGGCGATCTCGTCAATCTCTCCGCTGACCTTGGCTCCGATGCGCTTGGCCGCCTGTGCGACAATGGCCTTCAAGGTCGTATTCTCATACGCCTTGCCTCTGCGGGTCCGCACCTGCCTGGTGATGCCGGTGGACAAGGCCCTGATCCTGACCACGGACGGCGGGCCGGATATCTCGACCTCGTCGACGTCGAAGCCTCCGGCGGAAACCAGGCGCTGGTGAGCATAGCCGTATTCAAGGCTCATCTCGGCACCCTTGTCGGGATACCACGCGCCAAGCCAGCGCCCATCATCGTCGCCGAGGGTGACGTCCAGCTCGTCGGACTGCCCGGTCAGCCGGTCGGTGTAGCGCACCTCGGTCACATAGGCGGAAAGGTCCGCAGTCACGTCGCGGCCGGAATAGACGATACGGAAAGATGGCTGGAGAACGGTCATTTTTTCCATGGAGGCAACCCTTCCGTATCGGCCGAGGACTCAATGACGGGGATGCGCAGCTTGATGCCGGACGGCAAGGCGTCCGATACCGGCGCATGCGGATTCTGTTCGATCAGCATGCCGATGTGCGCCACGTCGCGGTAATACCGCCAGGAGATCATGTCCCAGCGTTCCCCGTCTGTCGTGATGTGTTGCAGAAAAATCATAGCTGTACGCCCCTTATGGCAACCTTCGCCGCGATGCCGGACAGGGCCGGTCGCACATCCACAAGCGCCTCGGCGGCTCTGCGCGCGGATCGCGCTGCGCTCACGGCTCCCTCAACGGTGCGTATGGCGTCCGAAGCAAAGCCCAGCTCGCTTCTTGCGGAGTTGTAGGCCGCCATCACGTCAGAAGCTCCGGGAAGAGAGGAGATCGCGGAAAAAGCCGCAATAGGCAGTCTGGACGCAATGGCTCGGAGATCGTCGGAAAGCCCTCTGGCAGCCTGCAGCGCCGACTCTCCCTCGGAAAGAAGCGTGGCGGCCATGCTCGCGGTGCGCTCTGCGGCCTGGGAAACTTCGGAGGCCGAGGAAACCGCCTGGCTGACAGCCTTTGCCGCCTCCGGAGCGGGAGCCGTATCTTGCCCCGACACCGTAGACAGAACGTCCGTGCTCGCGGTGACTGGCGGAACGTACATGCCACGAGAAAAGACTCCGGGGGGATTCGGCTTGGCCGGATCGCCGACGTACTCCCGAAGGCGCAGCGACGCCTCCAGCGAGATCACTGTCCCGGCCCCGTTCGTCTGGCGGTAGGTCACGGACAAGTCGACGATGACAAAGACACCGCGATATTCGCCGTTGCCAAGAACGAAGTCCAAAGGCGTGGCGGCGTCCATGTGGTCCTTCAGGCTCCGAACCTCGTCCGCAGGGTTGCACCATGACGCGTGTAGCGTGACGCTGAAAGACAGCTCGTCCGGGCTCCACCCGGTATGCTGCATGGCTGGCTTTCTGCCGATAAGCGCATGCTCGGAAAAGCTGGACCCATAGCGGACATCAAGCCCATCCATCCACGATACGACTTCCAGTTCCGTTTCCCCAAGGGTGGCGTACAGACTCATGCGGGAGACCTCCTTGCGTGATCCCGCTCGTATCGGGACATCAGGCGCTCAAACTCGGCGAAGCTGAGGCTCATGGCCTCCTTCACCTGCTCGCGCACACCTCCATCGCCCTGGCCAACATGAATAACAGGCGCGAAGGTGACGTTCATGCCTCCCCGGCCAGCTCCGGCGGCAGCGCCAGCTCCATTCCCGGCGCTTCGACCGGCAAGAGCCTGGAGCGGAACCGTGGGAAGGTTCGGCGTAGCAGCCTTCGACATTTCGCCAGCGGCGCGAGCCACCTCTCCGGCACTTCCCTTCATGCCTACGGCAAGACCGGCCCCGAGCATGCCGCCCAGACCGGCGAATACGCGCGAGGGTGACCGGATGCCAAGCAGGCTCTTGAACGAGCCGACGACGTTTCCAGCAAGCTCGGAAAGCCCTGATTTCAGGCTCTCCCACCCTTGCTTGAGTCCGCCGAGCAGGCCGCCGACGATCTGCGCGCCGAGCTTGACAAACTCCAGTGGTAGCATGGCCAGGCGAAGAGGGAGGCCAATAACGAGCCGGATAATGGTGCCGATGGCCGATCCGAACTTTTGACCCAGCGACTGCGCGGCCCCGCCGGTATCCTCAACAGGCTGCAGCAGCGCCTTCACCCAAGACCAGACCTGGCCGAGCGCATCCGCGACCGGCTTCACAATCCATGCGACCGGAGCAAAGGCCGTGCGCATGGCGTCGCCGACCGGCTTGAGCGCCGAGGACAAGCCCTGGAACATGCCAACAAAGAACCCCTTGATGGGTTTCCAGAACTCCCAGATCAGGAGCGCAGCCCCGGCGATGGCGATGCCGATCCAGCCTATGGGACTGAGCAGCATGGCGCGGCCAAGCCAGAGAACGGCCTGGCCGATCATGCGGAACGAAGAAAAGAGAGCCTTTCCGGCAACAACGGGGCTGCGCAGCGTGGCGCGCCCCCACCACAGCGCGGCCTGGGCGGAAGACTTGAGCCCGGAAACGAGCCCCCTCCCGGCGATCGCGGGAAGCGGCCGGAGCGATGATCCGAAACGCAGTGCGCCCTGCCGGGCCGACAGTAGCCCAGCGGAGAAAGAGCCAGACAGGGCAGCGCCGGAGGCTTTTGCCGAGGCGGCGATGGCGGCCAGGCGAATCTGGGGAACCTTGAGAGGGCCGCCGAGACTCGCGATGCTTCCCATGTGAGAAGCCAGCCAGCCGGAAGCTGCGGACAGCCTGCCGGTCACTGCTGCGAACTTGCCGACGTTCCCTGCCTGCATGGCCATCATCGCACCCTGGACGGACGCCTTGACGGAACGCCAGCGGGCTATGCTGGACCAGAGGCTGCCGCCGAGAAGGTGGTAGCCAGCTCTGGCCGCAAGGCTTGCGGCCTTGAACGTCAAGAGCACGGCGGCGGCCTTGCCGATGGCGGAGACAAGCTCCGGATTTGCGGTCGCCCACTCGGCCATCGCGACAACGAGGGGGCGGAGCGTGGAAAAAGTCCCTTTCAGCGCTGGCAAAAGAGCGGTGCCGAGGTTGGTGCTCAGCTCGGAAACAGCGTTTTTCAGGAGCTGCAGCTCGTTTTCGGTTGTCCCGGCCCTGGCTGCAAACTCATTCTCCATGGAGCCCTCAACGCGGGACAGAACGCCGAGCGCGGATGTGTATGTGCCGACGGACCCGGCCAACAGCGCCACATCGTCGGCATATTCAAGGCCCATCATGTCAACCAGGAGCCCTGTGCGCTCCGAGTTCGGCACCTTCTCCAGAGCCTTCAAGAATCCTAAAAGCGCGCCCTGTGCGTCAGTGGCGATGGCCTTTTTGAGCCCCTCCGCAGACATACCCATGGCGGCGAGGGCCTCCTGGAACTTCGCGCCCTGCTTGTCGGCGGTGGCCAGCTTGGTCAGCATGCCGTTGATCGCCATCCCGGCCACTTCCGGCGGCTTGCCAAGGGAGATCAGTGCGCTCGACAAGGCGGCCGCGCCGTCGGCGCTCAAGCCGAACTGCCGTGCGACACCGCCGACGCGAGTCAAGCTGTTTACGATATCCCGCGCCTTTGCCGGAGACTCGTTGGAAAGCTGGTTGATCACGTCGCCCAGGTGACCGATGCTGCCGATCGGAATCTGATAGACGTTCGCGACCTTGGCCATGGAATCGCCAGCCGCTTCTGCGGACATATCAAAGGCGACAGCCATCTTGGCCGTGGTCTCTATGAAGCCCGGCAAGTCCTTGAGGGCAACGCCGAGCTGCCCGCCGGACGCCGCGAGCTGGGCCAGCTCCACAGCGGAAAGAGGGATTCGGCGGGACAGCATCTTGATACTGTCTCCAAGCCCGTTCAGCTCAGCCTCCGACCCGTCTACGACCTTTCGCACGTCGGCCATGGCGGATTCAAAGGCCATGGCGGAACGAGCCGGGGCCGCGAGGGTGGCACCCAGGGCGGCAACGCCCACGGCCTGCCCCCACATCTCGCCCATGGCCGCACGGTGCGACGCGGCCTTTTCCTGGGCGCGGGTCAACCCTTCCAGATTAAGCTTCGCAGATTCAATGCTTTTGCCCAGCCGGTCATATCTCTTGGCCAGGTCTTCAGGCACCCGGCCAGACGCGCGGAGCCGGGCCACCTCGTCGCCCAGGCGCGCATGCTCCCTGGAGGCGTCCTCCACCTGGCCGGAAAGCCGGTGGACGGACTGCCCCAAGGATTGCAACGCGCCCTGGGCGGCGCTGGTGGTCGCTGAGACCAAGAGACCAAGAGTGAGGGAAGATGCCATGTGGTGTCCGGTTATTTCTCGGCTTGCGCTTTAGCCTGGCGGGCCGCCTCGGCCAGCCAGAGCCGCAGCTCTTCAAGGGTTAGCGCGTCTATTTCGGAAGGCTGGAAACGATACCACCGCGCCAGTGCGGCGGCCGCCTGCCACAGATCAGGAAGGGGAATCCAGATATCTCTGAAACGCGGCCTGGAGCTTGCGGAAGTCCGCAAGCCCCATTTCCTCCATATCCTCCGGCGTCATGGGAGGCTCGCACAGGGAGGCCATCAGCCTGATCTCCTGATCCGCTTCGGTTCCGCCGCCGCGCTGGGCCAGCTTGAGATCGCGCACCTTGGGGGAGCGCAGGACGATTTTCTTCACGACGGTGCCGTCGGGCAAGGTCAGATGTTCCGCCAGGGGAATCTCATTTAATTTGGACAAGACTAGCCTCCGATGTTCTCGTTGTATTCAGCCAGAAGATCTTCACCCCCGGCCTTGTAGATGTTTTCCAGCACGTCGACCTCGACGATATCCTCGCCTCCGGCGGTGATCTTCATGTAATAGGCGACGAACTCCGTTTCCATTTCGACGTTCTCGTGCTGCTTCCAGTTGCCGCCGGGGAAGGTTTTGAAGGCCACGGTCAGCAGTGCGACGACCGGAGCCTCGTCAGTACGGCCCTGCGCCGTCTGGGTGTACAGGCTGCCTCTGAGCTGCAGCTGCACGGTCTTGAAGGGGTTGGCGGCCTTCTTGAGCACTTCCGGATACAGGGAGGCCCACTTGACCTTGCCCTCCAGCTTCTCGAAACCGGCGAACGCTTCAATGCTGCCCACCATGCCCAGAGCCTTGTGCTCGGACATCTTGGCCTTGATCTGCGGCAGCTCCACCTCTTCGGCCCGGCCAAGCAGGCTCGCGCCGTCAATGTAGACGTTCGCGTTGGTGATGCGGTTGATGGCAATCTTGCCCATATACGCCTCCTGTTACTGCCCAAGGGTCTTGAGCAGGTTGATGTCGATCACGCTCTCGAAGGTGATCCGCTCGGCGGGAGTCGGCGGCATGAACGTGATGTCGAAGGTCAGATGCCCGTTGCCCGTTTCGGTCGGCGGGTTCTTGGCCGGATCATAGGTGCAGGAGCCGTCGACCAGCGCGCCGCGACCAATCAGCGTCCGGATGAACGAGTTCACGGTTCCGCGAATGTCGTCGATCAGGGCGTTGTTGATGGGGAAGTCGATGAACTGCAGCATGGCGTACTCGACGGACTCGTGGAGAATGTCCGCAGTGCGGCGCACGTTGATGAAGTTCTTCGGGTGCGAGACGGACGGCCACGCGGCGGAACGGTTGCCCCAGGCGCGAAGGCCGGTGCCGAAACTGTTGAACACGGTCACGATGCCGTTTTCGTTCAGCAGATTGGCTTCCGTCTGCGGATCGTTGATGCGCGCGGAAATGCTGCGCTCGGCCCCGGTGATGCCCATAAACTCCGTATTGGAGGGGCTCCACCAGTATCCGTTCTCGACGTCCTTGCGGCAGATCACGCCAGCAAGACGCTGGCTCATGGGCTCCAGGCGTTCCGAATCGGTGGCGGTATCATACACTTTCAGATGGGGGTAACAGAGCACGGCCCGCTCGCTGGAGGTGTTGAAGTTGATCTCGCCCATGGGGCCACGTCCGGTGATCGCCTGCTGCGGGGTCAGCCCGACAGGCGCGTCGATCAGCGTGACCGCGCGCAGCTTGTGCGCCATGCTGATCATTTCCACGGCTACGCTGTTCTGGGTGCAGTACACCGGGGCGATCAGAATCTTGGCGAAGAAGCCGAACAGGTTGTAGGTGTCGTCCAGGGCCTTCATGCCGGTGCGAGCACCGCCCACGGTCACGGTTCCGATCAGATCGGAAGGCAGAACGGCGGTGGGGTCTTTGTGCTCGTAGCTCACGAGCAGGCTCGCCCCGGAGGCAATACCGGCCCCGGCGATACGGGTGATGGTTCCCGCGTCGGCGTCGTAGGTGTAGTCCGTCCCGGCCACGTGGGTGGTTTCGCCGTCCGACGACTTGACCGTCGGCGCGCCGTTCCATGCCGGGTGCGCGGCGGTTCCCACATCCCCGGACAGAACAAGCGCTTCGTCGGTTACTGCAGCCTTGTGGATGGAAGGGTCCAGCACGTTGATGACAATGACCGTACCCGCGCCCTGGTCGAAGATCGCGTCAAGGGCCTGCGGGATGGTGTAGTTGGGATGCGCCGTCCCGAACTGCGCGGCATCGCGGTCGGACAGGACAATGGTGGGCTCGTTTACAGGCCCGGACGGAGCCGTTCCGATCAGTCCAACAACGGCCGACTTGACCGTGCGTACCGGGCGAGGCCCCTTGAGGATTTCGATGGTTTCAACACCATGCAAGAAATTGGCTGCCATGGCTTACTCTCCTTTGCTCCGCTTTTTCTGGGGCGCAGTGGCCGGCGCGGGCGTCAGTCGCCCCTGGGCCACAAGCGCCGACACGTAGCCGGACTCTTCCGGCAGCTCCACGGTACGACCGGGCCAGAGCATCACCTCGCGGCCTTCGATGGTCACGCCGGAGGGAGGCCCGGAATAGATATAGGTTTTCATTCGACGTCTCCTTTGAATGTTACTGTTTGCAAGGGAACTTCGACCTCTTCTCCGGCCACACTGCCAACCAGCAGCTGCCGCGTGTTCCATGCCAGCGGCAGGTACAGAAACCCTGCGTCGAAGCCGGGACGCGGGGCATTGACCAGCTCAAGCTCGCGTACGCACCCAGGGGGCAGCCACCCGGCCAGAGAACCGTACAGGCTGGAAACTAGCTTCGCGGCGTCTTCTCTTGCCGCGCTCCCCGTCTTCTGCGCCCTCGCGTTTCTCACCGCCAGAACGGTCAACCAGGACGTTTCAATCTCGGCTGCAGCCCCGTCGGCCTGAACCACGCGGTAGCCGTCATAGATCACATGCACCGCCGGGGTGTGCTGTGCGGCCTCGCGCACTCCGGCAAGGTCGGCGGCGGAGAAGACTTTCACAGCCTTGGGCATGTTCTCGGCGATACGGGCGACAAGCGCGGGTTCAAGAGAAACCATCAGAGCCCCTCCGTACCCGAGCGGTCCATGATGCGCGGATTCCCGGAACTGGCAGAGGCCAGCGATGGGCGAGGCTGATCCTCGGTCTCCGGAACTCCGAGGCCGACAGAGCCACGGCTGATGCCTTCCAGCAGGCGACGGGCGTCCTCATAGCGGGTGCGGACCTCTTCCGGAGCTTCATCGCTATGGAGGCGATAGAAGACGATGTCCGGGGCGATCCGCGTCAGCACAGGGGGAACACTTGCCAGAGGAAGGCGGTAGCGCGCGGCCAGATACCCGTCGATCTCGGCGTCGGCGTCGGCAATGGCGCGCAGGAGCACGGCCTGGTCAATGACCTCGGCCATGCTCCTGTCGGTCAACTGCACCAGTCGCTCCTCGCCGTAGCGATCGACTAACTCCTGCAGCGTGGTGTAGCTCATGCCACGTTCACCACGAGTTCGGGATCAGCGCGAAGGGCCGCTTCCTGGTCGGGGGTCGCTTCAAACTCAGCAGGCTCCAGGCCGAACGGCCCGAGGCCAGCACGGAACCGGCGCGAGAGGCTCTTGGTTCGCACCACGAGCGTGACCAGGCCGGACTCCTGTTTTTCGTCCTTCTTCTGAGCCTTATCTTTCTCAGCCATTTACGACCTCCTTAGGCCACCCACGGCGAGACGATCATGTCGACCACGCCGAAGTTGGGGTTGGACGCGCCGTTGGCCAGGCGCTCGTTCTTGACGATCTCGATGGCCGCAGCGCGCAGGGACGGAGGAACAACCAGTACGGAGGGCTTGATGCCCAGCGGGCGGCCGCCGTCGGCCTTGGTGCTCATCATGGCGGTCATGGCGGAATTGAAGCTGGTGGCGGACAGGGGCTGGCGGCTCATGTAGGCCATCTGCCAGAAACCGAAGCCTGCGTTGCAGCGGTAGCGGATGCCGTAGCGATACTCGTCGCGGACGAACACGCCCTCGTCGTTGGTCGCGGTCATGCTGTCGAGTTCCGGCTTGGTGCGCTCCTGGAAGATCAGCGGCTTAAGGGCGCGGCCGGTGTCGAGCAGATACCAGGGCGCGCCGGGATCAGCTCCGGGGACGTCCATATTGGACACGGTCTCCACGTCTCCTGTCCCGTCGACGTTGGCGTAGACAGGATGGTCGGTGTCGAAGAAGTTCTGCCCGTCGTAGCACAGGGTCGAAGCTCCGGCCTTGAGCAGGGCAAAGACCAGCTCGTCCGCGTGAGACATGGCGGCCCGACCCATCTCGGAGAACAGCGGGGCGTATATGCCGACGTTGTCGTCCTCGATGTCGGTACGCTTCACGCCGACCGTGGATTCGTACAGCTTGTTCTGGACCTGGTACGCCTGGGCGGCCATGTCCTTGATGACGCGGTCGCCGATCCACTCGCGCAGCTTGGGGAACTGCCCGAGCCAGCCGTACGTGTTTCCGGCGGACCCGGAGGGAACGACGGTCGCGACCTTCTGATAGTCGGTGGGGGTGTCGCCCAGTGCCTTGCGGAACGCGTCGGAGAACCCGGTGCGCAGCGAGGTGATAAGGGCGGGGGTAACGATAGCCATTCGATGTCACTCCTTATTTGTAATTCTTCTTGGCCTGGGAAAACGCTTCTTCCGACATGCCCAGCAGGCGGGCCGCAGTGCGGTCGTCCTCGGACAGCTCGGAATGACCGTCATCTCCCGGGCGCTTCATGGAATGGGAGGAAGCGATGACAGGAGCCGCCTCCACGTACTTGGCGAAGCCTTCGAGGTCGGCCATCGCGTAATCCTTGGCCCAGCCCTCCATGGCAGGGGCGATCTTGCCAGCGGACATCGCTGCGGACACGGCGTCCGTCGCGGCCTTGGTTTTGACCTCGCCCTCCAGTTCGGCCAGCTTTCGGGACACCGCTTCATGCTGGTCGAGAGGCACGTACTTGGTCGGGTCGGGGGCCGCGCCCTGTGCGGCCTGGGCTGCGGTCAGCAGGTCTTTCTTCTTGTCAAGCTCGGCCAGGATTTCCTCGGCCGAGGCGGTGGGGGCGAGTCCCAGCTTGTGGGCGACTCGCTCCTGCAGTTCCTTGCTCATGGGGTCTCCTTGAGAGGCTGCGGCATGCAGGTAAAGGTTGGGGGTGTTCGTCAGGCCAGCCCCGGAGAGAGACACGACCCTTCCGGTGTCCGGGTCGTATGTGAATACCGGCGACAGGTACCTGTACTCCTTGGCGGCGAGCGCTTTGGCTGCCGTCTCGGTCCACGTTGCCTGACCCCACACGCCGTCCTCTCGAAGCTCCAGCTTCTTGATCCATCCGGCTGCGGGGACTGGTCCGGCCTTCTTCTCGGCGGAAAGGCTCTGGTGATCGTAGTCGACCACCAGGTCGATTCCCCACCCGGCAAAGGCGGACAGCACGGCGTCGGCGTCAAGCTCATACGGCCCGCGCCTGTCGCGCCCCGAGAAGTTCCCCGCCGGAATGAGATGAACCCATTCCGGCGGGGTGTCCGAGGAAGGAAGGCGGATGCTGAAACGATCGGTGAGGGTCTTCATGCGGCCATGATGGCCACATCAGAAAATAAAGAGGCGCGGAAGAGGGTCAGCATGTAGCCGTTCTCTTCCGCGCCTGGTTGGTGTCTTTGTCTGGTCGCCCCGTTTAACCCGTTTACTGGCGTTTACTAGGGGGGTGAAGGGGGTGGACAGGTGTCCACGCTAGGGGCGATGGTTAAAAATCGTTCTGGGGGCATTCTGGCGAGTTTTCGGATTTTGCGCAACCCCTCTCGTCATCATGGCAGCATATACCCCGATACGATGGCCAGGATGGAGCCCCTGTCGCTGTCCGAAACACCAAGAAAAGGACGGGCCGGGATATCGCCCCAGGGGGCCGCGCCGAATTGCCCGCGCTTCGCGCCGAACTGTTGCACGGCAGCATAAACCTGTGGGCTGCCAATTTCAACCCTGTCGCGCCCCGCGCTGTAATGTATCATCGTGGACAGGGACTTGGTTTCGCCGATGAGCGGCTTCTTTGAACCCGCGCGCGCCTTGCCTTTCTTGGTCAGCCCGCCGCGCTTGCTGCGGGAGCCTTTGTACTTGTCGACATAGGCAAGGATGGTCGCCGGGGAGTTCTCCTTCCACGCCTCGCCGTCAGGGCCGACGCCGTCGGAGAACCGCTGGATCGCGCTCTCGGCGAGCAGCTCCCCGATATCCTGCATGGCGGGAGACATGTTGCCGAGGCGGCGGACAAGCCCCTCCAGGGCGTCCAGAACCTCCCTGTCGTTGATTTCGATGTTGATCATGGCTATACTCTATTGAAAGGTGCGTGCATCGCGGCGTCCGGCTCATACCCGGAAACGTCCTGGACGTTAGCGCGGGGGCGCACCTGCTTTTATCCACATGCTCTGCAGAGCCAGCGACCTTCTCTTTTTCCGAATCTCAAAAGCTGCCGTGCGCATCTCGCCGCCAATCTCTTTCGATATCCGCACGACCGGGCGGCCAGCCTTGTTCACGCCACCGTCCTCGACCAGGTCCGGCTTGTTCAGCATTTCAGGCAGCAAGGCATAGTCTTCGACCCTTACTTCCCGCTGGCCTCTGGCGAGTTCTGACTTGGCGTCGCCATGCCCGGTGAGTATGTGCCTGGGTGCATACTGGTCGATCGCATAGTCGAACAGATCGACCCTTGCGCCGGTCAGTCCTCCCACCGTCTTCGCGTCTGCACTTGTGAGCAGGCCCATGGTCCGATACGGGGGGACGTCCCTGCCGTCCAACGCGGCCTGAGCATAACGCCGAACATCATCCGCCACGGAAGGCAGGCTGCGATATGCCGTGGCCAGCCTGTCGCGGACAGACTCCGGAACTCCCTGCATGTACGACTTGACCAGGGAATAATCCCACTGCTGCGTTTTGGCCGCCATCGTCCGGACGGCGTCTGAAACCGTGTCGCCGGGCATGTAGCCCCATCCACGGTCGATGCCGCTCGGCTCTCCCGTCTTGGGGTCGATTCCATTATCCGGAGCCGTGCGCACCTTGCCGCCGTACCTGTCGGCATCCTCGGGACGCCTGACGCCGACAACCCGGCATCGGCAGCCCCACCCGTTTGGAGGGTAGTGCGCCTTCCACCAGGGATCGTCAGCCCGCAGCGTGAGACCGTTCCAGGACACATGCAGCGGACGGGGATGAAGGGAGCTGTCGGAGTGCTTGTACACCCACCACTCAAAGCCGCCCTCGCGCAGCTGCGCAAGGCGACCGGCGGCGTAGCTCGTGGAAAGATTGGTCGTGTAGATAACCCTGGTGCGCCAGTTGAACTCGCCCCGGTAGTCCCAGCCGTTGCGCTCGACGATTCGGGCAAAGTCCTTGCGGAAGGACTGAATGCTTCCGCCCTCGGCAATAACCCTGTCGACCGCTGCGGCCAGGTCGGACAGCAGGTCCGCCTTTGCGGCCCCGGCCACCATGAACCCCTGATCGTGCCGCCCCTTCCAGACGTCGTCCCACTTGGCGGACGGCATCATTTTGCCGAGCTTGGCCCGGAAAAAGGCGACCTGCTCCGGAAACGGGCGCTTGAGTACGCCCGCCACCTTCGGGTCAGCTGCGGCCGGATCAGACATCGGACTCCCTCTCCACGTCGTAGCGCCCCGCCAGCTCGGCGGCGGCGAATCCCATGGCCATCACTTCGGCCAGGTCTCCATCGGGCAGATCGGCGTAGCTTGCGAGCAAAGATTCCCGAAGCGTCGGCAGGTCCGGTGCATCCTCGACCAGCTTGCCGATGTGCTCCAGAATGGTCGCCCACCCTGGTTTGGCATCCGCAGCCATCCTTTCGGCCTGGGGGGATATGGGGGTCACATCCTCTCCGGAAGCCTCCTGGGCATGTGCGACGGTAGCCTTGCGGGAGTGCTTGTCCTTGTCTTGCTCTGTTTGTTTGAGATTTTCCGGCGCGGATGCAGCGCCCAAAAGAGGCTCGTCGCCTTCCGCTTCGGGGATGCCCCACTTCTCACGCACCCAGCGCTCCGGCACCTTGGCACCGAGGGGGACAATCTTGGACAGCTGGTCCGCAAGCGCCACCATATCCTCGGGCTCTTCAACGAACAGTTCCACGTGGGGAAGGGGCGCATCTCCAAGGTTCAAGCGCACGATGGGGCCGACAAGCCCCCGGCGCAGCGTCGCAGACAAAGAACGTGCGTCGGCGCGCAAGAGGTCACTGCGAACCTCGTTATGGACCGTGGCCTGGGCAAGGCTGCCGCTGGAACCCTGGTCTGTCGTCAGCGTCTGTCCCAGAACGGCCTTGCTCACCTGGCGGTCCAGATATTCGATCAGGCGCTGGTACAGGTCCGCGCTGGCCGTCTTGGCCGTCGATTCCTGAAATTCGATCTTGAGGCTGTCGGGAATAACGGCGGCGGCATCGGAGCCGACATCCATCACCGCCCGGCGAAGCACGTCAATGTCCTGCTGGGTGGCCGAGGCGTCGTATTTGCCCAGGCGCAGCGGCTGGCCGTACAGCTCGGCGAATGCCGCCCAATCGCGCAGGGCATAACTCTTGAACACCCACGCCCACAGCGCCGAACGGGCGAGGCCGCCCATGATCGGAATGCCCGCCAGAATCCTCGGAGCATGGCAGATAAACTTGTACTCCGGCAGCTCCTGGCCATCCGGCGACCCGTCGTACAGGCGCAGATGGCGGCCGGTCTCCCGGTCGAACTGGAACCAGTGCGGCTCGCGGATCAGCGCGTCCCGGGGCAACCACCGGCCGCCCTGGGTGGACCAGAGAATCTCCGCAACGGCATACCCCTTGGACAGCGCGTCAAGCAGTCCCACCAGCAGGGCGGGGATGTCCAGCCTCTCCAGCGCGTCCTGGACAAGCTCCGCAGCCTTCTCGGCGGCGGGCGTCTCGTCGGCTGGAGAAACGGACAGCGGCAACCCTGCGGCAGCCAGCTTGCGGGTCTGCAACACCGAACGGTAGTGCAGGTCTTTCTCTTCAATGTCTGCGGCGGCCAGCAGATATTCCTTGGCGTCGCCAAGGCTCGCCCTGCGCAAGATGTCAACCACGTGCGCCGGGGTCAGCGAGGCCATGGGCCGCAAGGTCCACGCCTGGCGTATGCCGGTCAACCCGGCCGAGGCCACCTCGGACTTCAGTGTCTTCTTATCTACTACCATCGTTCATTATCCTCGCTTCCGAATGAAGATGGGGACGTCTCTAACTTTTTAACATAAAGCTTGCTTTTTCCCGCACTGTCCGCTAGAAATTGCACTATGCCACGTTCAGCCAGGCTCGATTCGCCTGGACTTTTGCATCATGTGATGATCCGGGGCATCGAGCGACGCAAGATCTTTTGGGACGATGACGACCGCCAGGACCTTTTCGAGCGGCTGGCGGACTTGTTGCCGAAGACCCGAACGGCCTGCTACGCATGGGCATTTTTGGACAATCACGCCCATTTTCTGCTGCGCTCGGGTCCTGGCGGGCTGGCCATGCTGATGAGGCGGCTGCTCAGCGGCTACGCGGGCAAATTCAACCATCGGCACAAGCGCCACGGCCAATTGTTTCAAAATCGCTATAAATCCATCGTCTGCCAGGAAGACGCCTACCTCAAACAGCTCGTCGCCTATATTCATCTCAATCCGCTGCGCGCCAAAATCGTCACCGTCATTGATGATCTTGTCGGCTATCCCTACTGCGGCCACGGTTCGCTGGCCGGCATCGAGCCGGTCCCCTGGCAAGATACGCGGTACGTGCTGCGCCAGTTCGGCCCAACGGAGAATGAGGCCCGGCGGTGCTACCTGGAGTACGTCGCCAAAACGGCGGGGCTGGGTCGCCAGCCGGAACTTGTCGGCGGTGTCGTGGAGCGTCGATTGAGGGGATGGGGGCAAGTTGGAAAGATCAAGCGAAAAGGAATGAAGCGGGCCAAAGGCGACCGGCGCATCCTGGGCGACGGCGGTTTCATCGAAAAGGTGGTGTCCGATTCGCGCGAATCATTTGATACGCGCTACGCCCTGCAGCGGGAAGGATGGGACTTTGATCGTATTTTGGACCGGGCCGGGGCGGTTTGCGGGGTAACGCCGGAACAGGTGCTTTCCGGCGGCCGGCAGAGGTCCAGGTCCATGGCCCGGGCGCTGACCTGCTACTGGGCGGTGCGGCGTCTGGGGCTTCCGTCCCTTGAAATGGCAAGACGTTTTGGCATCAGCACGGCGGCGGTCAGCAAGGCCATTGAGCGGGGCGAGTCTTTGGCCGCGGACAAAAAAATTAATCTAGATAGTTAGAGACGTCCCCTACCGTTCAAGCCGTACAACAGCTTCGGCAACGGGGCGGCCATGCGGGTCTCGCCGGTGGGCTTCGCCTACAACACCGAGGCCGAGGTGCTGCACCACGCCGAGCGCTCGGCGGCCGTCACCCACGACCACCCGGAAGGGATAAAGGGTGCCCAGGCCACGGCGCTCTCCATCCTTTTGGCGCGTAAATGGGCCGACAAGGAGACGATCCGTGCCGAGATCGCCGACCGCTTCGGCTACGATCTAAACCGCACGGTGGACGGGATCCGACCCGGCTACAGTTTCGACGTCTCCTGCCAGGGTTCGGTGCCCGAGTCCATCGTTGCCTTTCTGGATTCCACGGACTACATCGATGCGGTCAAAAACGCCATCAGCCTGGGCGGCGACGCCGACACCATGGCCTGCATCGCCGGGGGCATCGCCCAGGCGTTCTACAAAAAGATCCCGCCGGAGATCTCGGCCCGGGCCCTGGAGCGGTTGACGCCCGACCTGAGGGTGGTGGTGGAACGGTTCAACGAAAAATTCGGATGTGAATTCTGATCACCTCAAATCGCCCAGAATCGACGATCCCCCTCGAAGCCATAGCACCCCTTATGCCCCCGGGAAAAACGACTGAATTTTTCCAATCCTCAAGGTATCTGCGCAAACGCCCACAAGGCCGTTGACAGCCTCTGTCTCCCGTGTGCGATAGTACCCGGAGGCGAATTGCACAAAAGGGAAGGGGGATGAACCATGCGGACCAAACAGGACTACCTCGACAG
>JACDJA010001069.1_pt1 | contig 24831 bp, 26 predicted proteins | sample 7449241 | NCBI WGS metagenome assembly JACDJA01 (sample SAMN14253289, study PRJNA609438) | sludge metagenome | isolation source: initial anaerobic sludge | collected 2018-12-20 | reverse complement strand
TCCTCATAGTAATCTGATACGTACTTCAAGTCAAAGAACACCTCGCGAGTCTTATGGTTTGCTTCAACGTTCGTAATCACCCATTCATCACCGAAATCTAAAAGCAGATTGAAAAAATCTTTTGTGAAATCCATTAAATAGGGTCTGCTGTTTAAGTCAATTGCATTCTACAAGCCTCAGGTGAACTCATTTTCCCGGTCGCCTGAATTTTCTTCCTAATTTCCGTCATCCATCTTGCTGAAAAAGTCAGCACACTAAAAATTAATGTAAGGGGTACCTCCCCGGCCAGTTTGACCAGGTTCAGTACCAGTATTATTGTGGCTATCCAGGACTCGCTGGTGTTTGGAAGTCTTGCTTTGATTCGGTTCATTCCGTAAGCAGTTTTGCCTTGTCCAAACTTACCTTCAATGGGGTTCCTTTCGCCCGGTCTTACGTGTTCTTCAACCACTGCCTTTGGTCTTCCCAGGGGTTTAGCCCGCAGTCTTATGCCAAGCTCTTTAAGCCTTTTGCGGTTAGCACGGGTGCAGTATATTTGATCAGCCAAAACCTCTTCGGGATAAAAGCCAAACCTCTGCTTGTATTTTTTTACCGAGGCCATTAATCTGGTTCCTTCGTTAAAAGCTTCCCAGGAGAGTTCGTCCAGAAATGCATAGCCATTCATCAGGCTTACTTGTATCTTTGCTCCAAACTCTACAGGGGAGTTGGTTTTGCCTCGCACGATAGGACGAACATGAGGTTGATGGATGCTGACAATACGATGCTCTATGCTGTGGCTTCGCTCATGGAACATTCGGTTTTGTTGATAGTGCAAGGTTTGAATTACCAGCATGTATTTGTATTGATGCCGGTCAAAAGGGATGTGCGGGTAGGTATCCAGAAGTTCATGTATCGAACGGATATTTCTGTTCAAATAGCCCAATTGCTTGCGAATGGTCTGCCTGATCTCTTTTTTGGATTTTCTCCTTTTTTGAGCTGTCTGCAAGTATTCCTTGCGTGCTATTTTACGATAGGTTCTGGGTTTCTTTTCATGAAGTTTTGGTTTGTAAAGTACATCTATTAACTCTTCTGATTTCTCCCGGGCATCACTCAACAGGTTAATATCGGTAGGATAAGCAATGTCCTGCGGACAGGCTGTGGCATCCATTAACAGTTTGCCTTTGTGCATCACCGGGCTGTTGTTCTCTTTCGGCAAAGAGTCATCCTGGGAAACTGGTGAAACGTCTTGAACCTGGGTATGAGTTTGGGTCACAACGGTGTCCTTCTTTTTCTCCGGTTCTGCCTTCTCTTGTTTTGCCTTCTCTTGCTCTTGCTTTGAAGCAGAAAATGACAAGCCCAATATTTTCTCATTGATGGCATTGATTTGCTCTATTCCCATCCGCTTTCGAATGTCCACGAACAAGGAAGCATCAAAGGGTTCTTCGTCGCTAAAACTGCTGTAACCAATGAGGTACTGCATATACATGTTCTCCTGAATCTGTTGTACCGTTTCACGATCACTCAGATCACACAAATGCTTAATAATCAATGCTCCCAATGCAACGTGGGGATTAATACCCTTTGCGCCGGTTTTGTCGTTGCCCATCTCCTTTTGATAGATGTTCACCAAAGGGTCCCATGGGATTCTATGGGCCAGGATAACCCATCTATTGTCGGGTCTTAACGACCGGTTGAAAGGGGTCTCGAAGCCGACAAGTGTTAATTGATTGGGACTAACATAAGCCTGCTTCGATGCACGGTATTTTTGAGCTTTTGCCATATTCCCTTGCACTTAGTCGTCCAAATATCGTTATAATTTCCTTATTATTAGAATCAAAAGTGTTAAACAGCAGGCCCTAAATATATGTTTTGCCAAAACTAATCTTTATCCACGAAAATGGTAGTAGAACCATTTCTTTTAAAGATACGAAGTTTTATAGACAAAAAATGCCACATTGGTAATGTAAGAAAATTAATCACCAAACACATTAGAATTTAGAACATTACCAAAGTTTTCAAATACACCCAATCCAAATAAGGCAAAATCATATTTAACGGGATCATATTTATTCAGTTGCCTTAACACTCCATCAAGTTCTATTACGGATTTAGCATCATTCTGTTTCCGAGTTATCAGTCCAAGTTTTCGAGCAACATTACCTGAATGAACATCTAATGGACATGATAAAATTGATGGAGATATATTCTTCCATATTCCAAAATCAACACCCACATTATCTTTGCGTATCATCCAACGTAAGTACATGTTTATTTTTTTGGCTGCCGAACCATTAAAAGGGTCAGGAAGGTGTTTCCGAGTTCTCTTAAGATGAGGTATATTGAAAAAGATCTTTTTCAAATGATGGATAGCAGGTTGAATAGATTCTGTTGTTTTGTAATTTATAAAAATACCTTCTAGTCCATTATGATGTCGATAGAGGTGTCTCAATGCTAATATAAATGTCAATAGGTCTGTGGAGTTAAATGTGCGGTGAACAAAACCATCTATCTTTTTCAAGTGGTTATCCTTATGGTTCATAATGAAATCATAAGGAGAATTTCCCATGAGTTCCATCATGCACTTCGCATTTTTTATTATGGAAGTTCTATTTCCCCATGATATTATGGCGGACAGAAAACCAGAAATTTCAATGTCTTCCTTCTCTGAATACATATGCGGTATTTGAATAGGGTCAAGTTCAATGAAATTTGGTGTGTTGTATTGAATCACCTTTTCATCAAGAAATTCACGGAGTTGCTCAATGTTTAATTCCATGCCACTAGATTTACAAGGCTCAAAAATACTAATAATGAAAAGGAATTCCTATGCTACCTTATTTACCCGTATAAACATGTTTTTACGGTGGATGGTGCGCTCAAATTCTCCGGTCGATTTTGGCCTGTGGTCCGGCATCGACCCCTCTCAGTTGCTTATTCCCTTAGATTTGCACGTGGGGCGGGTAGCCCGCTCCTTAAATTTATTGTCGAGGAAACAAAATGATTTTAAATCCGTATTGGAACTTACCAGTCAATTGCGGGTGTTTCGACCCTGGGATCCTGTTTTTTATGACTATGCTCTTTTTGGATTGGGCGTTTATGAAAAGTTTTAAAAAGTAAATGGGCAGAGACTATTTTCAGTTTAAGCAATTTTTGGTACACCAAAAAAGGAGTGCAATGCGGGTGGGTACCGATGGAGTACTTTTAGGTGCCTGGTTGCCCGTAAACGAGAAACCCAATCTGGTGCTGGACATTGGTACCGGAACCGGCTTGATAGCATTAATGCTGGCCCAAAGGTGTACAGATGCCACCATTCATGGCGTTGAAGCCGATGTTGAAGCCTTCGGAGAAGCCCGGGCTAATTTTGCTGCCTCAAAATGGAGCCGTCGATTGGTAGCCATTTATTCTACCTTTCAGCAATATGCACTTTCAGCGTCGGTAAAATATGACATGATGGTTTGTAATCCCCCTTTTTTTTCGGATGGAGTAAAAAGCAATTGTAGCAAAAGGAGACTCGCCCGGCACAATGATTCAATGAGCCATGAGGATATTCTTGACGGATGCAGCAGTCTGATAGCGCCCGGGGGCCGTCTTGGAATTGTTTTACCCGTCGGCGTTTTTTCCGGGTTTCAAATAACGGCTGCCCGTCGAGGTTGGTTCGAGCACCGCCGCATGTGGGTCAGGCCTACGCCCCAAAAGCCCGCAAAACGAGTGGTTTCGCTGTGGGGGATTCAGATGAGCGACTCTGTACAGGTTGAAGAAATGACGCTTGAATTGGCGCACCACCGATACAGCCTCGAATTTAAGGTACTCACTGAGGAATTTTATCTTGATAACCAGGAATGATAGTGATATAATAAATGTCTTTTGTATCTTTACAAATCCTGTTGGTCAAAAAGCAGGCGATTTTTTTATTATTAACGGGAATATAGTAACTTTATACTTGGAGTTATTAGCCATGAGAAAACTATTTTATACAGACGCCGATGTGTTGACGGGGATCATCAACCGCGACGAAAGGACTATTAAGCACCTGATGAAGAAGGAATGGAATGCCGTGGCCCATCTGATTAATGGGTCTAAAGGTTCCAATCACGACATTATGATGGTGATGGAGGAAGCGATAATAGCCATCTATTCAAAGGCGGAAGCGCCAAAGTTGGACGTAAAGTTTTCCACCTATTTTTATGCTGTATGTAAACGCATATGGTACAAGGAGTTGAGAGGTCGGGAGAACAATCTGCAGCTGATGGAGGATATGGGGCATCTGGAGATTCCCCAGGAAGATGAGATTATGGATAAGCACCTTTATGAGAAAAGGAGGAAACTCTATCTTAAATATTTCGTACAAATTAGTAAGTATTGTCAACAGGTACTTCGACTGGTCGCCAGCGGATATTCCAATGAGCAAATAACCAGCGAATTATCATTCAGTTCGGTGCAATATACCCGCAATCGTAAGCGGGAGTGTAACCAGCGACTGGTCGAAATGATTAAAACTGACCCGGATTATTCAAATCTATGCTATGGACTATAACAACCACATTCTCGATTATCTGAGCGGAGACCTTTCCCGCGCGGAGAAAAAACAATTTTGCGGTGCTATGGCCACTTCTTCGGAACTGGCTAAAGAGATGCGCCTTCAACAAGAACTGCTGTTCGCAATTGACCAGGGAGATGATGACACGGTGGATTTTAGGAGTCAGATACGCGGGATAGGCCAGGAAATCAACCTGGAGAGGAGCAGTCGGCAACCTTCTATTTACTGGATGGCTGCGGCAGTAGTCACCTTGTTACTGGGCGCCTCTATTGCATGGCATGTAATGTTTAAAGTTCCTGTCATCCCCGGAACGCAACTCTTTGCCATGTATTTTGAACCCTATTCCATCGAAGAAACCGAGCGGGGGGTGAGCAATATACCGGTGAATGAGGCTATTGTAAAATACAAAGAGGGAGCCTATGGCTCGGCATTGGAGGCGCTCGACAACCTCAAGGCAGATTATCCCGAAGCCTCTGGTTTCTTTTCGGCGCTTTGCTACATCGAAACCGGTAATTTTGAGAAGGCCCGTCAGGAACTGGAAACCGCTAAGGAGTCGGTGGTGTTCTATTCCTCCTATATCGACTGGTATCTGGCGCTGGTGTTTGTAAAAACCGAAAAGCTGGATGAAGCTCAAAGTCTGTTAGCCCAGATAAAGAAAAGTGGGAGCCCCTTCGCCGATGAGGCTGCGGAGCTTCTGGCTAAAATTAAATAGAGGCTGCAGGAAAACGTCAATAACGGCGTTATGCTCGTGTTGAAAACAGTCATCCCGATGCATCGGGACTCCTGCCAATCAGACCTCGCTAGCCCCCGTTAAATCGGGGCAGGCATTGTTCTTGACGTTTTTTGTGACGCCACTGTTCAAAATTGTTAGTTTTCTTGTCGACACTAAATAGAGAGCTCTTTTTATTAAAAAGATGGAATGCTAATGAAATGATGGTATTTTTGTAAAAAAAATGCCCATCCATCAGGCCCTTTTTATCACCAGCAGCACCGACTATAAGCGCTGTCCGCCTCCCAAAAAACCCGAATACGCCTTTATTGGACGATCGAATGTGGGGAAATCCTCTCTCCTGAACATGTTGTGCGGGCGGCGCAAGCTGGCTAAAATTTCTTCTACACCCGGGAAAACCCGGCTCATTAACCATTTCGAGATCAATGGCAGTTGGTACATGGTTGATCTCCCAGGTTATGGTTACGCCAAACTGCCAAAAACCGAGCGGGAAAAATTCCATACCATGATCAGCGGTTATCTCTACAACCGGCCCAATCTTGTTAATCTTTTTGTTTTGGTTGACTCCCGCCACGCTCCACATGCCATCGACCTTGAGTTTATGCGCAATATGGGCCTTAAAAAAGTGCCATTTTCCATTGTCTTTACCAAAATTGATAAATTAAAACCTCAGGAATTGGAGGTGAATCTGGGCAATTATATGACGGTGCTAAGCGAAGAGTGGGCCCAGCTACCGCCGGTATTTATAACTTCGGCCACGACGAAACAGGGGCGGGACGAAATCCTCGAATATATTGAAGCCATGAATCATCGCTGAAAAGTGAGTTTGTCGCTCATCTAAGTTATTTTTTTCTATCTTTGTAATCCATCTCATGCCTTAAATTAATTGATAAACAGCATATTAAATGTCCCCTAAAGTGCCGATGAAAATTTTTGCAGGTTCAGCCACCCGTTATCTTGCCGAGAAAATAAGTGTTTGTGGAGGCCGCGAGTTGGGCCATATAAATGTAATTCGCTTCAGTGATGGCGAATTCACCACTGCCTTTGAAGAGACCATCCGCGGTTCTCATGTCTTTTTGGTGCAATCTACCTTTCCACCCTCCGATAATCTTTTTGAATTGTTGATGATGATCGACGCCGCCAAGAGAGCCTCGGCCTATAAAATTGTGGTGGTGATTCCTTACCTGGGCTTTGCTCGCCAGGATAGGAAAGATCAGCCCCGGGTGGCTATCGGTTCCAAGCTGGTGGCCGATATGCTGACTAAGGCCGGAGTGAATCGCTTAATTACCATGGACCTGCATGCCGATCAAATTCAGGGTTTCTTCGACATCCCTGTGGACCATTTGTATGCCTCCAGTATTTTTGTACCGTTTATCCGCGAAATGAATCTGGACAATTTGGTTGTGGCCTCTCCCGACGTTGGGGGAACCAAGCGTGCCAACACTTATGCTAAGTTTTTGGATGCCCCTATGGTGATTTGTCATAAGCACCGGCCTAAAGCCAATGTGATTGACGAGATGCGTATCATTGGCGATGTAAAAGGAAAAAATGTGGTGGTGGTGGACGATATGGTCGATACCGGCGGAACCCTTGTCAAAGCCGCCGAGGTGATGATAGAGCAGGGGGCTCTAAGCGTTAGAGCTTTCGCTACCCATCCTGTGCTCTCGGGGCCGGCCTACGAAAACATCGAAGGCTCTCACCTCACCGATGTTTATGTGACCGATTCTATACCCCTAAAAAGAGCTTCCAGCAAAATAAAAGTGCTGTCGGCTGCGCATATTTTTGCCGACACCATCGAAAAAGTCTATACTTGTCAGTCTATCAGCACACAATTTGTATTATAATCATTATCTTTGCAGCCGCTAAAAAATAGCGCCGTGTGATGGGAAATTAAGGTTTCAGCATCATTACAATCTTAATTTTGAGTAACACATTAAAAATTAAAAAACATGCAAACCATTGAATTAAAAGCTACCAGGCGCGAAAACCTCGGTAAAACAAGTACCAAACAATTAAGAAGAGAGGATCAGGTGCCCTGTGTTCTCTATGGTGGTAAAGAGATTTTGCATTTCTCGGTTTCGGAGAAAGAGTTTAATAAGCTCATTTATACCCCGGAGACTAATCTGGTGAAGATAAATCTGGATGGCAAATCCTACCCTGGAATTGTTCAGGAATGCCAATTTCATCCGGTGACCAACCGCACCATCCATGTTGATTTCCTTCAGGTATTTGATGACAAACCCATTGTTGTTGAAATTCCTGTTAAGCTAAAAGGATTGGCCGCAGGGGTAAAAGCAGGGGGAAAGCTTGCTCTCGAACTTCGTAAGATAAAAGTAAAAGCATTGGCTAAAAATTTACCTGAAACACTGAGTGTTGACGTTACCAGGCTTGAACTGAATAAGAGTATAAAGGTGGGTGATCTGGACTTAGGGAATATTGATTTGCTCAATCCTAAAAATCAGGTAGTGGCTTCCGTTAAGCTTACACGTGCTGCACGTGCTGCCGGTCTTAAAGAAGAAGAAGTAGTATAATAATGATGCCTGTCAGCTTTGGCCCTCATATCTTACAAATATGAGGGCTTTCTGCTTATATGCTTAAACTCAGCGCGCAAGTTTGGCTGTTCAGCAGGCTTTACGAAAACAAAGGTGTTATGATGGGAAGATTTATAGACCGAATTAAAAGCCTCCTGGTACCAGGAAAGAGAAAAAAGGAAGATTCATTGAAGTATTTAGTTGTAGGATTGGGTAATATTGGCCGGGAATATCAACACACACGCCATAATGTTGGATTTGATATACTGGATGGTCTGGCTGGTGATGCCGGATTGGCATTCGACGACCTGAGATATGGCGCCGTAACCGAATTCAAATTCAAAGGCCGTATCTTCGTCCTTTTAAAACCAAGCACTTATGTGAATTTAAGCGGGCGGGCTGTAAATCATTGGCTGCAAAAGGAGAAGATTCCTGTGGAAAGATTACTCGTGATATTGGACGATCTGGCCTTGCCTTTCGGAACGTTACGTCTTAAAGCTAAAGGCAGCGATGCCGGGCATAACGGACTTAAGAGCATTCAGCAGGTGTTGGGACATAATAACTTTGCCCGCCTGCGGTTTGGCATCGATAGTAATTTTTCCAGAGGGCGACAGGTCGATTACGTATTGAGCCAATGGGAAAAAGAGGAACAGGCTGCATTGCCCGAAAGAATTGACCGGGCTATCGAGATTATAAAAAGCTTTGGGACCATCGGTGTGGCACGTACTATGAGTGAGTATAACAGATAGTAAGTTCAGGGTTCAGGGTTCAGAGTTCAGAGTTCAGAGTTCTGGGACAAAAAGATTGAAGACTTAGAGGTGGGAAGCGGGAAGTACGGAGAGACGCACGGCCGTGCGTCTTTACCAGATCCCCACAGAGGCCGAAAATGGATGCTTACCAGCCTGCTGCCTGCCGGCAGGCAGGGAAGATTGAAGGGAAAAGATTGCGCCGGGCTGAGCGAAGCCGAAGCCAAGGAAAGAGATTGATGAAGATTGAAGACCGGAAACGGAATAAAAGCATCAGCGTGAGGCATTATATTAGAGCAAAGAACAGAAGATTGAAGAAAGAGATTTGTACTGTTGCCATTGAACTTCACCTTTCACCTTTAGATCCCTGAGCTTGTCGAAGGGTACTTTTCACTGTTTACCTTTCAGCTTTCAGCTTTTCCCTTTCATCTCTTTTTTTTATTTTCTGTTTTCCAATTAATTCCTAATCACATGGACAGCATCTCTTCCGTTCGCATTGACAAATTTCTTTGGGCGGTGCGCCTATTCAAAACCAGGAGCAAAGCTGCCGAAGCCTGTGGTAAAGGACGGATATTGGTGGCGGGTCAGCCGGTAAAATCGTCAAGAGCGTTGAGGCCCGGTGATGAGTTCTCCATAAAGGTACCTCCTGCAGTGAAGAGATACAAAGTGCTGGATGTATCGGAGAAGAGGATGGGCGCTAACCTGGTGGAGGGATTTATTGAAGATATTACGCCAAAAGAAGAACTTGAACTTTTGGAGATGGCCCGCCTGGCTCAAAAGATGAACCGTCCCAAAGGGCAAGGGCGTCCTACCAAGAAAGAGAGACGCGACCTGGATCAACTCAGCAACGCCGGAACAGAACCATTTGATTGGGACTAACCAAAAGCAGGATATGATTATTGCACAAAATAAGATAAAAAGTGACATTGCAGGCTATGTGCTGTATATGTGGCAGATCGAAGACCTGATAAGGGCGGCGGGATTGGACATGCCCACCATTGAAGCTGCGCTTATAGCAAAATATGAACAGCCCGATGAAGTAAAGAAGGATTTGTACCGGTGGTACGATAATCTGGTGGAGATGATGAAGCTGGAAAAGAAGGAGAGTGGAGGTCACCTGCAGGTTATCGTGAACACTGTAAACGATATGCACCAACTGCACCTGCGCTTGATGCAGGAGCCGGATGAAACAGCTTACAGCCATCTTTTTATGAAGGCATTGCCTTTGATTAAGGAGTTAAGCGATAAGATGCAGCCCCCACCGGGTAATGATACCGAATTAATGCTGGCAGCCCTTTACAACGCCTTTGCCATTAAATTAAGAGGTGAAGAGTTAAGCAGCGAAACTTCCAGGGCTCTCAGGTTGTTTGGAAACACTCTCTCGTTGTTGTCGAAAAAATACAGTGATGAGCAGGCGGGGAAATTGAAAACGGAATAATCAGCTGTGCTAAATCACAGCACAGCTATCTCGCTTCCCGAACCATCGGTAGCGGTGCACAGCAACCATGCGGTAGCCCCATTTTACCAGGGAACGGGGCATCCAACCTGCTATGCGTCCCACAAAAGCCCAAAATCCACCGGTTCTCTTCAAAATAAAAAGGATGGCTTCGGCGCCGGTTAAAACCTGATTGTCGGTCACCACCACCACCTCACTCAACTCTCCCGGAGGAAAACCATGCCCTGCAAGGAGGCGTTCCCCCTCGGGACTTTGCATGGCTTCAAGACGTACTCTGTCTCTCAGCTTACCTCTTAACCAACGGGCGAAACCACTGCAAAGCACACAATAGCCATCAAATAGTACAATCATCCCTCTCCGGCTGCAGGCTTTGAGTTTTCATTTTCCCGGGTGTTCTCATTTTCATTAGGAAAAGCTCCTCTGTTAATGTGGTAAAATGGTACCTCGTCAACATTCAAACAGCCGTTTGTGGGAAAAATACCGAAAAGGAAGTCCCTGTCACACAACCGTCTCTTACTCCCTTTGTCATCCGTCTTTTGCATAGGCACTCTGTTTTTTTATCTTCATACAGATGTTTAACAGCCCGGGGACAAGAAAAGTTCATAGTTCTATCACCATGTCCACCCGTTGATTGACTATTTTTAAACCACGGGGCGACAGTTCTTCGGTGGGAGAGAGGGGATTGGTGTCTCCTTTTGCATTCACAGATATTTGCGCCGGATTTACGTCATATTCAGAAATAAGATACTCCTGAACGGCCAGGCTGCGGAGGCGGCTTAAATCCATTTTGTTTTGGGCCGTACCATTTCGTTCGCCGGGATCGGCATATCCGTATAGGATAACCTTTCTTTGAGGATGCTTACGCAGTTCCAGAGCCACTTCGCCCATTAATATCCTGTCTTCAGTGGAGAAGGTGGCTTTGCTGATGCCCGCGTCAAAGAAGATAGAACGCAGATTAGCATCGTCATAAATTATTTTTAAAGTCTCCACAATTACTACCGAATCCTTATTTATGGGGCGGTTAGCAGCATACCGTGCAATCTCCTCTTCCAACAGGTTGGCGTCATCTACCCGGGGGTCTTTTTTAGGTCGGCCAAAGAGGTTCATATCGTATCCGCGATAGGTCCATCGAAGATGGCGGCGTCCCCCCTTCCTGCCAAACTTATAACTCAGATTAAAGGAGGTGAAGAGGTAGCGATCGTTGGTGGCTCCCGAAAGAATATTGTCCAGGTTATCTTCGGAACCGAAGTGCATAGTGGTTTCCAGACCTAAATCGAAGCTGCTGTTAATGCGATACATCAAACCTGTACCAATGGGCACCATCAGTATATTCTCCCGGCTGGTTTTACGGGCAGGGTCATTTTCATCATAACCATTCACTACATAACGTGAAGAGCCGGTTCCATCAAAATCGGACTGTTGTACCACCGTGCCATTTGAAATATGCAGGAGCTTGCTGCGGAACATGGTTGCACCCACACCGACCTTCAGGTAATAGTTCCATTTATCGTTGATGGGACCCGGCAGGCTCGATATTTGGTTAATGAGCACTATGGCGTTGAGACTCATATCCTGCAGGTCACCATCGAAAGCATAGCCTCCTTTTTCGCCATACATATCGCCTTGTATATACTGAAGCTCGAAAGCAAAAGCCGGCAACAGATGTTTGGTGATTTGCACTGAAGGGCCAAAGCTGACCTTAGTGTTGGGGAAAACAGAATATCCGGTCACATCGGTGTACATAAACAGCGGGCCAAAACCTGCGGATACCGACCAGGAATTGTATTTTCCTTCGGCCGAATAGATCATTTCAGGAGTTAACTCCACATTGCTGTTAATGCGCATCTGCCCATTCAGGGAAACGGCGAAAAAAAAGAGACCAATTACAGCGATAAATTTCATTTCTATTTTTTTTCCGGATAGGGATTTATCATAAAAAGATCCACCCTGCGGTTAACCAGATGAATGCCTCTGGGCGACAGCTTCTTGGTGTCTGACAACAAATCCTCTTCACCACGTGGCTCCGTTTCAAAGCGCGAGGCATCAATGCCAAAATCGTTTACCAGTACGTCCACTACCGCGTTAATGCGCCGTTGACTCAATTTTACATTGTAGGCATCGCTGCCGCGCTCATCGCAATAACCCTGCACCAGCATCCGTGCGTTTTCATTTTCTTGCATGAATTTGGCTACCCCTGCCAGCACTTTTTGGCTTCGGTTTAATATCTGCGACTTGTCGAAGTCGAAGAATACTGAAGCCGCCAGTGCATCACGGCGAACAATGGTTTCACGATGAATGATGGTGGTATCGGTTATGGAGGAGTCGTTGGCGGCCAGTTCATTCAGTTGTTGGCGCAGAGAATCGAGTCGCTGTGCCAGAGGATCGTGCATGCGGTCGCGTTCGTAGTCTAACATAAAGTCTTTGTAGGTCCATAACGCGTGACGTTTATCCTTTTTTCCGATTTTGTAGGTGAGCGTAAAGGCAGTGTGCATATAGGAGTCGTTGTCGGCACCGGTCATGTTTACATCCAGGTTGTCCTGGTTCAGGTTTCTGAGTGTGATTTCAACCCCTGCATCAAAGCTTTTGTTGATGCGGTATTCAACGCCCAGCCCAATAGGTACGACCAGTTCACTTTTTCGGGATGTTTTTTCCACCGGCTCGCCTCCGCTGCGGTTGTAACCAATGGCCAGATAGTCGGTGGGCAGCCACCCGTAGGGCGAAGGGTAACCGGGGGTGCCATCGTAAATATCGGCTACAGTCATCCAGTCGTCGGTGGTGATATTGCGCTGCCTGGCACGAAAATAGTTGAGCCCCATACCGAGTTTCCCATAGATATTCCATCGGTCGCGGATGGGTCCAAACAGCACCAGTTGGTTGATACTTACATTTAGGTTGAGGGTAAAATCCATAAAGTTGCCATAGAAATAGCGCTTGTTTTTTTCGCCATACATGTCGGCAGTGGTAAACTGGGCATCAATGGCCCAGGGGCGGCCAAACTGTTTGCTCAGCATCAGGGTGGGTCCAAATTTCCAGTGATGTGAGGGCAATAGTGTGTAATCTACCACATCGGTATAATAGGTTACCGGTCCATAACCTGCCGTAAACGACCATGTATTATATTTGTTACCGGGGCGGTAGAGTTGTTCCTCTTCCAGATTGTAAAAATCTATTTGAGCCAGGGAAGAGAATTCAGCAATTAGTAACAGCCCTGAAATAAGTATAAAGTGCCTCATATTGGGTGTGAATTTAGTCAGGAAATTCAACTAAAATTAAGAATTTTATCTTCTCCGTATGAAATATTTTTACCAACCTGAACAATTTTTACACCAAAGGAGGGGGAAGAGAGACGGGAAAAGAAGATTGGAGGAGATTGAGGAGATTGAAGGGAGGAGATTGAGGAAGACGCCTGCCTGCCTGCCGCCTGCCTGCCGCCTGCCTGCCGGTAGGCAGGGTAGGCAGGGTAGGCAGGGTAGGCAGGGAAGACAGAAGACGCCTGCGTGCCGATAGGTAGAGAAGATTGAAAGAGATTGAGAAGGATGAATAAAAAAAGATTGTACCATTGACATTGAACCTTTCACCGCCCTAATCTCTTATCCTTAATCCTTAATTCTTAATCCTTTTTCCCCTTCTCCGGCAGCTGCCGGATTCATCCTTTAAACCATTCCCGCAAAACCCATAAAAGCCAGTGCTAACAATCCGGCTACAACCAGTGCAATGGGGGTGCCTTTCATGCCTTTGGGAATATCCACCATATCCATTTGTTCACGAATGCCGGCAAAGGTGATGAGTGCCAGGCCAAATCCAATAGCAGTGGCACCTGAAAACACAACTGCTTCAACCAGGTTATAATCCTTATTTACAGTCATAATGGCGACGCCCAGGATGGCGCAGTTTGTGGTAATGAGCGGAAGGAAAACACCCAAAGCCTGGTAAAGAGGGGGGCTCACTTTCTTAAGTACAATCTCCACCAATTGAACCAGTGCGGCAATTACCAGGATAAATGAGATGGTTTGCAGATAAACAATCCCGAAACGCTCAAGTATCGTTTTTTGAATCAGGTAGGTGAAAATGGTGGCAATGACCATAACAAAAGTAACGGCCCCGGTCATTCCGATACCAGTAGAGATACGTTTGGAAACGCCCAGAAACGGACAGATACCCAAAAACTGGCTGAGTATAATGTTGTTTACAAAGATGGCCGATATGATGATGATGAAGTAGCTCATTTAATTGATGTTTTCTGGTTTAAAAAGAAGGTTGGGTTTCAAGACAAAGGATTGAAGAAAAAGATTGAAACGAGATTGAAGGAAAAAATTGAACAACTCATTTCTACACTTCTTTTTTAAATCATTCACTGGCCTTGTTTACTATTCACTTTCACTTTCAATTACTGTTTACCTTTTACCCTATCTGTCGGCAGGCAGGCGTTTACCTTTTACTGTTTACTCTACCTGTCGGCAGGCAGGCGTTTACCGTTTACCGTCTTTCCGCTAACTTTTAACCTTTTTCAGATGGTTAATCAGTGCAATAAGATAACCCAGAGCAATGAATGCCCCTGGCGCCAGCACGAAAACCAGCATTCCATAACCTTCGGGATAGAGGGTAAAACCGAATACTTTTCCGCTTCCGAACAGCTCTCTTATAGTACCCAGCATAGTTAGCGCCATGGAAAATCCCAGCCCCATTCCCAGTCCATCGAGGACAGAAGAGCCTACGGAGTTTTTGGAGGCAAATGCTTCTGCCCGGCCCAATACAATACAGTTCACCACAATAAGCGGGATGAACAGGCCCAACGCATTAAAAAGTGCCGGTACATAAGCCTGCATCACCATCTCCACGATGGTTACAAAAGTGGCAATCACTACTATAAAAGAGGGAATACGTACCTTATCGGGGATTAAGTCTTTAATAAGCGACACCACAAGGTTCGACATAACCAGAACGAAGGCTGTGGCCAGTCCCATTCCCAGCCCGTTAATGGCCGATGAGGTGACACCGAGGGTAGGGCACATCCCCAGGAGCAGCACCAAAACCGGATTCTCCTTAAAAAATCCTTTTGAAAAAACTTTCCACTGGTTCATAGTTGATCTCCTTCCATTTTCTTTTGGGTTGTCGAACTCTGGGTATTCTCAGCTTTGGCGTATGAAAAGTAAGCCGTGCGAATGGCATCTAAAAATGCCCTGGAGCTGATGGTTGCGGCCGTGATGGCATCAATTTCGCCGCCATCTTTGGAGACGGTAAGATTGGCAGTCTCTGGGTTTTTGCCTATAATGCTTCGGTTGTTACCGCCTGCACCTGCCTTAATACCAAACAGCTGGTCTAATAAATGGCTGTTCTGTTTTCCGCCGGCCTCACCGTCAGCCTTCGGCTTGAACCATTCAACCATTTTCGTACCCAGCCCGGGCGTCTCTTTGTGCTCCAGCACCTGGTAGTTGTAGATGGTTCCGTCGGGTTTAAAACCCACCATTACTTTAATCTCTCCGCCATATCCTTTGTTGGTGACGCTTTCAATGGCCACGCCCACCAATTTGCCCTCCTTTTTGGCAGGAAATACTTTGAGCTTACCACCCTCCTGGGAGTTGATTTCGTACATTTCACTGACGGGATCGTTGTCAAATTCAGGCACCACCATGGCGATGGACTCCTTTTGTTTAGATTGTGCGGCCTCGCTGATGGGGTCCTTGGTTAACCGGTAAACATACCCAAGAGATGTGCCCGAAATAAGGGTCACGATTACCAGGGTAATCACCATATTGGATAACGATGAAGCTGTTTTGCCCATTGTTCTTTATTTTGCTGTCTGTTCTATTGCGATTTTAATCTTCTCCCCAAACCTTTTGGGTTTTATATATCTGTCGATAAGTGGTGTAAAGCCGTTCATAATAAGGATGGCAAAGGAGACCCCTTCGGGGTAGGTGCCGTAAACCCTTATGAGTACGGTGATCAACCCAATGCCAAAACCATACAATAACATGCCTTTGTTCGACATTGGAGAACTCACATAATCGGTGGCCATAAAAATGGCGCCCAGTAAAACACCTCCGGTGAGCAGATGAAACAATGGGGTGGCATTGGTCTGAGGTTCTACCCAGTGCAGGAGGCCTGTGAAGGCTGCAATGGTCACTAATATACTGACCGGGATGTGCCAGGTGATGATTTTACGCCAAAGCATGTACAGCCCGCCAATGATGAGCGCAATGCCGGCCACTTCACCTGCACTTCCACCCATTTGGCCCAGAAAGAGATTGAGGTAAGAGGGTATTTCACCCATCAATTCGGTGAGCGGCTGACCATTGCTTAAACCCTCTTTTATTACCGAAAGCGGGGTAGCTCCAGTTGTTGCATCCAGGTATTGGAATCGTGACACCAAAGGTAACGGCCAGGTGGTCATCTGAACCGGAAACGAGATGAGCAGAAAAACGCGGCCTACCAAAGCAGGGTTGAAGGGGTTGTTGCCCAATCCGCCAAAGGACATCTTTCCGATGCCAATAGCTACTGCTGCTCCAATTATGATGATGCCCAGAGGCAGATTGGAGGGCAGGTTAAAGGCCAGCAACAGTCCGGTTACCGCAGCCGATCCGTCGGAGATAGAGGGCGGTGTTTTTAACAGAAACTTCTGAATGAGCCACTCAAATAACATACAGGCCACTACCGCAGTGAAGGTAACTATGAGGGCACCCATACCAAAAAACCAGAGGGAGGCCAAAAGGGCAGGCACGAGGGCGACAATAACTCCAATCATTTTTTTATTCACAGAGTCGCCGCTGTGCACATGGGGAGAGGGAGATACAACAAGTGTGTGATTCATTTATTTAAAATTATTTGCCAGCATCGGCGGGCTGGCAAGGAGAAGGTGCCCGCCATGGTCGTTTCATTAATTCTTAAATCGTCTATTGTTTCATGGTTCGCATAATGGTACCCACCCGATTTTTGCCCAGCCTGACGTAGTCTAATATGGGGCGGTTTGCCGGACAGGTATAGCTGCACGATCCGCATTCAATGCAATCCATAATTTTGTCGCTCTGGGCACGCTCCCACATCTGCTTCTGAACTTCAATCATCAAAAGAAAGGGCTCAAGGCCCATTGGACAGGCCGAAACACATTTGGAACATCGGATACAGTTTTGTACGGGTTTGCGGTGAGACTGTTCATCGGGCAGAACCAAAATGCCGGAGCTCCCTTTGGTGATGGGCACCTCCAGGTTGGTAAGGGCTTTGCCCATCATAGGGCCACCCCCAATCACTTTTCCGGTATCGGCGGGAAGTCCGCCGGCTGCTTCAATCAACTGGTTGATGGGTGTGCCTATGCGGGTGAGAAAGTTAGATGGTTTTTGCAACTGCGGTCCGGTAACAGTTACCACGCGCTCTAACAGAGGTTTGTTTTTTTGAACCGCCTCGTAAACGGCATAAGCAGTGCCTACATTATGCACCACAGCGCCCACTTCGATGGGCAGTTTGCCCGAAGGTACCTGACGACCTCCAACGGCATCAATCAACTGTTTTTCGCCTCCCTGTGGATAATGAACTTTCAAAGGTTGAATTTCAATCCCCTCTTCCGAAGCGCTTAAATTTTTCAGATGTTTAATGGCATCGCGTTTGTTGTCTTCTATGCCAATAACGGCTCTATCTACTTTCAGCGCTTTCATCAGCAGGCGGATACCCACCATCAATGCTTCTCCCTTTTCGAGCATGAGACGATGGTCGCCGGTAAGATAGGGTTCACACTCCACACCATTAATAATGAGCAGATTGCATCTCTTTCCCGGAGGAGGGGACAGCTTAACATGGGCGGGAAAGGTAGCGCCGCCAAGCCCTACAATACCTGCTTCTCCAATTCTTTTCACAATCTCCTCCGGCGAAAGGGTGATCTCTCTGCGAAGGGTGTCGCTGCGGTCGATACCAGCTTCCCATTCATCTCCTTGCACGTCGATTAGAATGGCCGCTTTGCGGTATCCCGATGTGTCCACAACTTCATCTATTTTGGTCACCTTACCCGAAACAGGGGAATGAATGTTGGCAGATACAAACCCTCCGCTTTTAGCAATTATCTGGCCTGTTTTAACCATGTCTCCGCGCTTGACAATTATTTGTGCCGGAGCGCCAATATGTTGAGCAATGGGTATCGCTACTTTTTGCGGAATCGGAAGCACCTCTATGGGGTTACCGGCCGAGAGTTTCTGCTCTGCCGGATGAACGCCTCCTATGGAAAATGTTTTTAACACAGTGTTGTATTCTTTCTTGATTAACTTTGAAATATGCATCCTGAACAGCTTCCCTATTTTGTACGAGCTTCCCGAAATGAAACCGGGACAGGTCGTCCCACCAATCGGGGGAAGTTGAAAGAGGCGTTTATAGCGTTTTTACTTGCTCCCCTCCTTCGGAGGAGCTGCCTGCCTGCCCGGTAGGCAGGGAGGAGGACACCTTTTTCTCTTCCGGTTTCACCTTCCTGGGTGGGAAATTAAGTTCGTGAATGGAATTGGTGGGGCATACCGGTGCACATTTACGGCACAGGCGACATTTTTCATCGTCGATGTAAGCCAGATTGTTCTTCAGGGTGATGGCATCGAAGGGGCATACCTTCACACACTTGCCGCAACCGATACATGCCACACTGCAGGCTTTAAGGGCCACCGCTCCTTTGTCTTCATTCACACAGCTTATAAAAATACGCCGGCTCTTTGGTCCTATCTTTCTAAGCTCTATAATATCTTTAGGACAGGCTTTCACGCAGGCACCGCAAGCCACACAATTGTCTTCAATAATCACGGGAAGGCCGGTCTCTTTATCCATATACATGGCATCGAAGGCACACGATTCCACGCAGTCGCCCAGGCCATAACAGCCGTAGGAGCATCCCGTTTCGCCGCCATAGAGCAGGGCTGCTGCTGCGCAAGACGTGGCGCCCTCGTACTTATTGGTGCGGGGACGCAGCTCGCAGGTTCCGTTGCATCGAACTACAGCCACCAGGGGGGCTGCTTTACCAGCTTCTTTACCCAATATCTTTGATACCGCGGCCATCACGTCAGCGCCGCCTACGGGGCAGTTGAGATCGGAAATATCGTCGGCTTTTACCAGGGCTTCGGCAAATGCCCGGCATCCGGGAAATCCGCAGCCGCCGCAGTTGGCAGCGGGGAGTGCCTCTTCCACCTGTTGGATGCGCGGGTCTTCGAATACCTTAAACTTCTGCGCTGCAGCGTACAGGATAAGGGCTCCCAGAGCTCCCAGGCCCACAAGGGTTAATATGGTTATCAGAACAATACTCATATCGCAGAATGGGTAGATGGTTTAATTGTAAAAGTGAAAGTCTTAATAAACTTGTCGTTTAAGAACCTTATAATCAAGAAGTAGGGTACCATAATGGCCAGAGCGAGCACGCCAGACAGACCTTCGTTGGCAGTGAGGGCAAAGGAGACGATAAGCGTCCCTATCACCAGAAACACCGGAAGGATGTAGGCCCACCAGGCAGCTTTGAGTCCCATACTTTTTTCGCCTGTCAGCAACACATTTTCACCGGCGGCGTAGTTTTGATCGCTTACTACATCAATAATTTTTTCCTGTTGGTCGGCGGCAGTGCAGGCACTCTTGGCATGGCAAGAGGCACAGGCCGACTGGCTGAGAATGCGTACCCGGACTTTTCCGGAAACAGAGGTCTCAACAACGCCTTTATGTTCAATCTGATGTTCGCTGGTCATTGTTTACGGATTAATGACCACAAAGGTATATAATTGGGAGGTAGAGCGGGGTGACTTGAGTGTTTTCTCCTTTAATTTATATTTAGAACAATTAAAAATAAAGGACAGGCAGCTGATTATAATACTGTTATAGTTTAAACGCGCCGCTTAAGTTCCTGTAAATTTAAGTTTCCGTAGATTTTAAGTCTTCAGGGACGGAACCTTTTTTAACCCTCACTATTATTCAAACCTCGCCACCAGCGGCATGCGGCGGCCACTCCCAAATGCTTTGCCCGATACACGAAGCACCGGAGGTGCCTGGAACCGTTTATACTCGTTGAAGTTAACCATGCGGATGATTTTTGAGACCAATGCTTCAGGAAAGCCTTCCTTAACAATGCTTTCAGCAGAGTGGTTTAGCTCAATATATCTAAAAAGTATAGGGTCAAGCACATCGTATTCGGGAAGTGAGTCTGAATCCTGCTGGCCGGGGCGGAGTTCGGCAGAAGGCGGCTTGGCGATGGTATTCCCGGGAATTATTTCACCGTGCTTATTAATATAGTGTGCGAGTTTAAAAACATCGGTCTTATATACATCGCCCAACACGCTCAATCCGCCGTTCATGTCACCATACAGTGTGCCGTAACCCACGGCAGCTTCACTTTTATTGGAGGTGTTGAGCAGGATGTGCCCGAATTTATTGGACCAGGCCATCAGCAGTAAGCCGCGGATGCGCGCCTGGATGTTCTCCTCGGTGACATCGGATGCGCGGTTTTTAAATACCGGTTTTAATGTTTGTTCCACACTGGTATAGATCCCTCCTATGGGAAGCTGGTGTATCTCCGTTTTGAGGTTGTGAGCCAGCCTCACAGCATCTTCAATGCTGTGGGGTGAGCTGTATTTCGAAGGCATCAGCAGGCCCTCCACATTTTCGGGGCCGAGTGCTTTTACAGCTAAAGCTGCGGTTACCGCGGAGTCGAGGCCACCCGATAGACCAATTAAGGCTTTTCTGAGCCCCGATTTGTTAAAGTAGTCGCGAATGCCTAAGATGAGTGCATCGTGAATAAGTTGAATAGCGTCGGTTTGGGCAAGCAGGCTTGAAGATTCCCTTTCAATACCCTCCATCTCCACCAACAGATGCTCTTCTTTAAATGTACCGAGCTGGTGGGTAATGAATCCCTGACTGTTGACAATCATGGAGCCGCCATCGAATATAAGTTCAGTATTGGCACCGGTTTGGTTTACATAAACAATGGGAAGATGATAATGGGCGGCTTTTTTACAAATCACCTGTTTGCGTACATTTTTCTGATGGTAGGAGAAGGGCGAGGCGGCTATGTTGATTACAAAGTGGGGTTTAAGCGCAGCCAGCTTCTGCATGGGCGAAAGCGTGTATAGGTGATTGCGTTCAAAGGCGCTGTCACCGGTCCGGTCATCCCACAAATCTTCACAAATAGTGATAGCCAGGCGCTTTTCTTTGTAATTAACCACCTCAAAATTCCCATTGGGTTGGAAATAGCGGTACTCGTCAAAAACATCATAGCTGGGCAGTAAGGTTTTATGAACAGTTTTTTGAACGGCGCCATCGGCCAGAAACCAGGCTGAGTTAAAGAGTTGCTTGCCGGTGGATTGAGGATTGAGACAGGGGCCACCTACAATGGCTGCAATGCCATGGCAGTGGGCGGCAATATTTTGAATGGCATGGATGGCCTCATCCACAAACTCCTTGCGGGTAAGCAGGTCCAGTGGAGGATAGCCGCAAACGGCAAGCTCGGAAAAGATGACCAGATCGGCACCCTCCTGTTTGGCTTTATTAATATGGAGGATAATCTTTCGGCTGTTCTCTTCGAAGTTGCCTACATGATAATTGAGCTGTACCAGAGCCAGTTTCATAGGATGATTATGTTTATTTTAACAGTTGTTTTAAAAAAGATTTTGAGTACCCGCATTCATGCCTAATCTATTTGAATAATTTAGATTTCTCCTTGCCTGCCGATAGGCAGGGTTGATGGGCAACACTCCTCGAGGCCGCGTGTTTTGGTATCAATGACAGGGATTGCTTCGGGCAAGCCCTCGCAATGACAGCCACGTCTCGGGTTAGGGGGAGGGGAAATAAGGGCGGCGCAGCCGCCCTTATTTCCCCTCCCCCCTGTTTTAGTGCCGAACCCGTCATTGCGAGGGCTCCCGCCCGAAGCAATCTCTCCGTTACAATCCGGCAACTGCCGGAGAAGCAATCACGACCGGTACAAGTTCTAAGTCCAGGTAATCCCAGTTAGTAGTAGTTTCCATTCAATTTTAAAGGAAATCACCTCTAACCATTTTCCCTTTTACCAATCACTTTTCACTTTTGAGCTTTCCTTATTCTTTAATCCTTGAGCCCGCAGCAACAAATATGTCGTTTCTACAAGGCTATTATAATGCGGCCTCTACGAGGCTCTACTATATTTTGCCGTCCTAATTTCTACTATAATGTCGCCGCTCTGCGGCTTGGCCTGGTGTTTACTTCCAAATGCTTTTTATCCTTTTTTCCCTTTGAGCTTAATCCTTAATACTTTTTCCCTTTGACCTTTCAGCTTCCGTTATTCCAACATTCCCTTTCAATTCTCAGCTCTCCGCTTCGTGCTTCCCACTTCCCACTTCCCGCTTCCCTTCCGATAGTTATCGGAACCGCGCTTCCTTCTTTAAAATATAAACCCTATCTCAAAAACAAACCGATTGAGGACGGCTTTATCTTTGAACCCGGATTGTTTGGTGATATCGTTAATACCGTTGTTGAACAGCAGCCCAAACATAAGTGCGTTGGAGCCCCCTATAGAATATTCTAAACCGGCACCCAGGTGATAGGAAAAATTTATAAAGCGTACCTGGCTACTCAGGGAGAGGTCGTTGGCGTCTTTGGCTCCTATGTTAAATTGCGAGGCCAGGCCAAAGCGCCCGTAAAAGGCGGTGCGTCTGAAATCGTTCGTTCGAAGTTTCAGGCCAAAGGGGACCTCCAGATAGCGAAGATGATAATCGGTATGATAGCTTCCGCCCTCTTCAGGGGTGTATTTAAGTTTACCGCCGGTGGTATTCACGGTAAGACCGGTGGAGAAGGCATAATTTTCCGCAAAAAAGCGGTCGGCCACTACGCCAAAATTGTAGCCGGCCATACTGCCCCGTGAATCAACATTTTCAATGTCCGATTTTATCCATGATATCTGGGGGTTTAACACGAACGACAGGCGTGTACGACCTTCCTGTTGACCCCATACGAACCCTGAAGCAATTGTAAGACAGACTAATAGCAAAAGCGACTTTCTCATAGTATCCTAATTTTGGCATGATTCCATGCTATTTAAGGCCTAAAAGTAATACCTTAGCCTCAATAAATAAAATTGATACGGCATTAATAATAAACATCTTTAAAGTAAAAATGGCAGACTCAAAGTATTTTAACTTCAAATTATGGAATTACAGAGTTCAGGGAGATTTACAAGCTGAGAATAGGCCTTCATTTTCTGTATATCATCGAAGGTTCTGCAAATTTGCTTTCCCGTGCCTTCTGTTTTTTGTTGTTTTATTTGCCACAGATTGTGGCCGGGACAGAGTCCCCGATGTATCGGGTGTGAAGGTGGATTTTAAATTAATTCCCTTTTACGAGGATTTGTTTGCTATTTCACCCGACAGTGTCGGGCAACATCTGGAAAGTTTGAAAAACACCTATGGCCGCTATCTTACAACCTATAGTGAAGGGGTTATTGGTATTGGCAACCCCGATGATCCTCACTATGAGGAAAGGCTTTCGCGCTTTTTGGCCTACGAGCCCAATGCAGAAGTATTTGACTCCTGTCGGCGTGTATTTGCCGATAAATCAGCTTTGAAAGCTCAACTGGCACAGGCTTTCCGCTATTATCAATATTATTACCCGCAAAAGGAGGTCCCGGATGTCTATCTGCACATCTCCGGGTTTAATCAATCCATCGTGGTGGATTCGGGTTGGGTTTCGGTGAGTGTGGAAAAGTATTTGGGCAGTGATTGTCCATTTTACGAGTGGCTGGAGATTCCTGTATATCTGCGAGGCCGTATGACGCCACAAAGAGTGGTACCCGATGTGGTGCAGGCAATAGGCATGACAGAATTCTACTTCAACGATTCCATCAACGATCTTATCAGTCAGATGGTTTATCAGGGGCAGGTGCTCCAATTCGTAAAGCATATGATCCCCGATATGCCCGACTCTCTGCTTTTTGGATACACTCAAAAAGAGTACAACTGGTGCTTGGAGCATGAAGAGCAGATGTGGAAAACGCTGGTTGAGAAAAAGCACCTCTTCGCCACCGACCCCATGATTGTACGAAAATATGTGGACGAAGCCCCCTTTACCAGCTTCTTCGGGCAAAACTCCCCCGGCCGTACCGGCCGTTTTATCGGCTATAAACTTTTGGAATCCTGGCTTCGACGCCATCCTGAAAAAAGTATTTTAGAGCTGATGTCTCTTTCCAATCCCCATCAGGTTTTAGCTGAAGCGGGATATCGCCCCTAAAAAATGGAAGTTTGCCCGATGTATGACATCTTATGAAACCTGCGGTTTCATTGGTTTATGAGCTTGTTATAGCCATTCGCCTCCATCTTAAGGTATAAAATTTAACATTTTTAGTTTGTTTTCTCGTTTAAATTTGTTAGAATTGTGACATAATTAACTGCATTTTTTTTGTTGAAAAATTTGTATGACGAGTTATAAAATCGCTTAAATAGTTTTTTAGCTTCACGAAATTGTTTAACTTGCTTTCGTGAAGTTAAAATTAACGCGATAGGGAGACATTTACCAAACGTTCTATAATCAAAATTACCTCTCATGAAGGAAAAAATTACCAGAATGCACTTTAAAAGACTCAGCAGCCTGCGGGGAGCCTTTTTCTCCATATGTTTTTCTGTGCTTCTTCTTCCGGTTTCAGCAGGCCGATTTTCTTCCGATCCTTTATTGGATTTTAAGGAGAAAGCATTTGAAAACCACCCTTATAAGGTGTATGAAGGTGCGGGCAGCAACTCATTAAACCAACAGGCCACAAAACAAATCACCGGATTGGTTACCGACCAAAGCGGTGAGAGTATGCCGGGCGTAAATATTTTTGAGAAAGGAACTACCAGTGGTACCATTACCGACATAAATGGTAGATACAACCTTAATGTTACCGAGGGTGCAAC
>JACDJA010001065.1_pt1 | contig 24942 bp, 14 predicted proteins | sample 7449241 | NCBI WGS metagenome assembly JACDJA01 (sample SAMN14253289, study PRJNA609438) | sludge metagenome | isolation source: initial anaerobic sludge | collected 2018-12-20 | reverse complement strand
TGTTGGGTGATTCTCAAAGAAAATTGCGCGGATTCCGTTCCATGTCGCACACTTGATGTACAATTATCCCAACCAGTATTTTTTCCTAAAAGTGTGCGGCATGATTCCGGAATCGGTGTGCGATTTCACCGGAATATGCAGGTCTAAAATTCATCAATCTCTCTTTCAAAATTTTAGGTTGTTAACTCATCCCTAAGTGCAATGCACCAACAACGTAAAAAAATCAAAAAATTGCATCATTAACCAAAATTTGTATAATAATAAACCTACTAAATCTCAAATACTGTCTTCAAAGGAGAATCCATGTCGGTCAAAAGGCCAGATTTCACTCCAGGTTGCTATTACCACATTTTTAATCGTGGCGCGAATAGGCAGGCAATATTTAAAGAGAAGTCCAATTATCTTTTTGTCATTCAAAACTTAAAAAAATATGCAAATGCGCTGAGTCTATCAGTAATTGCATATTGTCTTATGCCAAATCATTATCATTTATTAGTCCGGCAGGATGGTGATTTTCCGATTGGGTTGCTACCACAACGAGTATTCAATAGTTATACCAAAGCTTACAATCAAAGTTATGATCATGCAGGAACTCTGTTTGAAAGTCGTTTCAAGATAAAACTCATAGATGAAGATTCATATTTGGTTTATCTCTGTAAATACATACACCTTAATCCAGTGAAAGCAAGTTTAGTAGAAAAGCCTGAAGAATGGATCTTTTCAAATTATCAAGAATTCATTGGTATGCGACAGGGAAAATTATTTGATCAAGAATTTTTTGATGAATATTTTGATAATACTGAAGATTATTTTACATTTGTGAACGAAGAATCAATTGATTTGAAAATGCCAGAAGGTTTTAAACAATATTGGGGGTCTTTGTAATTGCTGGTGTTTGGTGCGATGCACTTAGGGAGGAAAAGAATACTCTGAATTATTCCACAAGGGTGGGAATTCATAATCCAAAAGTGCGTTGCACCTAATGATAATTCAACGATGTTCGAGGTCTAGGTGCAATGCACCATCGGTATTTGGTGCGATGCACTTAGGGAGGAAAAGAATATTCTGAATTAATCCACAAGGACGGGAATTCATAATCCAAAAGTGCGTTGCACCTAATGATAATTCAACGATGTTCGATGTCTAGGTGCACTGCACCATCGGTATTTGGTGCGATGCACTTAGTGAGAGAGAGAATCCTCTGAATTAATCCACAAGGGCGGGAATTCATAATCCAAAAGTGCGTTGCACCTAATGATAATTCAACGATGTTTGAGATCTAGGTGCACTGCACTCCTGGCTCAAGGTTTATTGATCTTTTCTCCCAGAAATAGGATTAATCGATTCATCCCTAAGTGCAATGCACCATCGGCATTTGGTGCGATGCACTTAGTGAGAGAGAGAATCCTCTGAATTAATCCACAAGGGCGGGAATTCATAATCCAAAAGTGCGTTGCACCTCTAGAATTAACAGGTTGTAGGTCTTACGGTCATTGGTAGCAATGCCTGGCAACTGTTTTCTGTCAACTGAAACCTAAAAAAAACCAAACACCCAGCAACACCAAACCCACAGGCGCAACCCGGTGCAGGAGACGCAGGAATTTGTAATTTAGTTTATCCAGGCTCATCAATGTGCCACTGGCAAACAGAATGATCGCCATGATTGCTATCGACACCATCAGGATAATCACCGGAGTCTGAACAGGTCCGGTTTCAAACTGTTTGATAAATCCCAGCCCGAGCAAAACAACGCCAGCCAAAGCCACAAGTTTGTGAATATTGAACAGCATAACCTGATAAGGCTTACCCAGGCGGTTCAACCAGAAACCAAGAAAAACAGTCAATACAAAAGCCACCCCAGGATAGAAGATTAGATTTTCTACATTCACTCAAGGTTCACTTTCTGCCAGAAAGAGTCTCATTTTTTTCCCTTCTCCCTTATGCCTTTTGCCCATTTCTACCAATAATGATGTACTAGCTCACGCACCCTCTCACGGTAAATCTCGCCAATTTTCTCCATCACATCCGGCGAGATCTCCGGCAAATCTGCTGCTTTGGCATTATCCTCTGCCTGCCTTGGGTTTTTCGCCCCCGGAATAGCACAACTGACCGCTTCGTGCATCAATATCCAGCGCAGCGCAAACTGCGGCATCGTCCACCCATCCGGAACAAGCGTCTTCAATTCATCCACCACCTGCAACCCGGTCTCATAATCCACCCCAGCAAAGGTCTCCCCCCGATCAAATGCTTCACCATGGCGATTAAAAGTACGATGATCATCATCGGCAAAAGTAGTACTGGGTTTCATCTTGCCTGTCAGCAACCCACTTGCCAATGGTACACGCACAATCACACCCACCTGCTTGCGTAACGCTTCCTTAAAGAATAGCTCAGCTGGTCGCTGTCGGAAGATGTTGAAAATAATCTGCACTGTTTTGACATTTGGAAATTCAATCGCCTTCAGAGCCTCTTCCACCTTCTCCACCGACACGCCATAATGCAGCAATTTTCCCTGTTGCACTAAATCATCCAGTACCCCAAAAGTCTCCGGCATGTAATACACCTCCGTCGGTGGACAATGTAGCTGTACCAAATCGAGTGCTTCTGTTTCCAGATTTTTCAGACTGCGTTCCACAAAAGCTGTCAGATTCTCACGGTTGTATCCACTGGCTACATGTGGATTCAGCCGTCTGCCGGCTTTGGTGGCCACATAAATCTTTTCCTTGCGTTCCTTCAATACCTGGGCAACCAGACGCTCTGAGCGTCCATCACCATACACATCGGCTGTGTCGATAAAATTGATGCCTTCATCAATCGCTTTATGCAAAGCGGCAATCGACTCCTTATCCTCGACACTCCCCCAATCACCTCCAATCGCCCAAGCACCAAACGAAACAGTGGATACCTCAAAACCAGTGCGTCCTAATTTTCGATATTGCATCTTTTCCTCCCAAATTTCTTCTCTCTGCCCCCAATCAGCTATTCCACTCTTAATTATAGCGGTTTTATTTCTGGGATTGTGTGATCAATTCGACAGCTACCCCCACCCCATCTGGTTCTGCACGTATGGCTTCGCCTAGTTGGGTAGCTTTGTCTTTCATTTCCTGATTCTGCATGTCAATTAACGCAGTACTCATATTCTCGACTGTCAATTTATCTCGCGAAATGGGTTTGGGACCAACACCTAAACCTAGTACCTTATTTCCCCAGATAAACTGGTCTATAATATGCGGGATAACCAAAGCAGGGATTCCAGCTTTGAACCCGGCAGCAGTGGTGCCAAAGCCTCCATGATGTACCAAACCGCAAGCTCGTTGTAACAACCAGTCGTGCGGGATTGATCCAACATGCATCACGCTATCGGGAAGTTCCAACTGACTCATCGCCTCATCCCAACCCTGAACAATTGCTCGCATGCCAGCATTTTTAACAGCCTCTAATGTGATCGATGCAGCTTCCATTGCATCCGAGCCGCTAAGTGCCATTGCCCCCAGGCTAACCACAAGCGGTGGATCGCCAGCATTCAAAAAATCAACCAACTCCTGTGATGGTTCCCAATCCTGAGGGGCTGGTGCATACCAATAACCAGTGACCCGATGCCTAGGCTCCCACAATGGATTTGGTGGGGAAACAGATGGGCTGATGGGAATGAGGTTCAACCTGGGAGAGGTGATCCCTGCTGGTCCCATCGGTTGAACGCCAACTCGTTTGCGAATCTGGTTCACAGGGCGGGTCATCATCAATCCCATACCAGCCCCAGCTACCTTCATTATCATTTTCTTGAAGAAGGGGTCTGCCGGGTCATTCGCCGGAATTGCTTCAGGCATCAGGGTGACACTCACAGTAGGGAGATTCAGTTTGTCTGCTTCGATGCTCCCGGCTGCGGTATGTGAGACAATTACCAGATCGATATCACGGCTCAAGTCCAATAAATCCTGGTGTGCTTGCTCCAACATATTAAAGGAGAACTTCATCACACGCATGAAGCCAATCATCCAATGCGGGGAGTTGCGGCGAATGATGGCTGTCTCTTCGGCGATATCGATGTCGGGACCCATCGGGGCGAAGGTGATACCATACGACTCCACCAGTACCCGCATGCAGGGGTGTGATGCCAGGGTGACGGTATGCCCGTCTTTAATCAACCCCAGCGAAAAGGCTAAGTAGGGTTGAATATCACCGCGGGTACCTATCGTAGGAATCAGAATTTTCATGTTTTGGACACTCCAAAATTGCTTGTCAAAGTATTTTTCATAAGATGGTTTGATTATTTTTTACTACAGAATTCGGCAATGATACTTTCCAGCCCATCATCGTTTTGGACCAAGTCATATTCTATCAGGTTTTCTGCTAATAAATGAATTGCTTTTTGTTTATGGTCAAATTCAATAGCGGAATGACTAATTGCTGCAATCAGCCAATTCTGACCACCTTGCTTTTTCCCTTGCCAGAACATTAGCATTCCAATATTCACAGCGATACGGGCTACCAAATCCAGAGATCCTATTTCTTGCGCTTTACAAATTGCTTGTGAAAATAATTCCATCGCCTTATCTAACTGGTTCGTTTTCGTACAAGCTTCTCCCAGATTATTCAAACTAACGATGATCGTCCATTCCTCTCCAATCTGACGTCCTATCGCCAGCCCTTTTTCCGCATTTAATATTGCCTTTTCAAATTCACCTTTTACAATATTCACCTCGCACAAGTTATTGTAGGCTAATGCAATCCCATCCTGATCTCCAATCTCTTCACAGATCGCCAGGCTTTTCAAAAGCACTTCTTTTTCTTTCTCATACTCCTTGCTGTAGTGAAAAAGAGTCGCCAGATTGTTCAACAAAATACCCTGATTGAAACGATCTCCCAAATGTGTGGCAATATCCAATGCTTCTTCGAAGAATAACTTTGCTTTATCATATTGTCCTTTATTACAGGCAATATCACCCATTACATTTAATGGTGCGACCATTCGACGTTCATTTCTCGTTTCTCTGGCAAGTGTGATGGAATGCTGTAGCGTTAATTCTGCCAGATCATAATCTGACATCCGGTTGAGTATTATGCCTTTGAAGTAGGCAGCATAAGCTTCTCCCGATGGATCCTGTAAATTTTGATAAAGTTCCATACTTTGAGTTGCATTTTCTAACGCTTTTTGATAATTTTTTTTGTACCGTAATTCGATAGCTCCTAAACTAACCAGACACAAAGCCATCTCACGATCATTATCCAATTGATTTAAGAGCCCATAACACTCTTCTAAACTGCTTTTTGCTAACTCATTCTTTCGTGCACGATATGCTAACGACCCTATGCGATTTAAAACCCTGGCATATAACAACTGATGTTTAGGTTCAGCTTCAATTTGGGTCTTCAACTCAAGCAGCCAATCGATGCCCTGGGTAAAACGGCTGCGAATATTGAAATATTGATAAAGTACATCAACAATTTCCAGGAGTAATGAAAATTGTTTAGTTTGCAGAACCCAATCCCAGCCCACTTTGATATTATTTAATTCCCGTTCGATCCAATCCAGACAAGAAGATTGTTCTCCACTTTCAAAGAATACCGCCTGTTCCTGTAGAAAATTCAGGTAATAATCCGTGACGATCTGCACAGCACTTTCCCAACTTCCCATTTGTTTACACTTGAGTTCTGCAAACTGGCGTACGATTTCATGCATATCGTATCTACTCGCAACCTTTATACGTAACAAGGATTTATCGATTAACTGGGATAATCTATGCGCATCTATTCTAAATATTTTGTAAACTGTGTCATTCGTAACACCCCCTTTAAGCACGGATAGCATTGCCAAATCCGATTTTTCCTGGGGAGTAAGCCGATTCCACGAAACCTCAAATACAGCTGCAAGGGTTTGATGATGTTGTTGGCTATTTGCCAGGGCGGATACATAGGCACTCATCCCCTGCTCAATCGTTTCCTCAATTCTTTGTTCCACATTTCCCGATATGGAACCTGCCACCAACTCAATCGCCAGAGGATGACCTTCCACCAATCTGCATAATTTAATAATTAGGGCTTTGTTTTCGAGGGTAATTTTAAATTTACGCTGCGTGTTTTGCACCCTTTGTTCAAATAACAGGACTGCGTCCGGAAGCTCTTCAGCTTTATCAACAGATTCACTCGACTCCAGGAAATCCAAGCCATCCAATGCAAAAATAGTTTCCTCGTTTATCTTCACTTTTTGTCTTGATGTAACAAGAGTCATCACATACTGACAATCCTTCACCATCGATTCCAGAAAGAGCTGAACTTGCTGATTTGCCGACAATTCATCCAGGTTATCCAACAATAAAAGCAATTGTTTTTGTCGGCAATAACCCAGAACCTGCTGTTCTTTTGTGTACTGATCCGTAAAATGAATTTGAAGAATTTGTCCAATTGCTGTTAAGAACTCATCAAAGGAATGCGCATTACGCAGTGGGACCATAAAAACACCGTGTCCAAAAACACCGTACTGGAAGAAAGCAATTTCCAAAGCCAACCTGGTTTTGCCAATACCCCCCAAACCAAGAATGTTCACCAACCGAATGATAGGATTGGCTACCAATTCACTCAGATTTGCAATTTCTTTCTGCCGTCCCACAAAATTACTGGTCATCAGAGGTAAATTGTGGAGTGTTTTTGTACCTCCTTTTGAATGAATACTGGAAAGTGATTGTGCACGCACCTGGTCAAATAAAACCACAGTTTGTGGATCCGGACTGACACTCAGATCATTTTTCAGGTAATAAACAAGAGATGCATATTGTTTTTGGGCAGCACTCCATTGACCGTCTTGTGCCAGCAGTTGAATCAACTGATAGTGCGCTTTTTCATCCCAAGGCATAATATGGATAATTTTTCGGAGCATATGGATGGCATTCGTTCTTTCATCCCGACGCTCATAATAACCAGCCAGATAAGCCAACCCTTCCATGGCAGCTGTGTCGAATTTTTCGCGGGTAATCAGCAGCCATTCTTCAAAAAGAGGACTGACATTAAGCCGATAGCGATCCAAAAAAGGATTTTGATACAAATCTATCGCTTTTCTTAAAGCGATAATATCAATTGTTCCTAAACCATTGTGATTTTTGTGATACCGATAAGCAGCTTTAATCAAATGGGTGAATTCCAGTACGTCTACTTTTACATTTGCCTTTGGCTGCAAACCCACCATTTCCCGATCAGCATAAATGATGGACTGATCTACCTCTCTGGTTGCCTTTCGTAATAAGGAAATGGCTTGCCTTAAATTGTGTAACGCCTGTTCTTCCGGGATATCACTCCACAACAATCCTGCTAAATGCGAGCGTTGAAAGAACTGGCCTTTCTCAACTAGCAAGTAAATAAATAATGCACGAACCTTATCTGTGTTAAATGCAGTAATGGGTTCATCACTTAAATTTACGTGAAAACCCCCAAAACATTGAATCTGCAATGGCGGTGAAACTTCCATATCTTGTTTTTTCTGATTTTTAAATGAATTGACGATTTCTTGACGATGATTTTGTAATCTAGAAATAATTATAGGTCAAATGAGGAAATATGCATTCATTTTATGTATCCTATTTACTGCGAATCTGGGAACTGGATCACCATGATCCCCAACAATTTTTGGCTTCCCTCGAAAAGCCCGGAACGAGGGAATTAATAAATTTTAAAGACGTCGAAGAATTATTCGATTTTCTAAGGACTCAGATTAAAACGAAAACCCAATCCAATTCATCCAATTAACTAAAAGGGACGGAGGACTAAATGTTAAAGAAAATTGTTTCATTAATTGTACGAACTATGTTGATTTTTATTTTCCTGGTTGGCTCCTTAATGCAATGTGGATCCAACCTACCAGTCGTTCAGGCAGCCGGTGTCTGGTATGTCGATGCCAACATAGATAGACCGGGAAATGGAACATCCTGGTTCACAGCTTTCAAGGATCTGCAAACTGCGATAGATGCTGCCAGTGCGGGTGATACCATCCATGTAGCTCAGGGGGTTTATTATCCCACTAAAGCCAGACAGGCTGATGATTCCCGCACCAAAAGCTTTATTCTCAAAGATGGTGTCCAGATTTTAGGTGGATATGTAGCGGGTACTTTTACCAGAAATCCAAAACTATATCTTACTATCCTCAGTGGTGATCTGGATCAGAATGACAAAACTAAAGACACAAATGGCATCAATTTAACCTGGGAGACTGAGGTTGGAAATAATGCCTACAGCGTGGTATTTGGGGAAAATTTGAGTAATACCACCATCCTGGATGGTTTTATTATCACAGGCGGCTTTGCAGATAACCCCGATGATGAGGATTACCAACATGGTGGCGGTGTGCACATTATTGGTGGTGCGCCAATCTTTCGGAACCTCTTGGTAAGTGGCAACACAGCTTTATATTATCGCCATCGCGGTGGTGGCATGTGGTTTGATGCCGGTAGTTCTGCCCTTGTCGAGGATTCAGTGATCAGTGGTAATTTTGGATATAGTGGCGGTGGCGTAGCCATTTACACGGATTGTGATGTAACTATTAGAAATTCTATCGTCCAAAACAACTTTGCACGTGCGATCGGCGGAGGTATCATGGCCTGGGATGCTTCTCTAAAATTGGAACATGTAAATGTAATTAAAAACACTGGTCGATCATCATCAGGAGGATTGGATGCTTATAGATCCCTTTCTGTTTTAATGAACAACGTAGAATTTAGTGAAAATATCGGAGGAGGAATTTCTATCAATTCCGGTGGTACTGGTGAAACCTTTTTGAAAGTAACCAATGGAAAATTCAGCGGTAATTCCAGTAATGGGATGGGCGGCGGAGCAATGTATTTAAGCAACATCGATACCGAACTGGTAAATGTGTTGATTGACGGCAATTATTCATCTGGCAGTGGTGGTGCCATACATCTATATAAAGGAACCATTTCTGCAACTAACGTGACCATTGCTGGTAATGATAGTGACAGACCCGGTAAAGCTGCCAATTTATCGAACTATGAATCAGTAACCTTCAATAACTCAATAATTTGGGACAATGAGTTTTATTATGGAAATATTAATGGTATTGATCCAGTCTTCAATAATTGTTATCAGGATATTGGTGGAGATTCCAATCCAGGATTTGTGAATCCTGTCATTAATGAATCAGCCCCGACCATTACTGGAGATTATCATCTTACCGAAACTGCTATTTCTCAAATTCTGAATGCCGGCAACAGTAGCTATTTGCCCGCTGAAGTTACCACCGACTTGGATGGAAATCCGCGTTTTGTGGGTTTGGTGGATTTGGGTCCTTATGAACTCCAGCCAACAAAAGTAGGTTTTAGTGAATTTTCTGTTTCAGCAATGATAGGTGGTGATTTTTCTGATTTTCTTGAGACACCAACCTTTGTGCTTCCTATCAACGAAGTGTATGACCCGTTTCCATCCATGAATTCTCCAATAATTTCTGCCACCGACGAGACGAAAGGCGGGGTTATTTATGTAGATCAGGATGCAATAGGCGCAGGCAATGGCACTACCTGGGCAGATGCTTACACAGACATTGAACCTGCCTTACAGGTTGCACAATTGGGTGATGAGATTTGGGTGGCGGCAGGTGTCTATATTCCCTCTAATCAGACTGACCCCTCCTTTGTGTATTCTAAGACGTTTCTGCTCCCCAATGGGGTGTCCATCTATGGTGGTTTTGCAGGAACGGAAACTTTAAGAGAACAACGCGACTGGAATGCCAATCCCACCATCTTATCTGGTGACATTGACGAAAATGATGAAAATAGTGATGGAAATTTCATCTCGGAACATCCAAGTCATTTGAATGGGATAAACGCCGGTCATGTTGTGACCGCTAACAATTTAACAGCAACAGCTGTCATGGACGGTTTCATTATCACCGGAGGAATGGCTTCAATGTTGATTATCGGTGAAGGGGGCGGTTACCTCGGTGAAGGGGGTGGCGTTTGGATCTACAAAAGCTCTGATATTCATCTTAACAATATGCAATTTTATGGAAATGCAGCAATAAGAGGTGGTGCAGTTTACGCCTATTACCACAGCAATGTAACGATTGACAATTCTATCTTTAAATTTAATTATGGAGGAGAAGGCCCGGCAATTCAAATCAATAAAGATAGCCAACTTAATTTGACCAATTCAAAACTACAGAATAATATCGGATCAGACAGCGGGGGAGCAATTTATGTTTTCGATTATGGTTCCGCGAATATCCAAAACTCATTATTTGAAAACAATGGACAAGTACCGGGAGTCTCCAACCCCAGCCTGTCCGGTGGGGCAATCATGATGTATTTTGATTGTCAGGCAACCATCGATCGATCTGATTTTCTGAACAATTCAGCCCCTCATACTGGTGGTATTTATTTATTGGAATACAACCATCTTACCCTGACCAATTCCCGATTACAGGGAAACGACGCCTATGAAACACATGGTGGTGCGCTATATCTCTTCAGTAGCGATGTGAATATGGTCAATGTACTGATCACTGGAAATCATACAGCCTTAGCCGGTGGCGCGATTCGTTCTTTTGCAAATGGTGGGGATGATAAAAACTTGATATATATTATCAACTCCACCATTACTGGAAATCTTTCAGATATCTCACGCTACTCAAATGGAATGGCTCTTACCGCTACAGAGGTTACCTTATTAAATTCTATTATGATAGATTATTATGATCTGGGACTAGAAAGTAAATTTACAAAACAGGATAGTTACACCTTCGGGGATCCCTTGTTCCGGGATCCTTTGGATAGTTCTTTTGCCCCCACATCGGATGGAGATTACAGGCTCTTGCCAGGATCACCAGCTATCAATACCGGCAACAACAATCACATTCCACCTGGGTTTGACGTTGACCTGGCTGGTGGTCTCAGAATTCAGGATGATGTGGTCGATATGGGTGCTTATGAATATCAACCTATCATCTATGTAGATCAGAATGCCAGCGGTGCAAATAATGGCGGCAGCTGGGCACACGCGTACACCGATTTGCAGGACGCTTTGCAGGAAGCAATTGCCCCACAACAAATCTGGGTGGCTGATGGTCTTTACAAACCCACCGAGTCTGATGATCGTTCTGAATCCTTTCAGTTGAAAACCGGCGTGCATCTGTTTGGTGGTTTTGCCGGAACTGAAAGTGATGTTTTCCAACGCCTTTCATCCAATCCCCCTTCTGTTTTGAGTGGTGATTTAGATGGTAATGATTCGGTGGATGCATTTGGAATCCGCCGTTACGCCACTGGTGTAAACGATTCAAATTCAATTGATAACAGTTACCATGTTGTGCTTTGTGATAGCCTGACTGAAAGAACTATCCTGGATGGCTTCACCGTTACTGCCGGGCATGCAAATCTCAATACATCCTTGAATCAATCCGGCGGAGGGATCCTGGTCAACAATTGCGGGCAAAATTTATGGATGAGCAACCTCGATTTTATTGGCAATTCCGCTTATCGAGGGGGTGCAGTAAACAATCAGGCATCCAGCCCTATGATGATGCAACTGGAAATCAAGAGTAATGGCGCTTTCGAAGCTGGTGGTGGAATATATAATTTTTCAGGTTCCAATCCTACCATTCGCGAGACCAGCATGCGAGGTAATACAGCAACTTACGGTGGTGCTATTTACAACTATGAGAACGCCAACACAATTGTTAATTCACTCATTTCTGGCAATGTGGCTACGCAAGCAGGTGGAGGTGTGTATAACTATTCAAGTTCGCCTAAATTTGTAAATGTAACGCTGGCAAGTAATTATTCCTCGATGACATTAAGCGGTGGTGGCATCTATAATCTCGGAAGTGCTTCCAAAGTGAAATTTGTAAATTCAATCCTGTATGGAAATTTACCAACCCAATATACCAATGATGGTGGTGTGATGGCTGTTACCTACTCTGATGTTCAGGGTGAGCATACTGGGGCTGGTAATATTGATGAAGACCCCTTATTATTCAATCCGGAAGCTGCATCGGCAAAGCCCTCCATTGGTGGTGATTATCGCCTTCAAGCTTCCTCACCTTGTGTCGACACTGGTTTCAATGATGCAGTCCTTACACCCATCCTCTACCTAAAAGATCTCGATGGCTATCAACGCATCTTCGATGGAGATGCGAACGAAATTCCAACCGTCGATATGGGCGCTTATGAATACCAGCAAAACACGCTCACCGTTGAAATCATTGGCAATGGAATTGTAACCAAAAATCCGGACAACTTATCCTATTTAACGGGTCAACAGGTTACCTTAACTGCAACAGCCGATACTGGTTGGACATTCAGTGGCTGGAGTGGGGATGTAACCAGTGTGATCAATCCTTTGTCACTAACGATCAATGGAAATACCACCCTCACTGCAACCTTTACCCAGAATGAATATACGATAAGCCTTTTCGTAGATCCGGATGGTAAAGGTGTCATTTCAACCAATCCGAGCGGCATCTATGAATACAATCAAGATGTCGAGCTGACCGCTACTCCCATTCCAGGATGGGAATTCAAGCAGTGGAGTGGGGACGTGACCAGTAGCACAAATCCACTAACCGTGACTGTTACCAACAATCTGAATATCCTGGCGGAATTCGAAAAGGTAGGCTATACCATCAGTATAACCATTGATCCGGAAGGCTATGGCACAGTAAACCTCAACCCGCAAAAAGACTTTTATGCACTCGATGAGCAGGTGACGCTTACGGCTACCGCATTGGATGACTGGTCATTCCTGGGTTGGAGTGGTGATATTCTGTCCAAACAAAGCCCGATTATTGTGAATGTCAGCGGTGATCTGGAAATTTATGCAAATTTTGGTACGCCCCCTCCGCCACCTATGTTTGATGTCTTTTTGCCGTTGCTAACTAAGTGACACTTTCTTCAAGGATGGCGGTAACGTAACTTCTGTTGTATAACCACTGATTTGATGGTGTAGACAGCAAGAATATAATAGTGAATATGAGAAATAAGATATTCATTCTCGTATTCACTTTATTCTTGTTTTCCTTCGGGATGGCAACTCTTTCCGCGCAAGCACAGCAACCTGCATCCGAAACGACCATCTTTTTACCCTTGGTTTCAAGCGGAAATTCATTACCCTCACCAGACGTAGCCAGCCAGCGTATCACCGTTCCGGAAGGATTTCACCTCCGCATTTTTGCCGAGAACCTGGCTGGTAGACCGCGGTTTATGACCATTGGACCGGATGGGCATCTCTACATTAGCCTGATGGCTCCATTCCAACCGACAACCCCTTTGCCAGTCATCCCGATGTTCGCAAACGACCGGTATACGCCTGGGGATTACGCAACAGTGTCTAATATTCTCTCTTGACAATTGCTTAACCCCTCTTTATAATTTAGCGATCTTAACTATTAAGAGGGCTTATGTCAACCAAATTGGAAAAAACATTCAATGAATGGATGAACCTCACCATGCACAACTCGTTGGGTAATTTTATGCGTTATGCAAAAGAAAAAAATTATTCGATTCCCCAACTTAAGACATTGATCCACCTGGCACACCATCAGGAATGCAATGTGTCCGGGCTTGGCGAAGAATTTGGCGTTACAAATGCTGCCATCAGTCAGGTGATGGATAAACTGGTGCAACAAGGATTGGTCTTACGCAGTGAAGACCCGCAAGACCGGCGTCAAAAGGTCCTCGTCCTTACCGAGGAAGGAAAACAGATTGCTGAAGAATCCCAATTAGAACGGCACAAATGGCTCACCAATTTGATTAACATCCTTTCACAACAAGAGATAGAACAAATCGATGCAGTACTGCGCTTACTGATTGAAAAAGCTGCAAGCATTGAAGAGAACAATTCCTAACAAGCAAACGAAAAGAGAACAATGAACTATGCTTAAATTATTTCCATATATCAAACGTTATTACTTGATGATCCTGGGCGCGATCCTTTTGCTGTTTATTCAGGCAAATGTCGATCTAACCCTACCCGATTATCTCTCCCGAATCGTCAATATCGGTATCCAGCAAGGCGGTGTAGAAAGTGCTATACCGGAAGCTATGCGCACCAGCACATATGGTCGTGTTCAATTATTCCTCACCCCACAAGAAAACGAAAAAATCCAGGATGCCTATCGACTAATCGAACCTACGGACGATCAATATGCGGAAATTGCCGCCAACTACGACAATATAGACAGCCAGTCCCTCTATCTCCTCAATGACCTCGATGATGAACAAATTACCCAGCTAACCCCCATCATCAGCAAAGCAATGGTTGCTGTCTCCTTTTTGGAACAAGCAGCAGCAGATCCGGAAAACGCCGCTATGATGGCTGAAAACTTAGGGATCGATCTCTCCCAACTACCTGCCGGTATGGATTTGTTTACGGTGTTAGCCAGCTTACCTGAGCAGCAACGCCTTCAGCTAGTTACACAATTGCAGGAACAATTCGAAACCCTTGGTGAAAGTATGGTTTCCCAAATGGGGATTGCTGCTGCAAAGGCGGAATACGAAGCATTGGGGGTCAACACTGCTTCTATGCAGAACAAATACATCCTTACCACCGGTGGTTGGATGCTTTTGCTGTCACTGATTTCTGTCATCGCCTCTGTGACGGTTGGTTTTCTTTCCGCCCGTGTGGCGGCCGGCGTTGCCCGCGATCTGCGCGATTCAGTCTTCCGACGGGTTACCAACTTCGCCAAAGCCGAGATCGAGAAATTCTCCACTGCTTCTCTGATCACACGCTCCACCAATGACATCACCCAGATTCAGATGGTCACGATGATGATTATTCGCATGGTATTTTTTGCGCCCATCATGGGTATCGGTGGTATCATCCGAGCTTTAGACAAAGCTCCCTCCATGTGGTGGATCATCGCCGGCATGGTGGTGATCTTACTGGCAGTTGTAGCCGTTGCTTTCTCAGTTACTATTTCTCGTTTCAAACTGATACAGAAGTTAATCGACAACCTAAACCGTGTTATCCGCGAAAATTTAAGCGGAATGATGGTGGTGCGCGCCTTCAATCGCCAACAATTTGAAGAAAAACGCTTTGATAAAGCCAACCTTGACCTGACCGGCAACATGTTGTTCGTCAGCCGGGTGATGGTTACCATCATGCCGATCATGATGTTCTTGATGAGTTCCGTGTCGGTTTTGGTGGTGTGGGTCGGATCCCATCAGGTAGCCCAGGCTCAAATTCAGGTTGGTGATATGATGGCATTCATTCAGTACACCATGCAAATTTTCTTCTCCTTTATGATGATGGCAATGATGTTTATCATGCTTCCGCGAGCTTCTGCTTCTGCGGAACGTATTGTTGAAATTCTGGAAACGGAACCCAGCATTGTTGACCAGCCTCAACCCAAACATTTTCCAGATCCTTTCCGCGGTGTGGTGGAATTTCGTAATGTGTCCTTCCATTACCCCGATGCAGAAGAGGATATCCTGCACGATATTTCGTTCAAAGCCTGCCCTGGCGAAACAACTGCCTTTATCGGCACTACCGGATCAGGGAAATCTACCATTGTGAATCTAATTCCACGTTTCTTTGATGTTACCGATGGACAGATCCTGATTGATGGTGTGGATATTCGCGATGTGTCTCAACATGAATTGCATCAGAAAATTGGGTACGTCCCCCAACGCAGCAACCTCTTCTCCGGCACCATCGACTCAAACCTGCGCCTTGGCAATGAAGAAGCCACCCAGCAGGAAATCCAAACTGCGATTGAAATAGCGCAAGCAACCAATTTTGTTTCCGAAAGAGAAGATGGCCTGGAGGCTGAAATCTCGCAAGGCGGTACCAATGTTTCAGGAGGACAACGCCAACGGCTAGCCATTGCTCGCGCCCTGGTCAAAAAAGCACCGATCAACATCTTCGACGACAGTTTTTCTGCTCTCGATTTCAAAACGGATTCAGCTCTACGATCAGCCTTACGCAAATATGTCGCTGAAAGCGTTGTTTTCATCGTTTCCCAACGCGTTGCTTCCATCAAAAGTGCTGATCAAATCATTGTTCTGGATGAAGGCAAAATAGTTGGCAAAGGGACCCACCAAGAGTTGATGAAAAGCAACGAAGTCTATCGTGACATTGCACTTTCTCAATTAAGCCAGGAGGAGTTAGCATGAGCGAAAACAATAAAACCTTCCCTAAAGATAATCAAAACGAAACCTCCAAAGCACCACAACCCCCACGCCGTGGTTCATTAGGCCATGGTGGACCCATGGCAATGATGAAAGGCGAAAAAGCACGCGATTTTAAAGGCACCATGAAGAAGTTAATCGCCTATTTAGGCCCTCACAAACTGGCAACCCTGATTGTAATCGTCTTATCCATGGTTTCAACAGTGTTTTCAATATTTGGCCCAAAAATCTTGGGGAATGCGACCACCGTACTCTTTGAAGGGGTAATGGAGCAAATAACCGGAACTGGTTCAGGTATCGATTTCAATGCCATCGGTCAAATTTTACTGACGGCTTTAGGGTTGTATGTACTTTCAGCTATTCTGGCATTTGCTCAAGGGTGGATCATGACCGGTGTATCTGTTGATATCACCTACAATTTACGAAAAAATATTGCCTCTAAAATCAATCGAATTCCACTCAAATATTTTGATGGTACCAGCCATGGCGAGGTTCTCTCACGTATAACCAACGACGTTGAAACCGTCAATCAGACCCTTAGCCAGAGTCTCTCCCAAATCATCACATCCGTCACAACAGTCGTTGGCATCCTCATCATGATGATAACGATTTCCTGGCAAATGACACTGGTTGCCCTTTTGGTAATTCCTTTATCATTGGTTGTCGTGCAATTTATTGTCAAACGATCACAGAAATTCTTCCGCCAACAACAAGATTATCTTGGAAATGTCAATGGTCACATTGAGGAAATGTTCAGTGGCCACGTAGAAGTAAAAGCATTCAATGCTGAAGAAAAAAGTATTCACACCTTTGACGGACTAAACACCAAGCTCTACAACACTGCCTGGAAATCCCAGTTCCTCTCCGGCATAATGATGCCCATGATGAACTTCATTGGAAATTTAGGTTATGTAGGCGTAGTGGTGATGGGCGGCTATCTTGCCATCCAACGTGTGATCAGTGTGGGTGATATCCAGGCATTTATTCAGTACGTGCGGTCCTTCACCCAACCAATCACTCAGTTAGCCAATATTTCCAATGTATTGCAACAGACCGCAGCCGCCGCTGAAAGGGTGTTTGAATTTCTGGATGAAGAGGAACAGGTTCCTGAGGTTGAAGACCCAATTGAACTCGAATCTGTCAAAGGCAGTGTCGAATTCCGTAATGTGCAATTCGGCTACGATCCAGAGAAAATTATCATCAATGACTTCTCCACCAAGGTAGAGCCCGGTATGCGTGTGGCGATTGTTGGCCCCACTGGCGCTGGAAAAACAACCCTGGTGAAACTGTTGATGCGTTTTTATGATGTTCAAAAAGGTCAAATTCTGATCGATGGACACGATATTCGCAACCTGAAACGCTCACAATTGCGTTGTATGTTTGGAATGGTGTTGCAGGATACCTGGTTATTCAATGGCTCTATTATGGCCAATATTCGTTATGGAAATGAAAAAGCAAGTGAAGAGCAGGTCTATTCAGCAGCCAGAGCAGCCCATGCGGATTATTTTATTCGAGCATTACCTGGTGGATACAATATGGTATTGAATGAAGAAACCACCAACATCTCCGCTGGTCAAAAACAGTTACTGACTATTGCACGTGCCTTCCTGATTGACCCAGCAATGTTGATTCTGGATGAAGCCACCAGTTCTGTTGATACGCACACCGAGTTGTTGATACAAAAAGCCATGCGTAACTTAATGGTAGGCAGAACCAGCTTTGTGATCGCCCACCGCCTTTCCACCATCCGTGATGCTGATTGGATTCTGGTAATTAACGAGGGTGATATCGTTGAACAGGGAAAACATGAAGAGTTGTTGAAAAATAACGGCTTTTATGCCGATCTCTATAACAGCCAGTTTGCACCGGTGGAATAGGGGTAGTTGGAAGTAAGTATAAAAATCCGTTGTGAAGTAATCACAACGGATTTTTTTAATGATTGGGCATCTTTGATTATTTTTTTTCAATCTACCCGAGAATATTAGCATTTTCCTGCGGAACCACCTTCAATTGCAAACCTAACGCTTTGATTACTCTGAGGACGGTTGCAAATTCAGGATTTCCTTCTATTGATAGAGATTTATATAGACTTTCTCGTCCCAAACCAGTTTCTCTTGCAATTTGTGTCATACCTTTAGATCTTGCTACATCTCCCAAAACTGCTGAAATTAAGGAGGGATCTCCATCTTCCAATGCAGCTTCCACATAAGCAATAATATCTTCTTTGGTATTTAAGTGCTCTGATGCATCCCAAATAGTAGTTGTTATTTTTTTCATAGTTCATCCTTAAGACTTTGGGCTATTACATGTGCTCTACTTATGTCACTTTCTTGTGATGATTTATCACCGCCACAAAGTAGAATTACCACTATATTTTGTTTTTGAACAAAATAAATTCTGTAACCTGGGCCAAAGTCCATTCGTAATTCTGAAACACCTTTCCCAACTGATTTCGTATCACCAAAATTTCCTAAAGAAATTCTTCTGATTCGAACATCAATTCGAGCTTTTGCTCTTTTAGATAAGGTTCTCAAACCATTTTTTGTAAATCTCTGTTTGACGAATCTCGATGCTCATTATTTTCTATTGTATCCTATAAGATACAATTTTTCAAGGAGTAATTATTATCTCAGAAATAACTTTCATATGAATTAGAGAAAAGCCCCTATACATCAATTATTTAGACACTACGCTTGAAATGAACTGCGGTTATTACTATAATGGTTATTTGATTAGCATTCATCCTGATTATTCGATACAGACCTTTCACTTGAAGAAAAGGAGATGAGAATGAAAAAATCAGAAGCAGTCATACGAGAATTACTGGCACTTATAGAAGTTGAAGTCAATGGAAAAAATCCATGGGATATTCAGGTTCATGATGAACGGTTTTATGAACGTGTCTTGCGGGATGGCTCGCTCGGTTTGGGTGAATCTTATATGGAAGGCTGGTGGGATAGTCCAGCCATTGATGAATTAATCACCCGTGTACTCAAAGCCCACCTGGATGAGAAAGTCAAGAATGAAACTCGCTACCTCTTTGAGGTACTGCGGGCAAAAATCTTCAACCGGCAGTCATCCAACAGAGCCTTTGAAGTAGGCATCAAACATTATGACCTTGGCAACGACCTCTTTCAGCTCATGTTGGATAAACGTCTGAATTACACCTGTGGATACTGGAAAGAAGCGCAGAATCTGGACGAAGCCCAGGAAGCCAAGCTGGATTTGGTCTGCAAAAAGATTGGCGCCAGACCCGGTATGAAAATTCTGGAATTGGGTTGTGGATGGGGGGCTTTTGCCAAATATGCCGCTGAAAAATATGGTGCTTCAGTTTTAGGTGTAACAATTTCCAAAGAACAGGTTGCACTTGGAATGGAATTATGCAAAGGATTACCCGTAGAATTACGACTGCAGGATTACCGTGAAGTGCAAGGGAAATTTGACGCGGTCATATCAATTGGCATTATGGAACATGTGGGGTACAAGAATTATCGAACTTATATGGAAGTGGTCAAACGTTGCCTGAAAGAGGATGGCATAGGCTTTGTGCATACGATTGGTGGAAACAACTCCATCACCACCGGCGATCCCTGGTCAGATAAATACATCTTCCCCAATGGCATGGTACCCTCCATAAAACAACTTGGGGCATCCATGGAGAATTTATTCGTCATGGAAGACTGGCATAATATTGGTCCACACTACGATTCAACACTCTTAGCATGGCATGCTAATTTTGAAAATGCCTGGCCAACATTACAGCAGAAATATGGTGACACTTTTTATCGCATGTGGCGTTATTACCTGCTAAGTAGCGCGGGTGGTTTTCGCTCACGCAATATACAACTCTGGCAGATTGTCTTCACCCATCAGGGAACACCTCAGCCAGACTGCCGGGTGAGTTAGTCATGAATAATGTAGACGTCATCATCATCGGCGGTGGCCCGGCTGGCGCAGCCTGCGCCTGGAAGCTCGCCCAGCATCAGGTTGATTTTCTTGTGCTAGATAAAGCGTCATTTCCCCGTGTGAAGGTCTGTGCTGGATGGATCACCCCACTCGTCCTGCGCGACCTGGAAATTGAGCCAGGCGACTACCCCCTTGGTATAAAGCACTTCACCCAATTTCAAGTTTCCATTAAAGATTTTCATTTCAAAATGCGTACCAACCAATACGCTATTCGTAGAATCGAATTCGATAATTGGCTTTTACAACGATCGAAACCAGCCCTGGTCAATCACGCTGTCAAGGAAATCAGAAAAGAAGGTGATCGTTTTCTGATTGATGATCTGTTCTCAGCAAAAACCATCGTTGGTGCCGGTGGAACAAATTGCCCGGTCAGAAAGACCTTTTTTATGAATGAGTCGGATCAACAACAAGGACCTTTGATCGTTGCCCAGGAAGAAGAATTCCCCTACGACTACCAGGATGAGCGCTGTCACTTATGGTTCCTGCAAAATGGACTACCTGGTTACGCCTGGTACGTACCCAAAGCAAATGGATTTGTCAATATCGGTCTGGGGGGTAGTGCCGCAAAGTTGAAAGAAAAGAATGACGCCTTAAAACGGCATTGGGCTTTGCTGGTTGAGAAACTGGACACAATGGGCTTGGTTAAAGGTCATGATTATAAACCTGTCGGGCATTCATATTATCTGCGTGGGAAGAACCCTGTTTTGCAAAGAGATAATGCATTCATCATTGGTGATTCAATCGGGTTAGCCACACGTGATATGGGTGAAGGCATTGGCCCTGCCATCCAGAGTGGCATTCGAGCAGCAGAAGCCATCCTCTCCGGCAAGGAATTATCCGTCAATTCGATTCAGAAGTACTCCTTTCCATCCTTGCTTGGATTTCGATAGAGCTGATCTGCATCACAAGAGACCTCAAACCACCCCGGGTTGAAACCCATGTCTCCAAATTCCAAATCGGCTCAAGCCGATTCAGGAATAATTTTTGGATTTGCCCCACCCCGATACATCCAACCATAAATAATTTCTACGATCATGCTCTTAATTATTGTCGTTGGTAAACTCTGGAATTGTAAATTTTCCTGGGATTAATTATGACCTCTCGTACGGGCGGGTTCCAAACCCGCCCACACACGATGCACACAATTTCCATCTGGGTCTATCACAATAGCATGTGCGGTAGGGGCAAAGCATTTGGTTGGTAAAGATGGTTTTTTTTCCAATATGAAATTTTGCAAATGAATTTGATTTGAAAATCTTGATCAAATGCTTTGCCCTTACTGGCGATGAGTCACCACTTCCGATTGCTTCTCCCCTACACTACGAGCCACATTTTCCATCCGTAGGTGTCTCTTACACGAGGAACGAAGGGGCAAGGACAAGCCATTGCCCCAAAAACCCTTTGTGCCTTGATTTACCTTTGCGCTTATGCGTCCCGAATCATTCCCCCTTACACCTTCAGCCTCGACCCTATTCTCACTTGCCAGCCCCCCAATAAATCCTATAATTAAAATGCTTACCCTCACAAAAGGGGGAACCCCACCGCATGCACACGAGGAGGAAAGCCATGCCCGCTCCTGAAATCATCCACCATCTCGTCCAACAATTCAAAGACAACCGTGACGCCTACCGCTCCGGCCAATATAACGAAGCCCAACTGCGCCAGGAATTCCTCAACCCCTTCTTCGAAGCCCTTGGTTGGGATGTCGCCAACAGCAAAGGCTACTCCATCAACTATCGTGAGGTGGTGCATGAGGACTCGATCCACATCAAAGGCAGCCCGCATGCCAAAGCTCCCGATTACGCCTTCCGGCTGGGTGGGGTGCGAAAATTCTTCGTCGAAGCCAAAAAACCCGCAGAGGACATCCAGTTCGACCGTGAGTTGGCCTACCAGCTCAAGGTTTACGCCTGGAACGTCGGCTTACCGCTCTCGATCCTCACTGATTTCGAGGAATTCGCCGTCTATGACTGCCGAAACAAACCCAATCCCAGCGACAGCCCCGCTGCCGCCCGCATCATGTACATCCGTTATGATCAATACATTGAAAAATGGGACGAAATTGCAGGCGTCTTCTCTCCCCTTGCCATCCAGAAAGGCGCTTTCGACCGCTTTGCCATTGAAACGAAAAGCCGCAAAGGCACTACCAAAGTGGACGATGCCTTCCTGGCGGATATCGAAAAATGGCGTACCTTACTCGCACGCAACATCGCCCTGCGAAACCAGCACATCGTTAACGAACGCCAGCTCAATTACGCCGTACAAATGACGATCGACCGCATCATCTTCCTGCGCATCAGTGAAGACCGCGGCATCGAACCCGAAAATCAACTGCTCGAGTTCAGCAAACAACGCGGCATCTACCCCCAACTGGTCGAGCTTTATAAACGCGCGGATATCAAATACAACTCCGGCCTCTTCCATTTCAAGCAGGAAAAAGGCGGCAGCGAGCATATCGACAAGCTCACCCCCACCCTCGAGATCGACGACAAAGTCCTCAAAGAGATCATCAAAGACCTCTACTACCCCTGCCCTTACATCTTCAAGGAAATCCCGGTCGAGATCCTTGGGCAGGTCTATGAGCAGTTCCTCGGCAAAGTCATCCGACTGACCCCCGGACGCCAGGCAAAGATCGAGGAGAAGCCCGAGGTGCGCAAAGCCGGCGGTGTCTATTACACCCCCAGCTATATCGTCGATTACATCGTTGAAAATACGGTCGGGAAGCTGGTGGAAGGCAAGTCCCCCGAGCAGGTCAACCCACTCAAAATCCTCGACCCGGCCTGTGGGTCGGGATCCTTCCTGCTGGGTGCCTTCCAGTACCTGCTCGACTGGCACGTAAGCTGGTACCTGGATAACAACCCCGCCAAATGGGCAAAGGGCAAACAACCTGCGATGATCCCCTCCGCCGATGGGGGTTGGAAGCTGACCACCACCGAGAAGAAGCGCATCCTGGTCAACAATATTTACGGGGTTGATATCGACGCCCAGGCGGTCGAAGTCACCAAACTCAGCTTACTCCTCAAAGTGCTGGAGGAGGAAAGCGGCCAGCTCAGTCTGGGATTGGAACGCGTGCTGCCCGACCTGAGCGACAACATCAAATGCGGCAACTCATTGATCGGTTGGGATTACTTCGAGGGGCAGCTCATCCCCGATGAGAAAGAGCTGGAACGCGTCAACCCCTTTGATTGGCAGCGCAACTTTCCACAGGTCTTTGCAAAGGGAGGTTTTGATGCGGTGATTGGCAATCCGCCGTATGGGGCTACTCTAGATTCTGGATCTAAAAAATATCTATCTAAGAAATTTTCCAATGTTGCTGATTTTGAAACTTCTCAGTTTTTTATTGCTCAATCTCAAAATTTAACAAATAAAGGTTATGTTGGTTATATTGTTCCAAACACAATTGTTTTAAACCTAAATGCAAAGAATTTTAGAAGATTTGTATTGGAAAATTTTGATTTACCAATGTTTGCCAATTTATCAAATATTGATGTTTTTCAAGGAGCAACAGTTAGAACAATCATCATGATATTAAGTATGAAATTAAATATATCTACTATAGATATTTGGAAATCTACTGAACTAAATAAAATTTCTAATATTTCTAATATTGAAAAAACACAATTATTATCTGACGATAGTGCTTGGGTAAGCTTGATTAGTAATAATCAAATAAATATTACAAATAAAATTTCTGGTCAAAGCGTTCCTTTAGGGACAATATTAAATGTCTCTCAAGGATTGATCCCTTATGATAAATATCGAGGTCATAGTGAACATACCATAAAAAATAGAATTTGGAATTCAAATTTTAAAAAAGATGAGAGTTATAAAAAAGAATTACGTGGAGGTGATGTTACAAGATATAAGGTCACTTGGAATGGAAAACAATGGATTAGTTATGGTCCATGGTTAGCTGCTCCCAGAAAGCCAGAATTTTTCAATCAACCCAGATTATTATTTAGAGAAATAACTGACCCGAAAACTGGTTTACTTCATGTAGCATTCACCTCAGAAGAATTTTATAATAATCCGGGAATAATTAATGCAATTAATAAACAAATCAAATATTCACTTTTTTATATTCTTGGGATTTGTGCATCAAGATTATTATCATTTTTTCATTTTAATAATTCTCCTAAAGCAAACAAAGGAATATTTCCAAAAATACTTGTTAAAGATGTTAGATCATTACCAATCAAAGCCATCGACTTCACCAACCCCAAAGAAGTCGAACAACACGACCGCATGGTCTCCCTCGTCGAACGCATGCTCGAACTTCACAAATGCCAACCCTTAACCCCGCAAGAAGCCGACAGCATCCAACGCCAAATCGCCGCTACCGACGCCGCCATCGACAAACTCGTCTACGAATTATACGGCCTGACCGAGGAGGAAATCGCCATCGTTGAAGGAAATAACCCATAACATAAATCATCACAAAAATGTAGGGGCTATAGCAACCGGTTATGGCGATTGATCCCGGAAATGATCCCCGATCCGGTTGCTTCGCCCGAAAACCTCCGCGATTAATTCCCCTGATATTGGATGTGGTTCAAAATGGATATCATTTACCCGGATTTTATATCCATCCCAGGCACCACCTACATCCATCGTACGGGCGAAGCATTGGGGGGCAAACACCATCTTCCATCAATATCTCCATTCCCCAATGCTTACGCCCCTACGCCACCCGTGATTAATTTCCATGATCAATGGTGATTTTCTTGTAGGGGCGATAACAACCGGGCATGGCGATTGATCCCGGAAATGATCCCCGATCCGGTTGCTTCGCCCGAAAATCTCCACGAATAATTCCTGTGATTTTGGATGTGATTCAAAATGGTTTTCAATTACACGG
>JACDJA010001056.1_pt1 | contig 25086 bp, 20 predicted proteins | sample 7449241 | NCBI WGS metagenome assembly JACDJA01 (sample SAMN14253289, study PRJNA609438) | sludge metagenome | isolation source: initial anaerobic sludge | collected 2018-12-20 | reverse complement strand
CGAAGCGGAATACAAGCAGCTGAACCGCGACTACGACGTCAACAAGGCCAACTACGAGAAGCTCCTCAGTCGACGCGAGTCTGCGCAGATGTCGGGCGAGCTCGACGCGTCGGCCGGGATCGGCGAATTCCGCGTCATCGACCCGCCTCGCGTCGACCCCAAGCCGGTTGGCCCGAATCGCCCGGCGCTGCTCGGAATCGCGCTGCTGGGCTCGATCGGCGCGGGCGTTGCCGTCGCGTTCCTGCGCGATCAGTTGCGTCCGACCTTCCTCGACCTGCGTTCGCTCGCCCGCGAAACCGGACTGCCGCTGCTCGGCGGCGTCTCGTACATCTCCACGGCGGCCGAGCGCGCACGTGCGCGCTTCGCCACCTTGGCGTTCGCCGGGAGCACCGTCGGATACGTCGCCTTGTTCGGGCTCACCATCGCCTACTACGCGCTCAAGGGCGCATCGCAATAAGGACGCCCATGAGTCTGATCGAACGAGCCGTCGCGCGGCTGAACGAGGAGCAAGACGCCGCGGACGTCTCTTCACGCGCCACGGGCTCCGCGGTCTCCGGAACGGAACGCCGCACGTCGATCGAAGCCTTCGCCGATCGCCTCGATGCGGGCGCAGGCGACGAAGTGGCGGTGGCCGAGTCCGCGCCGGCGGTGCGCAGCCCGGAGCCCGCGCGCGCCCCGCAACCCGTTGCGCCGTCCGTGGAGCGCGAACCGGTGCGCATCCACCTCGAAGGGCTGCGCGCGCGCGGCATGGTCGTGCCCAACGGCCCGGCAACGCAGAGTTCGCACGAATTCCGCGTCATCAAGCGCCCGCTGCTGGGCAACGCCTTCGGTCGTCACGGACAGCCTCCCGTCCGGAACGGCAAGCGCATCATGGTCACCAGCGCGTTCCCCGGCGAAGGCAAGAGCTTCACGTCGGTAAACCTGGCGATGAGCATCGCCGCCGAGCGCGATCACGGCGTGCTGCTCATCGACGCCGACGTCGCGCGCCCGACGATTCCCCGCGAACTGGGCATACACGCGGACGTCGGCCTGATGGACTGGCTGATCGACGGCGCCCCCGACCTGTCGCAGCTGGTGCTTCCCACGAACGTCGAGACGCTCTCGCTGCTGCCGGCCGGGCGTCACAACGAGCACGCCACCGAATGGCTCGCGAGCGATGCCATGGGGCGCCTGCTCGACGAGCTCAGCAAGCGCTATCCCGATTGCGTGCTGATCTTCGACTCGCCCCCGTTGCTCGTCACCACCGAGGCACGCGTGCTCGCGTCGTACATGGGGCAGATCATCATGGTCGTGGAGTCGGGACGCACGCCCCGGGAAGCGGTCACGCAGGCGCTGTCCACCATCGAGTCGAACGAGATCGTCGGTCTCGTGCTGAACAAGGCGCGCAACATTGAGAGCAACGGCTACTACCAGGGCTACGGATACGGCTACGGCTACGGTGCGGCGGGCTCGTCGTAGCGCCTCGCGCTGCGGCCACGCATCGCGCGAGGCAACGCTCGCCGTCCTCGGCACCGCGGCGCTTGCGCTGTCGGCAGGCGCTGCCGCGCAGGGACTCTTCGGCCTGGACTATCCGCTCGAGAAGCCGAGCCTGCACGCCGGCGTTCGAGCCACGTCCACGTGGTCGGACAACGTCCGGCATCGATCCGGAGGCGGCGACAGCGACGTCATTCTCGAGGTGTCGCCGTACGTCATCGCCCAGTCGAACGCACCGCGCGCCAACTACCGGCTCTTCTACCAGATCCGCAACTTCCTGCGCGTAAGCGAAGGAGAGACGAACTTCTTTCGCCAGGCGCTGAATGCGCGCGGCAGCTTCGCGCTCATCGACGACCGCTTCGGCGTCGACCTCACCGGCTACATGGGCACGATCGGCGCGTCGGCGCTGGGGCCGATCACGAACGATCCCGGCTCGTCCTTCAGCAACACGGCGAACGTGCGCCACTTCAGCGTCTCGCCGTGGTATCGCGACGTTCTGGGCCGACTCGCCACCTACCAGTTGCGCTATACGGTCGCGCACAGCGGCGGCAGCAGCAGCTTCGCCACCGCGAAGCTCAGCCAGACCGCGTCGGCCCAGGTCGACGGCATCCAGGGCGCATCGAAGTGGAACTGGCGCTGGTACGGCTCGATCCAGCGGCGCGAATTCGACTCCGGCTTCACCCGCGATCGGCAGCACTCGGGCGGAATGCTCTTCTACAACATCTACCCGACGCTGCGCGTATACGGAACGATCGACTACGAGCAGATCGACGGCCTGCGCAACGAGGACGGCGACACCGAGGGATACGGCCCCGGCGCGGGCTTCGACTGGACGCCGTTCCGGCGCACGAGCGTGAGCGGATCGGTCTCGAAGCGCTACTACGGCACCGTCGGCAACTTCAGCCTCGCGCACTCGACCCAGCGTACGACGATGGGGCTGCGCTGGTCGCGCTCGGTGCTCACCAGCGCCGACGCTTCGCTGCTGCTGTTCGATCCGACATCGCTGACTTCGGGATTCGGTGCCGGTTTCGGAAACGCCAATCCGGTGATCAGCAGCCTGCTGTCCGCCGGCATCGTGCTGCCGCCGGGAACCGTGCTCACGCAGGGCATGTTCACCGACGCGGCGATGTTGAGCCGGCAACTGACCGCGTTCTGGGGGCTGCGCGGCGCGCGCAACTCGCTCACCTTCACCGGCTTCTTCTCGAACCGGGAATCGACGACCGAACTGCAGTCGAGCACGCAGTTCAGCGGAATCCGCGGCAGCGCCACGCTCGGCGGAATCTTCGTCGGCGAGATTCGCGAGCGCGGCCTCGTTGCGTCGTACTCGCATCGGCTCGACGGCAGATCGGCCGTAGACGTCGTCGCCGACCGCCGCCGCATCGAGTCGCCCACCGCCTTCTTCGAGACGCAGTACACATCGCTGCGCGTCGGCTACCGCACGTGGATCACGAGCGACATGGCGGGCTTCGCCGGCGTGCGCCGGCGCGTCCAGTCGGGTCACGGGCGCAGCTCTTCGTACGACGAGAACGCGATCTACGCCGGCGTCGACATGAGGTTCTTCTGATGTACGAGTCGTTCTACCGGCTCTCCGGCAAGCCGTTCCAGCTCAGCCCCGACCCGGAGTTCTTCTTCGGCAGCCGCGGCCACCGCCGCGCGATGGCGTACCTGGAGTACGGACTGCACCAGGCCGAAGGGTTCATCGTCGTCACCGGCGAGGTGGGTGCCGGCAAGACCACATTGGTGCAGCAATTGCTGCGCCGCCTGCCGGCGAACAACGTCGTGCCGGTGCAGATCGTCACCACGCAACTCGAGGCCGAAGACCTCGTGCGCATCGTCGCCAGCTCCTTCGGCCTGCCCACCGACGACACGAACGACAAGTCGACGCTGCTCATCCGGCTCGAGCAGTACCTGCGCAAGCTGCAGACCGAAGGCAAGCGGGCGCTGCTCATCGTCGACGAAGCGCAGAACCTGGGCGCACGCGCCATCGAGGAACTGCGCATGTTGTCGAACTTCCAGCTCGGCACCAAGGCAACGCTGCAAAGCTTCCTGCTCGGCCAGCCGGAGTTGCGCGACCTGATGCAGCGCCCCGAGATGCGGCAACTGAAGCAGCGCATCATCGCCGCCTATCACCTGGGGCCGCTCGACCGCGCCGAGACGCAGCAGTACATCGAATATCGGCTGGCGCACGTGGGCTGGAAAGGCGACCCGTCGTTCGACTCCGCAGCCTTCGATCGGATCTTCACGCTCACGCACGGCATTCCGCGCCGGATCAACACGCTGGTCGATCGGTTGCTGCTCGCAGGCTACCTTGGTGAGAAGCACGCGCTCACCGAGAACGACGTCGTCGACGTCGCCGCCGAACTGAAGATGGAGTTGGGCCCGCGGCGCAATTTCGCCGCGGCCGTCGAAGCCGCGCCCAACGGGAGCACTGGACCGGAGTCGAACGGCAGCGACTCAGCGGTTGCGGAAGCAGCCGACGGCGAAGCGCCATCGGCCTCGCTCGCGGCGCTCGAAGAGCGCGTCGCGCTGCTCGAATCAACTACCGGGATGATCTTCGGCACCTTGAAGAAGGTGCTGCGAATGCTGCGAGCGACGCGCGAATCCGAAAGCGAGCGAAACGTCGCGTGAGCGGAACCGGCAGCATGCAGCACCGCGCGGCCAATGCGATGTCGATCGACGTCGAAGATTACTTCCAGGTCGCCGCGTTCGCGCCGTACATCGAGCGCGAACATTGGGATTCGATGCCGTGTCGCGTCGAGCGCAACATCGCGCTCATCCTCGACCTGCTCGAACGCCACCGGACAAACGCCACTTTCTTCACGCTCGGCTGGATCGCCGAGCGCTATCCGGCGATGATTCGCGAGATCGTCGCGCGCGGACACGAACTGGCAAGCCACGGCTACGCGCACGCGCGCGCAAGCGACCAGGAGCGCGAGGTGTTTCAGGAAGACCTGACCCGCGCGAAAGCACTGCTCGAAGATATCGGCGGCGTTGCGATTCGCGGTTATCGCGCTCCGAGCTTCTCGATCGGTGCCGACAACCTGTGGGCTCACGACGTGATCGCCGAGACCGGCCACGCCTACAGTTCGAGCGTCTACCCGATCGCCCACGACCACTACGGAATGCCCGAGGCGCCGCGCTTCGCGTGGCGCACGCCGTCGGGGGTCATCGAGATTCCGCCGAGTTCGCTGCGCATGCTCGGGCGCAATTTGCCCGCATCGGGCGGCGGGTACTTCCGCCTGCTGCCCTACCCGGTGTCACGCTGGAGCATCCGACGCATCAACGATCACGACGGCGAAGCTTGCGTCTTCTATTTCCATCCGTGGGAAGTCGACCCGCAGCAGCCGCGCGTGCGGCAGGCAGGAGCGAAGTCGAGGTTTCGCCACTATGTGAATCTCGAACGGATGGCAGGCCGGCTCGACCGGCTGCTGCGCGACTTTCGATGGGGACGCGTCGACGAAGTCTTCGCGTCGCAACTCGAATCGGCGCGCGTGCCGCGAGATCGGATGCAATGAACCGCGACGACTTGCACGTCCTGCAGCAGTCGGACGACGTACACCCGCAGGAACCGGCCCAACGGGGTACGTCGCTCGCGACGGCTGCACCCGGGCAGGCCGGGATCGCGATCACCGTCGCAAGCGATGCGGACGGCGCAGCGTGGCAGCAATGGCTCGACGCACGCGCCGACGCGACGATCTACCACGACTGGGCGTGGCGACACGTATTGCGCGAAGCCTTCGGACATCGCCCTTGCTATCTGGTCGCACGGCGCGGCACACGGATCGTCGGTGTGCTGCCGATGGTCGAGGTGAAGACGCTGCTCTTCGGGCATTCGCTCGTCAGCCTGCCCTTTTGCCCCTACGCCGGGCCCCTCGCCGAAGACCGCGAGACGCTCGACGCGCTCGATGCGCAAGCCGAAGCGATCGGCCGCGAACTCGGCGTCGACCACGTCGAATACCGCGCGCTCGGCGAATCGCATCGCGACTGGCCGCGCCAGGACCTGTACGTGACCTTCCGCAAGACGATCTGCGCCGATCCCGAAGCAAATCTGGCAGCGATCCCGCGCAAGCAGCGTGCGATGGTGCGCAAGGGGATCCGCAACGCGCTGCAGAGCGACACGGGCGATCTCGACGCGTTCTTCGGGCTCTTCGCCGACAATGTCCACCGGCATGGAACGCCTGCTCACAGCAGGCGATTCTTCGAACTGATGCTCGAAGCCTTCGGCGAGCGTGCCGAGGTGTTGGTGGTACGCGACGCGAACCGCGAGCCGGTCAGTGCCGTGCTGAGCCTGTACTTCCGCGACGAGGTATTGCCGATGCACGCCGGCGACGCGCCGCGGGCGCGCGAACTCGCCGCGAACGACTTCAAGTACTGGGAGCTGATGCGTCGAGCGGCCGAGCGCGGTTGCAAAGTCTTCGACTACGGGCGCAGCAAGCGGGGAACAGGGCCTTTCGACTTCAAGAAGAACTGGGGGTTCGAGCCGACACCGTTGTGCTACGAGTACCGTCTGCTCCGGCGCGACGCCATTCCGCAGAACAACCCGTTGAATCCGCGGTATCGCCTGATGATCGCGACCTGGCGGCGGATGCCTCGGTGGTTTGTCGGGGCGCTCGGGCCTTACCTGGTTCGCGGGCTGGGATGAGCAGTGCTGATCGCGCCCATTTTGTCATCCGTGCGTGCCCCTGAGAGCCCATCGACGACACGCACCGACAGAACACCAGACTGTGGGGCAACGGTGGTCGAATTCATCGGGATTCCGGGCGCCGGCAAGACCACCCTCGCGCATGCACTAGCGCAGCTGAACATGGCGAAGAAAAACGCCACAAGAACAGACTACCGGTTGATGAGTTCGCGCGAAGCGATTTCAACCTTTGGCGAGTGCAGTTTCGACCTGATTCTCGCGTTTCGCTTCTTCCCGAATGCGGAAGGCTCGTTGAGACGCTCGGTGGCGGCCGACCTCACCCGCCTGGTCTCGAACCAGGGGGCCATCATCCTGAACAACCACCGGAACTTCTGGTCGACCTCGTACATCGCCCGGAGGATCGCCGGACAGCCACCCCACGGTGCATTGAACGGGGAAATCGAACAGATCTTCGCTAACCAGGGGCTGCGCGTCGCACGGAAATTCTCGCTGGGCGTGTGGCCGCAGGGCGAATTAAATTCGCCTCTTTTGTCATGGAGCGCCATCGGAAAAATCGAACGAGCGAACATGTCGTGGCTGTCACAGCGTCATTCGATTGGATACAACACGATATGGGTCTTGTCGAAAACGTAACGCCGTCGCGCACGTCGCAGGATCTCGGGCGACCGCTGAAGATCGCGATCCACCGCGATCACATCGTGCAGCACAACGGCGAAGAACAGTCGTTCTCCGCGCGCTGGACGGAACTCGCGGCAGGGGTCGGGATCGAAGCGCAGCTGGTCGACGTCGAGCGCGGAGATCTCTTTTCTGCGCTGCGTGACATCGACGGTTTCCTCTGGCGCTTCGGTTTCGATCCATGGTCGTTGCAAGTTGCAAGACGCGTGCTTCCGGCAATCGAGCAAGGGCTGGATATTCCGGTTTTTCCGTCATGGAAGACCTGCTGGCACTTCGAGGACAAGATCTCCCAGTCCTACCTGATGCGCGCCGCGTCGATTCCGGCACCCGAAACCTGGATCTTCTGGAACCGGTCGGAAGCTTTGTCGTTCTGCGAGCGTGCGCGGTATCCGCTGGTCGCCAAACTTGGCGTCGGGATTCAGTCGAACAATGTGCGAATGCTCAACGACGAATGCGAGGCGAAGGATATCGTCGAGCAACTCTTCGGCGCAGGACTCGACACGCTGCAGCCGCCAACGTCCCAAGCGAAGCGGGCGCTGCGGCACCGTTGGCAGGCTCTGCGCCTCATACTTGGAAAGCCGCTGCCCGAAACACTGCAACAAGGTTACTTCTATGTCCAGGAATACTTGCCCGACAACGAGTTCGATACTCGGGTGACCGTCATCGGAAATCGGGCGTTCGCGTTCCGTCGATTCAACCGTCCCGGCGACTTCCGCGCGAGCGGCAGCGGGCGCATCGACTTCGAACCGGAATCGATCGACCCGGACACGATCGAGCTCGCCTTCGACGTGGCACGCAAATTGGGGACGCAGTCGATCGCAATCGACGGCCTGCGTCGTGGCGAGGAAAGGGTCATCGGCGAGATGAGCTATACGTACGCCGCCTGGGCGCTGCGCGACTGCCCCGGCCACTGGATTCGTGGCGCCTCCGGCGAGCGCGGAGACCTCCAATGGGTGCCGGGACAGCTCCGCGCCGAAGATGCAATCTTCGCGGACTTCCTCGACACGGTGTCGCGACGTCGCCGCCACGGTCGTTCCGTGCGGGTTCGCGCATGAGCACCCCAGTGCAACCGATCGACGCCGGCACGCCGACACGTGGCCGGCTCTTGGGTTTGGACGGAGGGACCGGAGCAGCGCTGGCGAGCTTCCTGTTCGCCTGCCTGCTGTCGATCGCAGTCTTCCCCGACGTCTGGGCTTCAATGGTCCGCGTATGGATGAATTCGGAAACCTTCGCGCACGGTTTCATCGCGCTGCCGTGCGCAGCCTGGATGCTCTGGCGGCGGCGCGGCGACTGGGAGTCGCTCCCGCAGAAGACCTGGTGGCCGGCGACGATCGCGCTCGCCGCCTGTGGACTGCTCTGGCTGGTCGGCCGACTGGGCGGAGTGTCCTCGCTCGAGCAATTCGGCACCGTCGGGATCATCCCGGCGACGATGCTGCTGCTGGTCGGTCCTGCCGTCACCCGCGCCATCGCGTTTCCGCTTGCGTTCCTCTTCTTCGCGGTTCCGGTCGGCGAATTCCTCACGCCGATCATGATGGACTACACGGCCGACGCGACCGTCGCTGCCGTACGCTGGAGCGGCGTTCCCGTATTCCGGGAAGGCCTGCATTTCTCCCTGCCCAGCGGGAGGTGGTCTGTCGTCGAGGCGTGCAGCGGGCTGCGCTATCTCATCGCCTCGCTCGCACTCGGCGTGCTCTATGCCTACCTGCAATTCCGCACCCTGCGCTATCGCCTGGCGTTCGTGGCGTTGGCGATCGTCGTGCCGATCGTCGCGAACTGGGTGCGCGCCTACGGCATCGTGATGCTGGGGCACGCCTCGAACATGAAGCTGGCCGCCGGGGTCGATCACCTGATCTACGGCTGGCTGTTCTTCGGGCTGATGATGGCGTTGCTCTTCTGGGCAGGCTCACTGTGGCGCGAACCCGCACCGGCAGGCACTTCGGTTCCCGCGACGCACGACGGCTTACCGATGCCCGATCCTGATCGGGTCTCGGCATCATCGTCACGCAGGAGACGCATTGCGCTGGTCCTCGCCGCCGTCGCCATCGTCGGTTTGTGGCGGCCTGTCTCGACAACGCTGCTCGATCGATCGGAACCCTTCGATGGCGTCGGACCGCTGCGCGCGGCCATCGGCGGGCTACCTCCGGCACAGGCACTCGACTACGAGCCGCACTACGCCGGTGCCTCCGGAACGCTTCGCATCGCGCGCACGATCGACGGGGTGCCAGTGGAACTGCACGCGTTCCAGTACGCACGCCAGCACGAGACGAGCGAAATGGTCCACGGCAGCAACTACGTGGTTCGCGCCGACGACTTTCAGTCGCAGGTCCTCTCGAAGTCGACTCGCAGTGCTCCGTGGGGAAGCGTCGCGTCCTACCGAATTCGTCGTTCGGGCACCGGCTTGCTGCTCGTCTGGCAGTGGTACGCCATCGGCGGCACGCAGACGGCCAATCCCTATCTCGCGAAGGCGGCGACCGCCTGGTCTTTGCTCAAGGGGAGCGGAGACGAGTCGCTCGCGCTGGTGCTGGCCACGCCGATCGAAACCGGCGGCCGCGCGACTTCCGGCGAGCATCTGCGCGCGGCCGGCCGCCGCCTGGGCGTGTTCGCCGACGCGCTTCAGCCCGCCATCCGCGCCGTCGTGCAGGCGCCTGCCCCGCGATGACGGCGGGCGCTGCACATCTGGTTCACGTCATCCACCGCTTCGACACCGGAGGGTTGGAGAACGGTGTGGTCAATCTCGTGAACCGGCTCCCGGCGAATCGCTTTCGGCACACGATCGTGCCGCTCACCGACACCGGCCAGATCGCCGCGCGCATCACGAACCCGCAGGTCCGGATCGAGCCGCTGCGATTGCAGCCCGGACCGCTGGCGCGGGCGCTCCCGGCGCTGTGGCACGCGTTTCGCAGGCTGCGGCCGTCGATCGTGCACACGCGCAACGTAGGCACCCTCGAAGCGCAAATCGCTGCACTGCTCGCAGGGGTCCCCGTACGTGTCCACGGAGAGCACGGCTGGGAGGTGCACGATCTCGCCGGCAGCAACACTTCGCTGCTGCGAACGCGCCGCGTGCTGCGCCATTTCGTGCACGCGCAGATCGCGCTGTCGGCGCCCACCCTCATCTATTTGCGCGATCGCGTAGGCGTGCCGAGCGCCCGGCTGCATTCGATCTGCAACGGCGTCGACACCGACAGCTTTCATCCGCGCACGGCCGGCGAGGAGAGCGAACGCCGACACGCAATCGCCGATGCGGGCACCCCGTCGGCCATCGTCGTCGGTTACGTCGGTCGACTGGCCGACGTGAAGAATCCGATGCTCCTCGTCGACGCCTTCGAGCGGCTGCATGCAGACGTTTCGAGCCACGATCGGGCGCTTGCGCCGCGCTTGCGATTGCGGATCATCGGGGACGGCCCGCTCGCCGACACCTTGGACGAACGGATCGGACGATCCCCGCTGCGCGACCGGATCGAGCGGGTCGGGGTTCGCGACGACATCGCCCGGTGCCTGCGCGACCTCGACATCTACGCGTTGCCCTCGCTCGCAGAGGGGATCAGCAACACACTGCTCGAAGCGATGGCCAGCGGCCTGCCCTGCATCGCGACTGCCGTCGGAGGCAACGCCGAATTGATCGAGAACGGAACGAGCGGAACGCTGGTCGCATCGAACGACGCGAACGCAATGGCTGCAGCACTGGGACGCTATGCGAGCGACGAACGGTTGCGCAAGACGCACGGTGCGCGCGCCAGAACGCGCGCCGTCGAGCGCTTCGGCATCGACCGGATGATCGCCGACTACGAGGCGCTGTACACCGACCTGTTGCTGCGCCGTCGCGTCGTCGAGCCCGACTGGGCTGCGGTTCCGACGGATCGCACGCGCGCACTGGCGCGATCGGAAACGAACTGAAAGATGTGTGGGCTGACCGGCATCTTCGACCCCCGCTCGCCGACGCGCTGCGACGAGGCACTGCTGCGCCGGATGAACGACATCCAGCACTATCGCGGCCCTGACGAAGGATCGATCCACATCGAAGCGCACGTGGGGCTTGGTCATCGCCGGCTTTCGATCATCGACGTCGCCACCGGGCAGCAGCCGCTTTTCAACGAGGACGGCACTGTGGTCGTCGTGCTGAACGGCGAGATCTACAACTTCGAAGCGCTTCGGGGCGAGCTCGAAGCGGCCGGACACGTGTTCCGTACGCGCAGCGACACCGAAGTCATCGTGCACGGCTGGGAGCAATGGGGCGAAGACTGCGTGCAGCGCTTTCGCGGCATGTTCGCCTTCGCCCTGTGGGACCGCAATCGCAAGACGCTCTTCCTCGCGCGCGACCGCCTCGGCGTAAAGCCGTTGCACTGGGCGCAACTCGGCGACGGCACCGTGCTCTTCGGCTCGGAGCTGAAAACGATCACGGCGCACCCGCGCTTCGATCGCGCGCTCGACGACCGGGCGATCGAGGATTACTTCGCATTCGGCTACGTCCCCGACCCACGGACGATCTATCGGCAGGCGCACAAACTCGCCCCGGCACACGTACTCACCTGGAAGGTCGGGCAGCGCGAACCGGCGATCCGCCGCTACTGGGATGTCTCCTTCGAAGCCGACGGTCGGATCACGCTCGCCGACGCATGCGCCGAACTTCGCGAACGACTGGCGGAATCGATACGCCTGCGGATGATCTCGGAAGTGCCGCTCGGGGCGTTCCTGTCGGGGGGCGTCGATTCGAGCGCCGTGGTCGCGATGATGGCAGCGATCAGCGATCAACCGGTCAAGACCTGCTCGATCGGCTTCGACGTGGCGTCGTTCAACGAATCGGAGTTCGCGCGGAAGGTCGCCGCTCGCTACAACACCGATCATTTCACGCGGGTCGTGCGCAGCGACGACTTCGGGCTGATCGACCAACTGGCCGATCTGTATGACGAGCCTTACGCGGACAGCTCCGCGATTCCTACGTACCGCGTCTGCGAACTCGCGCGCACGCGAGTGACCGTCGCCCTGTCGGGCGACGGCGGTGACGAGACCTTCGGCGGCTACCGGCGCTACAAGTTCCACGTGCGCGAGCAGGCGCTGCGCGACCGACTTCCGGCATCGGTGCGCCACACTCTCTTCGGCGCGCTTGGTCGCGTCTATCCCCAACTCGATCGCCTGCCGCGCATTTTTCGCGCGCGCGCCACCTTCCAGGCGCTCGCGCGCGATGCCGTGGACGCCTACTGCCATTCGGTGTCGATCGTGCGCGACGACGATCGGGCGCGCCTGTTCTCGCCCGAATTTCGCAGGCGACTCGGCGGCTACCGCGCACGCGAAGTCTTCCACGGGCACGCGGCCCGCGCGCAGACCGACGACGCGCTGTCGTTGATCCAGTATCTCGACTACAACACCTACCTGCCCGGCGACATCAACACGAAGGTCGACCGCGCGAGCATGGCGCACTCGCTCGAGACGCGCGAGCCGCTGATGGATCATCCGCTCATCGAGTGGGCGGCACGTCTGCCGGCATCGCTCAAGCTTGCCGGCGGCGAAGGCAAGCTCGTACTGAAGAAGGCGATGGAGCCGCTACTGCCCGAGGATGTGCTCTACCGCCCGAAGATGGGGTTTGCGGTTCCGCTCGCCGACTGGTTTCGGGGCCCCTTGCGAGGCGAGGTCGAACGCGTGCTGAAGGGTAATGCACTGGCCGATTGCGGCTATTTCGACCGACACGCACTCTTGCGCATCGCAGACGAACACGGTGCGGGACAGCGCGATCGCAGCGCCCTCATCTGGTCGATACTGATGTTCGAGCGCTTCCTGAACGGATCGGCGCGTCGACCTGCGAAGCAATCGACCGCGGAAGTGGTCGCGGCAGCACCCTGATAGTCAGGGATAGCCATAACGGTGCCTACCGCAACAAGGCTACCGGTCTTTGAGGATATCCGAGCGCTTGCCGAATACCTCAATGAGTGGGTTCGAAAACAAGGCTACTCGCCATCGTCTCTGCCATGAACATTTCACTCCCCACCGTTGCGGTTTTTCGCGATCTGCTATGGAACGCGAATGAACCGTTCATTCTGAATCAGAGCAGCGAGTTGCGCCGATTCCAGGCCCGATATTTCGGCGTCGGTCGCGTCACCGGTTTAGCTTCGCCACCCGAACAGACCTTCTTCCTGAATCGAGGCGGTTATCTCGGACGCTTCTACGAGCGGGCACTGAAGCGGTACGGCTTCAGCCCGCCGATGATCCGCGAGATGCGGGCTGCCAAGGCAGCAATTCTCCATGCTTACACCGGCATCGATGGCGCCGTGGCGATGCCGCTTGCAAGGCACCTTCGCATCCCCCTTGTCGTGACTTTCACAGGCTTCGACGTGAACGCAACGGAAGCCGAGTTGCGGCGCAGTTCGCTTCGATGCCAAACCTTCCTGCGCAAGCGCGACGGCTTGGGCCGGGAAGCCGACCTGATTATTACCGTATCTCATTTTCTGCGACAGAAGCAGCTCGCACGAGGCTATCCGGACGAGCGCACGGTCGTCCATTACATCGGCGTGGACACCGAGACCTTTCGAGCGGACGAACGGGTGAAGCGCGAGCCTGTCGTTCTCTTCGTCGGGAGGTTCATCCCCGTCAAGGGGGTGACCCACCTCATCTCCGCCCTACGCAACCTCCGACGCCGCGTGCCGGAGGTGCGACTCGTACTAGCCGGCGATGGTCCGCAGCGGCGAGCGCTCGAGCAGCAGGCGAGCGACATGGGCGTACCGGCCGAGTTCCTAGGAACAATTCCCGCGATGGAAGTCCGCCGATGGATGAACCGGGCGCGCGTGCTCGCCGTGCCGAGCGTGCGCGCCCCCAGTGGCGAAACCGAAGCGTTATCCATGGTACTCCTCGAAGCCCAAGCCATGGCGCTGCCAGTCGCCGCGTTCGATTCGGGTGGGATCCGTGAAGCCATGGGCGAAAATGGATTGCTCGCGCCCGAAGCGGATGTGGGGCAACTTGGCGCGGACATCGAGGCGCTGCTCACTCGGGACCCTCTATGGCACAGGATCAGCGCCGCCGGCCGACGCGCCGTAATCGAGCGTTTCAACCTGGTTCGACAGACCGCGATTCTCGAAGACCTTTACGACCGAGTCCTGGCCCGACGTCAGAGACAGGCAACCGAGGCTCCGATACTTTCTTGCACGCCCGACCAACTGGCCGACCCCGACAAGAGCCGACGCTTGCGGACGCCCACCCGGTTTTCTCCTTTCCATTTGCGAAGGAAGACATAATGGGGCCTGATGTCTAGATTGAAATGAACGTCCAACCAGTCAACATCCTTCCTGCGGCAAGTGGCCGGATCCGCCTGTCTGCCGTGGTCGACAACCGCGAGCTGTGGTTCGAGATCCCCGAAGTGGCGGAGCTTCCGGCTACGATTGCCGACAGTTTCATGGTCATGGGGCTCGCAGGATCGATGCTCCGAAACGAGCCCTTGACGGTCGACGCCAGAAACCCGGTTTCTCGTGTCCTGCTGAACCACCTGCCCGATATTCAAAATATCCTGAATTGCTGGAACCCGAAGTTCCGCAAGATCCCCGTACATGCCACCCCGGCCGAGCCGCCTCCCCCATTGGCCGGCGTCGCGAGCCTGTACTCGGGGGGCGTAGATTCGATCTACACCGTCGTGCGCCATCGCGAAGAACTCACCCATGCGCTGTTCGTGGGGGGATTCGATTTCGACATCGACTCCGATCAGATGACCCACGCCGCCGAACGCAGCCGGAAGACGCTGGAGCTCATTGGAAAACCGCTGCTTGTGGTGCACACCAACCAGAGAGCCTGGGGGCGGGAAACCGGCGTCGCGCGCGATTTCTGGCACAGCGCATACCTGACTGCGGCAGCGCTGTTCTTCCGCTTCGAGCGCGTGTTCATCCCGTCCTCACACACTTACGGCGAACTGGGGCCCCACGGCTCACACCCGCTTCTCGATCCCTTCTGGTCGAACGGAGCAACTCGGATCGAGCACCTGGACGGCGAATGCCGGCGTTCGGAGAAGCTTGCGCGGATTGCGACGAATCCCCGCGTGCTCGAGCAGTTGCACGTCTGCTGGAGGAACCCGGTGAAGAACTGCGGCGAATGCCCCAAGTGCCGAAGAACGATGGTTGCGCTCGATTTGCTGGACCTGGAAGGGCCTTTTCCTCGCCGTGCAACCCCTTCCGACGCGCGCTCCTTGAGAGCGGACAACGCGGAGTCGCTCTCCTTTCTCATCGATCTGGTGCTGCTCGCCCATGAACGCAAGCGCCCGGCAATCCTGAGAGCGGCGAAGGCTGCGATCAGGCGCTATGACCGCGAGAAGGCGCTCGAATCGCTGGATCGCGGGCTGCTCGGCGGAAGGCTGCGGCAGTTGCGCAAGCGCATTCGTCCATATAACCCTCGCGAAGGCCTCACCAACGGTCGACCGGACCTGGACCTCAGGTGATGAGCGCGCGGGACCTGCTCGATCGTGCGATCGATCGCTCCGGCACGGGGCGTCTCGCATTGGACGGCAGCGCGAACAGCCTGCGCATCCTCTGCTATCACGGCATCTGGGCCGCCGGAGCGCCGCACTTCGGCAACAAGCTGTTCATGAGCGCCGAGAAATTCGAGGCGCGCCTGGCGCTCATCCGGTCGCTCGGCCTGAATGTTCTTCCCATGCGCGAGGCGATTCGCGCTCTGTTCGATCGCACTCTTCCACAGAGAGCCGCCGTCATCACGATCGACGACGGCTGGGCTACGACCTTCTCGCACATGCTGCCGGCCCTCGAGCGCTACGGATATCCCGCGACGATCTACATCCAGACGGAGCGCATCGAAGCCCGTGCCCCGGTGGCCGACGTCGCGCTGGGCTACGCACTCGAGAACAGCAGAGCGGATGGAATATCGCTCGAGGGCCTGCCGGCGCCCGCTCGAGCGGCGTCGCAAGCGGCCGCGCTAGGCGACGCGCGATCGCGCCAGCAGACGTTCGCAGTGATCGAGCAGATGCTGGCACACGCTTCGGTCGATGCGCACCGCTCCCTGCTCTGCGAACTGTACTTGCGGCTCGGGCTCGACACCGGGTTGCTGGCAAGAAGCGGCCCTTTCGATCTCGGCAGCGAGAATGATCTCGTCGAGGCGCAACGCAAGGGCTTCGAGATTGCGTTGCACACCCACACACACAGCCTCGACGATTTTTCCGAGTACGCAGTGTCAACCGAGATCGCCCGCAACCGCGCGAGCCTGTCCCGGATACTCGACCGGCCACCCGAGTCGTTTCGCCACTTCTGCTGGCCGAGCGGCGACTACACGCCGCAGGCGATAGCCCATCTTCGCGCAACTGGAGTCGACCTCGCGACGACGTGCGACCTCGATCTCGCGACCGCGAAGTCGGATCCGCTGGCGTTACCGCGTCTACTCGACGGCCAGTTGACATCCGACGAGGCTTTCCTCGTCGGCGTCAGCGGCCTGCAGCGTTGGATCGACCGACTCGGATCGTTGGTTCGACGCACCCGGTCACCCCAGGCAAGGACGCAATGACGGACGAGCCGCCATGGAATTGACCCAGCGGTTGCGCAGTTTCATCGCCCATGGGCGCCGCGCAGCTGCCGGTGGCGAACTTCCGCTAGCGCGCCAGTGGTTCGAGATCATGGTGCTGCTCGCACGCGGCGGCAACGGTCCCGGGTACTACTACATGGCCGGCATGGCGTGCCGATCGATTCCCTGGCGAGACAAGACCGCACACCTCGGCTCGCGCGCGTATCGCAACGCCGTGCACGCGCTGAACGACAGCGCGTACTTCAAGATTTCGCAGCACAAACTCGCGGAGAAATCGGTCCTGACCCTGACGGGAATCCCGACTCCGCGCTTCCTGGCGTACTTCCATCCGCGCGCAGGCCGGACCAGCCGAAACGGCCCGCTGACCTCTGCCGAAGAGTGGCTCGATTTCCTGCGCAATTGCGACGCCAGGCGATTCTGCATCAAGCTCGCCGAGGGATCGGGCGGCGTGGGCTTCCAGGCCTTCGAGATCGTTGCGCCAACACACGACGTGCGGCTGCGGTCCCTTTCGGACGCTCGCGACCTCGAGCCTTTGGCCCTGTACGAGCGCCTCGTCGACAACTCTCGCGCGAGCGGTTCAGGCTTGCTCGTCGAAGAATATCTGGATCAGCATGAAACGCTTCGGAAAATGAGCCAGGCCAGCGTGAACACCGTTCGCCTGTGGGTCGTGCTCGACGAGAACGGTCCCGCCCGTTTCCCCCTGGCGTTCCTGCGGATGGGGCGCGGCGCCTCTTTGGTCGACAACCGTTCCCGGGGCGGTCTGGTCGCACCGGTGGATCCGCTTACGGGAATCGTCTCGACTGCCTTCGACGGATATCCGAGTCGGGAGGAGTTCGCGACGCACCCCGACACCGGAGTGAGGATCGCGGGTACCCGCCTGCCCTTCTGGCAGGACGCGCTCGACGTTGCCGAACGCGCCGTTCGCACATTCCCCGGCATCCGCTTCGCGGGAATCGACATCGCATTTGCGCGGTCGGGCCCCGTCATTCTCGAGTTGAACGTGGAACCGGACAGAACTGGTGCGGCAATCACCGGGGTGCCGAGTGGGCCGGCGCTGCAGATCCGCGCTTGATGTTTTCTGCAGTCAGCGCGACGCGAATCCCGTCAAGATGGGATTCCGACTGCCTCCGGATGTCGGCGCCGTCGCAGCCGGAATAAATCGAGAAGGAACCTCCTCCACATCGTCCAGTACAGCGAACGATCCCCCGGAAAGCGAAGGTCTTCCTTGTGCCCGGGGGCAAGAAAGAGCAACACGAACAATGCGGCCTCGCCAAGCTTGCGCGACCACGCAACGTCGTGATCCTTGAGCAACGAAACGAGATAGCCCACCTCTCCCGGGATCGTGTTGCGGCACGTGACTTCTCGGTGAGACGGCCCGAGATCCTCTCCCACGAGACCAAAGAATGCATCAGCCTGCAGGCGTGGAAAATCCTTGCCCGCGAACAGGTCGAGATGCAGGTAGCCCCAGTAGCGGGCGTTGATCTCGATGAACCAGAAATCGTCGGTTTCCGGGTCCCACTTGTACTCCATCATCGCGACGCCCTGCCATCCCAACCGAGTCAACTTCGCCTTCGCATCGGCGAGGAGCGCCTCATGCCAGAAGGTCCTGCGCAACGACATCATTCCGCCGGTATGTGGCTCCATGTGAATACCGATCGTCATGTTTTCCGCCATGAACTTCCCCCCATGGCGCCACAGACTGATACCGACCTTCTTCCCCGGGACGCAGCGTTGCCAAAGAAGGGTCCGATACTTCGGTGCCAGCTCGGACACCGCTTCCCTTAGCGACTCCGGGGAGCGGCATCGCCGTACCGTGGCAACATGGCCATCGACGCAGTCGCCGGCATCACCCTTCAGATAGAAGGGTCCGACGCCGGAATCCGGCAACGAAAAATCGGGGAGATCGACTCCAGTACGGATGACGCCGCCGGGCGGCAAATGTTCCCGCGAGCCGGATTCCAGCAACGTGGACTGCGTAGAGACCTTGCTCAGGCAGCGTCGCCAGATCCCGATCGGAACCGAATCGGGAAGCAGGTGCTCGAACCGATGGTATTCCCCTTCGATGGCGTGAATAAAGCCCTCGCTGGGAATCAGCAAGGAAATTTTCTTGTTCTGAAGATGCGCGTCGAGCCAGGGAACGAATTCGCCAGACGCATATGGGGGGTGTTGCACACCGCTGGTAGCAAAGCGCGAGCGGAAGCCGAGTGCGTCGACATGCTCCGAGGCGCCGTGCACCGAATACCCGGCTCTTCCCAATGAGCGGATGACTCCGATCATCCCGAGGGCCTGCGCTTCCATCACCAGGACATTTCGACACCCGCGTTCGATTTCGTCTGCCTTTTTCGAACCGCCAGCCATCGAACCACCATGCACGTTGACAACGATCAGCCAGGCACGCACGACATTGCCGAGCCGGTTACTGAAGTTTCGAACGCCCGTCTATCGCTGTGCGGCAAGAAGATTACGCAACGCGCGCAGCGAAAAGCGCAGACGTGTCCGATCCCACGGCGTGAAGCGCGGTAGCTCTAACGGCGCACTCCTCAGGTCCGCTGCTCCGGCCTGCGTGGAGAACGCGAAGCGGCATCCAGCCCGTTCCACCATTGCGACGTGACGCGCGTCGTAGTCCAGTCCGGGCTTGCCGTTCGGGTACGCGAAAAGAACGGGGCGCTCGCCGGTGATCGAAGCAAGATCGTCGAGACTGCCGCCGATCTCCACCTCGGCCTCGTCATCACCCGTTGCGCAGAGGATTGGATGCGTTCTCGTGTGACCGCCGATCCGCATGCCGGCATCGCGCAAGGCTTTCACATGTTCGGGCCGCATCATCACTTCGCGCCGACGCGGTGCCTCGCACTGCCGCTCGAGTTCGCGTACGCGCTCGGTGCGCTCGGCGGGCGGGAGTCGCTTCACGGCAGCGAGAAAACGTCCTATTGCGACCCGGCGCCCGGCATCGCTGCGCAGCGGCAGCTCGTCCTGCACCGCACCGGGTTGCGCCGCCGGAAGCCGGATCGACGGCGTACTTGCAGTGCGTATCGCCTCGATCACCCGATCGTTGAACATCATCGAACCGTCGAGAAACGAGGTCGCCACGAAGAACACTGCAGGCAAGCGACGCTCGCGCAGCAACGGCAGCGCGACATCGTGATTGTCGCGATAGCCATCGTCGAAGCTGATGGCGGCTGGCCGGGCTGGCAAACGCCCGTCGACGAGTGCTTCGCATGCCTCGAGCGGGTCGAGCACGCGAAATTGCGCCGCGATCCAGTCAAGGATATGGGCGAACGACCGTGCATCGGGCTCGCGCGCAAGCAGCGGATCGGGAGCGGCCAGCACGCGATGGAAATAGAACACCGACAATCTCGATCGCGAGCCCGCGGGCGCCGCGAGCGCCGTCAGCGAACGGACCATCACGTCCGACTCGCTCTGAGGTCTGCCAGCGGCGACGCACGCAGCCAGAGCTCGAGGATCATCAGGATCCAGACCATCGTCCCGTAGTAGCCGGGATGCCCCGAGGACAGCTGCTCGCGCAGGTGGCCCAGGAACTCGGAGCGAATGACGCCTCGCGACGACAGCGATCGAAGCGCGTCGTCGGCCGTGTGGCGCAAGCGCTCGTGCGACAGCACCCAGCTGCCGAACGGCAGGCCGAAACCGTGCTTCTGCTTCGCGATGATCTCATCGGGCAGGAAACCCCGCAGCGACTCCTTGAAGAAGTGTCGTAGTCGCCTGCCCTTGAGCTTCTCGTCGGGCCGCAGCCGGAGCGAATGTTCGACGAGCGCGTGCGTGAGCATCGGAAACGCCACTTCGACGCCCGCCGCCTGGCACATTCTCGTCACCTTGGGCAGGTCGCTGTCGGCAAGCGTGAACTTGAAGTCCCACGCGAGGAAGCGATTGATCTGCGACATCGGTCCCGTGTTCGATTCGCTCAGGCGCGCACGGTTCCATACCTCGCGTTCGAGGCGTAGCGGGCCGTCCAGCGCAACACCTGCCAGCACCTCGTCGGTGAACACGCTCGACGCCCCGAGGTGATTCAGGAGGTTGTAGCGCGACTGGATTCGATCCGGTAGCGGTTGCTTCGCCTGCTCGACGTAGCTGCGCGCCTTCGCGAACAGCTTCGATTCGACGTTGCCGAAGGGTCCGAAAAGCATGGGCTCGAAGATCGAGCGAGCGATCGAAGGCACCCTTGCGTACATCGCAAAAACGGCCTGCTTGGCATAACGCTCGTTGCCGCCATAGAGCTCGTCGCCGCCGTCGCCGCCGAGCATCCGTTCGATGCCGTTGTCTCGCGCCAGTCGCGCGCAGAAGTAGGTCGGCAGCGCAGACGAATTGCCGAACGGCTGCTCGTACTGCGTGGCCACCGCTTCCACGCCTGCGTGCACGTCGTCGGCCGTCACGAAGTATTCGGTGTGTTCGGTGCCGAAGTGCCGGGCAGCCAGCCGCGAGTAGCGCGTTTCATCGTACCCGCCGACGTCGAACCCGATCGCGAACGTGCGTGCCGGCGCCCCGAACTGACGCGTAGCGAGACCGGCGATCGTCGAACTGTCGGTTCCGCCCGACAGGAAGCAGCCGAGCCGATCCCGATCGAAGCCATCGATGCACTCCGCGACGCCGTCCCGAAGCGCTGCGAGAAAAGCCTCGCGCTCCGGCGCGAACTCGAAGCGCCGCTGCTCGTCGAATTCGGGCACCCAGTAACGAAACACCTCCGCGCTGCCCGCCTCGACGCGCAACGCCTCGCCGACGTCGAGGCGCCGAACGCCGCGATAGATGCTCATCGGCGCCGGGATCATGTGAAAGTAGACGTAGGCGTGAAGCGCCTGCCAATCGGCCTCGAGCGAGAGTCCGGCGTGCCGCGCCGCCTGCTCCGGGGCGGCCGCAAAACCTACGCGAGCGCCGTTTCGAGCCCAGAAGAGGGGCAAGCTCGAGAAGCGGTCAGTCGCGAGCAGCGCAGTGCCGCGCTCGCCGTCCCAGAGAGCGAGCAGGTACTCGCCAGCGAGCTCGCGGAGGACTGCGTCGCCCCGTTCGCACCACCGGCGATAGATCCGTTCGGACGTCGCGGCCGAAGAGTCGCCGGTGAACCGAACACGACCATAGATCAACGCACCGGCCGCACAGGCACGAAAGACGTCGTTCCGCTTGTCGGCGGCGGTGTCAGCAAACGATGACGCCTGACCGGACGCAAAGAGTCGGCCGCCGAAGACGATAGGAAGACGGGGGGGATCCAGCATGGCAGTCGGCAGTCTACCGGCAACGACGGAATACCGTTGTGACGTACAGCCACTGGAGAGGAATTCGCGCTGGCCGGTCCCGAGCATCGTCGCGCGAACGGTCGAACCGTGCGTCCTCGAGCGCCATCCGCCAACGCCGGGGCGACTTAAATCACAGCGCCGAGACTGCCCCGCCAATATCCTCGAAGATCGACATTGTCAACTCTGCGAAGAAGAACAATGCATCCGAAAGCATCCGTATTCCACCGTTCATTTGACCCTTCGATCAAAATCGCCAGGAAGTTCCTGACAATAATTTCCGATTACTCGAAGTGTCTATATTTCGAGGCTCGTCGAACCCCAATACGAGCTCTCCATCTCGTCGTCGAAATACTCATCGCAAGATTCATCCATGGAATCGGCCCGCGATATTATTCCCTCTTCAGGTTATCCACGGTTCCCCTGGATCGGTGGGCAGATTACATGACCGACGACGACTTCTTCAAGCAGGCAATCAGAAATCATAGTCCCGATTCCATGCAGGAGCTGGTGAAAAACAAGGCCCTGTTCTACCGACATTGTCTCGAACAGGATTTGCCGACGGCACCGATCATCTCCTCGGTAGTCGGGTCGCATTCACCTGCTCACATTTCTGAGGAAATCATTCCCCAGGTGAGAAATCTAGAGCAGTGGAAGATGTTCATGAGGACTGCCCCGGCAGAACTCTTCGTCAAGCCGATCGACGGTTCACACGGGCAAGGGGCCTTCACGGTTCATCGCATTGGAGAGCAGTATATTTGTTATCAAGAGGGCAAAGAACTTGGATTCCATCTGGAGCAGCTCTACCACTATTTTCTCGATAAATTAAAAAACGAAGCTGGTTTGCTCATCCAACCCAGGCTTCGGTCTCATCACGAGCTTCTCGAAATCTCTTCAGCGAGCGGCCTCGCAACCGCGCGGGTCGTCACCGCCATGGTCAACAGAAAGGCGAGAGCGCTACTCGCATGCGCCCGACTTTCCGTCGGTTCGAACATTTGCGACAATTTCTCCGAAGGGGCGTCCGGCAACCTCGTCGCGGCCATCGATATTGAAACCGGAATGGTCGGCGAGGCATGGTCATCGAGTGACAGGCGCTGGCCGACCATCGCATCATCTGATCGACACCCCGATACCGGAAAGCGAATCGTCGGCTTTACCATTCCTTCATGGCCGGACGTGATTCAGCTCGCAGTCAACGCACAGAATTCCCTTCCAGGGCTACGTAGCGTCGGCTGGGATATTGCCATCACGGACGGCGGTCCGATTCTCGTTGAAGCAAACGGCGGGTATGGCATCGACATATTGCAGATAGGGCACCAGCGGGGACTCGGACGCGAATTGATTCCCTATGTGCGGGGCTGAAAGCGACTTCTCAAAGCGCTTCGCCGTATCACAGGCCGTCACTCTGCGGATCAACTAGTCTTACTGTGTCATTAAATTCAATGCATTATATGCGCTTCTTCGCCCTTTGTGAGAAGAGTGATGAGCGCAGGCGCAAGACAGCGGTTTGAGCGATACCTGATGCACCTGGCAGCCGGGTTGGAACATGCGGATCGACATTCGGGACTCGCGGGTTACTGCACGGGGTTGATGCTGCCCCTGGCGCGCAAGAGCGTAGAACCGATGGCCGCACGCATCGACCCTTTCCATGCCAGTGCCCGACACCAGGCGCTGCATCATTTCGTAGCCAAGGCCGAGTGGTCCGATGAGGAGATGCTGCGCCGGGTCGCACAATGGGTCGTACCGAAGTTGGATTTCGCTGCGGGCGGTTTCTGGATCATCGACGACACGGGCTTTCCAAAGAAGGGGCGGCACTCCGTGGGCGTTGCACGCCAGTACTGCGGGATCCTGGGCAAGCAGGACAACTGTCAGGTCGCGGTGAGCGTTTCGTTGGGCTGCGAGACGGCCAGCCTTCCGGTGGCGTGGCGACTGTACCTGCCCAAGGAATGGGCCGACGATAATCGGCGGCGCGCCAAAGCGGGTGTACCCGATGACATCGGGTTCGCGACCAAGACGCAGATCGCGCTCGAGCAGTTGGAGCACTTGCTCGCCGAGGGCGCGCCCCGGCATTGCGTGCTGGCCGATGCAGGCTACGGGGTCGACAACGCATTCCGTCAGCGACTGAGCGACCTGGGACTGTCTTACGTCGTGGGCATTACCTCCGCGGTGGTGGTCTGGCCACCGGGTGTAGAGCCGCTGCCGCCGAAGCCGTACTCCGGCATCGGCCGCCCGCCGGTCATGCCGCGACGTACGCGCAGCCGTCAGCCGCTCAGCGTGAAGGCGCTGGCGCACACGCTGCCAGCCGACGCGTATCGGCAAATCGCCTGGCGCGAGGGGACCAACGAAACGCTGCGTGGGCGCTTTGCTGCGGTGCGCGTTCGCCATGCCGGCGGCAATATCGGCCGCGCTCGATTGCATGAGCCGCTGTGGCTGCTCATCGAATGGCCCACCGATGACGCTGACCCGCTGAAATACTATCTTTCGAACCTGCCCGCAGACACCACCCTCGACGAGCTGGTTCGCTGCGCGCACATGCGCTGGCGCATCGAACGCGACTATCAGGAATTGAAGCAGGAGCTGGGACTGGGGCACTACGAAGGCCGGGGCTGGCGAGGGTTTCACCACCATGCCGTGTCGAGCATCGCGGCCTATGGGTTCCTGGTAAGCGAACGACTCCGAACCGACAAAATGACCGGCTCCAAAAAAAACGCCATCGTTCGCCAAATACCTTCGCTTCCCACCGATTACATCGCGCGCGGCAGTCCTGCGCGCGCAAAGACATGTACCGGACTCGATCGCGACGATTCGCCACGAACTCAGCTTCAGGCTCATCGAAAGCCTCGGGCGCTGCCCGTCCTGCGGTCACGCAAAAGTGCCGCTACGCTTGTGACACAGTAAGATTAGGCACGCGGATTGCTCAGCGATCGGTCTTGCGTCCTGTTGGCGCCGCGCAATGCCCTTTGCCACCGTCGAGCGCCTGGTTCGACACTACGGATCGTCCATCTACCATGGCGCGCGGTCTCGCCCCACACGCCTATTGCCCACGGCCTATCACGCGATCCGCGCAAGACTGAAGTACGGCATCGGCCCGATTCCTTTCTCCATTCTGCAACTCGCGCAGGTTCCAGAGTCGCAGTGGGGCGCATACGTCTTCGACACCGAGTCGTTCAAGCGCACGCTGCGAGAACGCAGCCCGAGGGAGATGCTTCGCATCGCCTACAACAAGGTTCTGTTCCACGACCATTGCCTGCGCACCGGACTGCCGACAATTCCGATCGTCTGCCGTGTCGGCGACACCCCCGACCCGCTCGGCACTGTCGTGCCCCATGCCGGCGATGCAACTCAGTTCGGAGCCATCCTCCAGTCTGCGCCGGCGCGGCTCTTCGTCAAGCCGATCGACGGCACGCACGCAGAGGGGGCATTCATCGCCGCGCGCACTGGAGACATCTTCGAATTCGCGAATCAGAAAGGCTCGGTCCATGACCTCTTCTCTCATATCCAAGGTGCACTCGCGCGTCAGACCGGGTTCATCGTTCAGCCGCAGATCCGACCGCACACCGATAT
>JACDJA010001055.1_pt1 | contig 25158 bp, 25 predicted proteins | sample 7449241 | NCBI WGS metagenome assembly JACDJA01 (sample SAMN14253289, study PRJNA609438) | sludge metagenome | isolation source: initial anaerobic sludge | collected 2018-12-20 | reverse complement strand
GATTTTACAGAGTATTTATCAGATAGAAATCATTACGCCAACGACAAAAGAAAAAATAATAAAAACGCTCCTATTGACCCCAGAACATAAGCTCTTAGATGAGCTTTTTGATTTTGGGTGTTAAAATTAGGAAGTCAGGAGGTATCGGGAAGACGCCAGGAAATGGTCGATTACCGAATCCGGATTTTTTTGGGTCTCGCGGCCCATATTGTCCTTCCATTTGGCATAGACCTCCGCTATGGCCGGTTTTAACTGGCTTCCGTGGAAATATCCCCGCTCAAAGGGCGTTCCTTTCAGGTGCAGTACGGGCATCTCTGCCGTTTGTGCAAATAGGTTCATACACAGGGAAACGAGGTACATCAGTATAAAATAAACGAATCGAGCCATGGCTTTTTGTTTAGGTGAAACACAATCTCACTTTGAATTTTGAATAAAATTATTTTAAATTGGGCCTGTGTTTTGGGCTTTTGTTCCGAATCGCCTTAAAATTGATTTGAAATGCCCGGAAGTTTATTTTTCCTTTTCCGTAAAATCCAATCCGGATTTATAAATGAAGACAGTAATAGTAGATGATGAGGTCTTTGCGCGCCGGCGCATCCTCAATCTTTTAAAAAATATTGAGTCCATAGAGGTCGTTGCGGAATGCAACACCGGCCAGGATGCCATAAACAGTATCAATTCCCTAAAACCCGATTTGGTGTTTTTGGATATCAACATCCGCGACATGGATGGGTTTCAGGTGCTGGAGAACATAGAGGGCACCAAAAAACCCTTTGTGATTTTCGTGACCGCCCACGACCACCTGGCATTAAAAGCCTTTGATTTTGAAGCCTTTGATTATTTGGTAAAACCGTTTAAGGAAGAGCGTTTTTTCAAAACCCTAAACCGCATTGTCGCCCAGCACGAGCCCGTTCAGCCCACAAATTTTGAAGATGGTCTAAAAAAAATAATGGAGTCGCTGCAACAGGGAAAAAATGCCTATGTTCAAAAAATTCCCGTAAAACACGGAAACAAAACCTATTTGGTGGCGACAGATTCCATTAAATATATTTTGGCCTCGGGGGTTTATATGGAACTGTACACAGAAGATAAAATGTACCTCCACCGCGAGTCGATGTCGCAGATGGAAATGCAGTTGGACCCGGCGAAGTTCTTCAGAATACACCGGTCTGCCATAGTAAACCTGGATGCCGTCACCGAAATTGTGCACAGCGACTTTTCCGAAATCGATGTGCGGATGGACGACAACAAATTGCTTAGTGTAAGCAAATCCATGAAAAAAGACCTGTTGACCAAATTGGGCATTTAAATGAAAATACGCGATTATTTTAAAAAGTATTTCGATGGGGAGCTCACCCTCATTTTGGTGGTATTCTACCTTATCACCATCTGCCTAAACCTTATCAAAGTGTTTTCCACCGCTTACCTACGGGGAACGGAGGTGGCGCAGCAGGCCGATTATTTGGTAGAGCTCTATCTCTTGGACGCCGTAGTGGTACTGGGGATTATGCAGTTGATTGCCATGCACACCAAGCGGCTCATCCTCAACCGGACGTCCTGGCGCAAAATCCTGATTTTCCACTTTGTCCTCGCCCTCTTTTTGGGAGTGGTGATACAGTTTATCACAGATTTGTACCGGTTGCAGATGGGGATTATCGACAATTTCCACTTTAATCGGAGTTTGCTGTTGTTGCTCAGCGTGGTGGACGTAAATTTTCTGGTGTACTTTGCCATGCTGTTTATTATCTACACCTATTACTATTTCAGCATTATTCGGGCGGGGGAGAAGCGGGAAAGTCTTTTGGAAACCCAGGTGGTCACCGCAAAAATGAGCATGCTAACCTCGCAGCTCCAGCCCCACTTTCTGTTTAATACCATCAACTGTATCATCGGCTTGATCGATATCGATAAAAAGAAAGCCCAGGATACCTTGGTAGATTTAAGCGAAATGTTTCGCGAAATAACCAAAAACCAGAACGTGCATTTTTTCACCGTGGCCAAGGAAATGGAATTGCTCGGCCATTATTTGGAAATAGTAAAGGTGCGCTTTCCGGAAAACCTGGAAATCGTATCACGGGTGGCCGAGGAAACCCTGCCCCTATACCTGCCCGCCATGATTATCCAACCCCTGATAGAAAACAGCATCAACCACGGATTTGAAAACACTGCCAACGCCCTGCGCATCGAAATTTCCATCCAGCGGCAGGGCGAGTTCCTAAGAGTGAGCGTAAGCAATAACGGACCCTTGCTCGGCGAGTCCTCCCGAACTTCGCAAACGGGAATGGGGATAAGCAATTTGCGCCAACGGCTGGAAAATCTCTACGGCTCCAAAGCCTCCTTTATCATGGCCAACAACGAAAGTGGAGTGGGGGTGACCAATGTAATTCTCCTTCCCATAATGGACGGCATACCGGAAACCCGGACATAAGATGGCCTCTGCTTTATCGGCTGTATTTTTTGATGGAAACTTCGGAATATTCCTTCATCAAAGGAAAAAAGGAAACCGCTTGCTGTGATACAACGCCGTTCAGGAAGGTCCCCACAGCATCCTTTATCAACTGGAAAGCCTTATCGCGGTCAATGATTTTTCCTCCAAATCGCGTAATCATATCGGGCAGCACATAGGGAGCATCGGAAAAACTCATGTGTCCGGCGCCTTCAATCTTTATTTCATATCCTTTCTCCGCACGCGACATTTCCGTGGCAAAGGCGGCGTCTATTTCGGCCTCCATCTGTCTCCATTGGTTTACGTCCCTTCCCTTTTCCCGCAATTCCCTCTCGGAATAAACCGGTTGGCTTCTCAAGGTGAGAACGGGTTTGGTATAGGCCGCGCTCGCCTTTTCGTCAAACGTCCCCCCATCCATATTCACGGCGGCCTTTATTTTGGAATCCCTAACGGAAGCCAATACCGCCGCATTTCCGCCAAGGGAATGTCCCACGGCAATTATTTTTTCCCGATCGAGCAGCCCGGTGGCAAACTTTCCTATTGGGAAGGAGGGAGAAGTAAGGGTCTGTATGACAAACGATATGTCTGTTGCCCATTCCTCGACAATTTTTAACAGCGTTTTTTTATCGGCATCTGCCAATCGCGGGTCTTGGCGCGAGGTGGCCATTTCTCCATCGTCAAAAAGGGTGAATCCGCCATAGGGATGGTCAATGGCTACCACCGCATATCCCTGGCTGGCCCATTCCTCAAAAAAGGAGGTGTAATTCCATTGCGAAACCCCCAACCCGTGGGAAAAGACCAACACCGGAAATTTCATTCCCACCACCGCTTCCGCATTGGGAAGGATGTGCTTGTGAAACCCCGCCATCGTTGCCAACGCCAAGCTGTCCTGATGGTTATAGGCATTGGCGATCATCTGTTTCAGCAATTGCGGATTGGAAATATAGGGCTGGCTCTTTCCCTTTTCCGAAGAGGGATAATAGATGGTCAAGGGTATCCGCCGTTTTTTCCCCTCGTGCAGCAAATCGGTCCGGGAGGTATCGGTAATTTCATACTGCCGCATTCCCACCGTATATTTTCCCGAGGGCGGCGGAAGTTCCGCAGCGGTGGGTTGCAATCTCGCGGTGTGGCAGAAGAGGAGGGGCAGGACGAATAGACAATAGTTTAACAAGGTTTTCATATCGAGAGATTTTGGTTATTTCCAATTGAGGTTCGGCAGGAGTAAATCGTTAAGCACGCTGGTTTCCCGCATTGCGGCTTCTATTTCCTCCACCGTTCTCGGGGCGTAATTTGACAAGTTAACGGGGCCGTTTTCGGTGATAAGGATATCATCCTCAATCCGTATGGCCATGCCGTGCCATTTTGAAGGGCAATCGCTCCCGGGGGGAATATAGATCCCCGGTTCCACCGTAATTACCATATTCGGTTTAAATTTCCCCTTTAGCGACACATCGTGCACGTCCAATCCCAGATAATGCCCCACAGAATGCGGAAAATATTTCCGGCCCTCCTCCGGGGAGCGGATAATTCCCAGTTTTATCAGTCCGTTATTGATAATTTCCCGCGCCTGTTTCTCCACATCCGAAAAATCATTGCCAACAATGGCTTGGGCAATTGCTTTCTCTTGGGCTTGGAGTACAAGGTTGTACAAGGTGCGCTGCGCCGGAGAAAAGGTGCCGTTGGCGGGGATGGTACGGGTAACGTCAGCAGAATAGCCATGGTATTCGGCACCCGCGTCCATCAATACCAAGTCGTTGCCCACCTGGGTCTTGTTGTTTTCTGTATAATGCAGCACGCACCCATTGGCGCCCCCTCCCACTATGCTGGGATAGCCCTGGGCCTCGCTGCCGTATTTGCGATAGACAAATTCGTGTATGCCCTGTATTTCCAGCTCCGACATTTGGGGATGCATGGCCTTCATCACTTCCACCTGCGCGATGGCCGCTATTTTGATCGCTTTGCGCATGAGCTCCACTTCCTCGGGGGTCTTTATTTCCCTAAGCGATGCCATGATCTCCCGTAGCTTTTCCCGGTTTATTTTTGTGGAAGGAAGATTGGGGATGTCCTTGTCCATTACGTTGGCTGGCAAGAGGAATTTCTTTTCAAGGCTGTTGAGAAAATGCGAATGTAATTTAAAGGAATCCGCGGGATTATTGGGCTGGTCGGTGTAGGCCCCCACCGGTTGGGAAAGGAGGATGTGCTCAAATTTTCCGAAATCGATTTGGTCCCGAAGGAATTCCGAAGCGACAAAGGCCGTAGAAAAACCCAGTTTCCCTTTTGCCCCTTCCGTGCCCAAGCGATAGCCGGTCCATTGCTCCATGCGGGGATTCCGCTCCTGCACAAAGAGCATTTCATCATAAACATCCTTTCCTTCCACTTGCGGTTCCGAAAACAGCACCAACACCCCATTGGGTTCCTTATACCCCGAAAGATAAAACAGGTTCGGATCCTGATGAAAGACAAAATCCACATCGTTTGATCTGTTTTGCACGGGATTGGCAAAAAACACCGCCACGCTATTGGGCGGCATCAATTTTTTGAACGCTTCCCGCCGTTCCTTGTGGAATTCGGCAGGCAGATAATCGGTAGGCAATTGGTTTTGGGCCAGGCCTATATGAAACCATAAGAAGAAACAGAGAAGAAGTTGTGCTTTCATAAAACGGAATTTATGGGCACCAAAGTACCCCACATTCCGCCCGTCTTTGGCAAAAATGTTTTGAGTAGCCGGAATTTTATTGCGAAACAGTCCGAATCTGATTGGGAGGCAACGGAAAAGCAGGAACAAAACAGTCCTTTCTCTATTGAGGACCCAACGCAGACTTTATTCCCGAAATCCAAAACCCCGCAATCGAAACCACTGCGGATAAAAGGCAATAAACCCCGACCAAAAAAATTTGGATATAGGCCACAAAGTGGGAATGGGAATTTACTGCTTTTGGGAAGATTCCTCTTTATCCCCGCTCTGTTTTAAAACCGATTTTTCCTCGCTGGGTTTGTGTGCATTTCCTCCTCTCTTCTTTCGTTCTTCCTCCTGCACCCGTTCTACCTGTTGTTGTTCGGGGTCACTGGTACGCTCCCCGGGTGGAATGTCCCATTGTTTTTGGGGTTTTGGCCCATCTTCATCTTTTGGAGCGGTACTCTTTCCTCTCTTTTCCATGGCATGGCATTTTATTGAATGGAAAGATACTACGGCGAAAAGTTAAATCCCCTTATCGAAAATTGCCTTTGCGTTAAATGTTTCGGAAAAATGACCGGGAATGTCTTCCGCTATTTTTTTATTCACAGAATGGAATGTGCCGAAAGATTCCTGATTCAATTTACTTTCATAAAGCTTCAACATAGAAATTGATTACTATTTTTGGACAAAGGAAATCAATTGATACTGATCAACCTTAATCAGGAGAGTTTCCAACTCAGCCCAGAAATTCAAATCAAAAAAAATTAGAAGAAATGAAATCCACCCCCACCTTAAAAGACCTAATCCGGCAGACAGTTTGGTTAAGCGTTTCGTCGGTATTGGTCGATCTATATCCCGAGGAGAAAAATAACTTACAAGAATACGACCATGTTTTCCATCGGTTAAAGTTGATGGAACCGGAGGATATCCAAATGATTCTCGTTTTGAAAAATGTCGGCGAGGGTGACGACCACTATGTCGATGTTTCGGGCAAGCACAAATACCCCAAAACCGAGGAGGAAAAATATTTACAGGCCATTGAATTTTGTCCCTGGCGGCAATGGCTGGGCATGGAAATAGATCCGGAAAGCCTCCGGGAATTTTCTCAACTGGAAATCATCGCCCACTGTCTCTATGAGATGACTTTTATCAATTTTGAAGAGGAGAAAATCCAGGAAGAACTCGATAGCATCAAAAATTCGGTGGAGGAATACAAATCCATGACGGAGGAAGAAAAGAGAGAAAACACTAGGTCTTTGGACGATTTATTAAAAGATTTGGATGATGCGGATACGGAAACCGATGAAAATAGCGACTGGGAAAAATGACTGGTATCTGCTGCCCGATTAAAAACCTATGATCTAGGTCTTGGTTCATGTGTTGCCAGCGGTCTTGTTTCTTTCCTGGCACTTCGGTATTTCCAAAATCCAAATCAAAATTCATCTTCACCCCTTCCAGGGAAGAATAAACGGTTTTTATAATGCATGTTTTAAATGGTATGCATCAGGAGTTAAATAGAAAAAGGGAGCCTCATTTGTTTTTTGACAGATAGGAATAATCGGTTAAATAGGCCATGGTTAAAGATTAATTTTTTTAGACACTCCCCTGATTCTCTCTTTCGCAATATTTTCCTCATATAGATCAACAATGCTCATGGAATATATTCTAATATAATAGCAAATAATAAAATTATATTGGAATTGCAAAACTGTTAAGAAATGGCAAATGGATGATTATATTTGAAACCACAGCCAGTATTTACTTCGTTGCAGGAACCCGAAAAAAAATAAAGGAGCTATTCTCTATATTTGAAGCCTCGACTTTGACCCCATAATGTCCAACAGCAAACACGCCCATTTCAGATATAATATTTTAGACCAATGCTTCCGCCGGCGCGAACGGCCCTTTACGTTTCAGGAATTGATGGACGAGGTCAATGAACGCGTAAGCGAGGTTTTCCCCGGCAAAGGGGTTTCGGTGCGGACGCTGCGCCAGGATATTCAGCTGTTTCGAGATGCTAAGGAATTGTAGGAGGTTTTAGCCAAATGCAAATAGATTTGCAAAAAGAAAAACGAGCCACCAAATCCTTATGGAAAAAGTGCGAAAAGCAAATTGAAAAGGTAATTGAAAATACTGTAAATATGCACGGAGCTATTAAGGGAATAGCAGGAAATGCCCTTAAAAGTATACCTGCTTTGGAGCTGGAAGCTGATCTGGGAGACGACGGGATAACGTTAGAAGTTAATTAATTTATAGAGTTATGAGTAGGTCGCGAAATGTTTTCCTTAAGATTTGGAGATATATATTGAATATCTTTAAGCCAAATAAGAATAAGAATATTCGAGTGTCTCCAGATTCCGATATTGAAAATAGGCAAGCCAAAAAAGAAGAAAAATTTCAGGATGTTATCGAGTATTACGATATAAGTTTTAAAAACCTACCCAATTTGAGATTTGAAAAAAGTAAAACCTCTGATTTAACAGGATGGACAAAAATTTCCGAATCAAAAATTTTCAATAGTGATGAGAAAATAAACTTTTCATCAGGAATAATGGGAGCCGCCAGCAGTTCTATAGCAACCACAGGTGGTTTATTTAAAAGCACGGTAAGTATAAACACCCTTCAAAGATATGCCGATGGCACTATTAGCTCCATACAAACTAATAATGGTTTGATTACAGGTCACGCTGGTTTTTCTCCAACTAATATTTCCAATGTCTTATTCACACCGGCAATGATTTACGCAGTAATGGCACAAATTACTGGACAGCATTATTTTTTGAAAATGGATGAAAAACTAAATTCCATTGCAAGTGCCATAAATGATCTGAAAATCTACTATTTTAATGAGCTTTTATCAAAAATAGAAAGCCATTATTCAGTGCTTAAAGAAATAAATTATTCTTTATTTTCCTCGAAAGAGGATTTAGTTCGAATAGTGAATATTAATGATTCTTTGGATGAAATCTCTATTCAGTCAAAAAAGAATTATGAACATCACCTTAGGCAAGTCAGGGATGAAATGGATAAGATAAAGATTGCTAAATATAGAATTGATAAATGGAGAGAAAACTCATCCAAAAAATATTACAACCTAATTTCTTTAAAGTCGTACGATGACTTTATAAAGTTTGGTTTAGTCAGTTCAATAGCTGCCAATTTAAAAATTCAGGCAAAGCTTCTTGAGCTTAAATTACGCCTCCAACTAAATGATAGTTCAGCCAGCAATTATGAGAAAATCAACAATATTATCAATGCAATTCCTGTATTGACAGAGGATAATCGTGTTCTCGAGCACGAAAATAATCTTAATGAACTAAAGGGTCAGTGGAAAGAAAAATTAGAAATGATAAAGTCTAATATTATAAAGAAAAAAAATGCCGATAAACAGTTGGAGGGTTTTGAAGAAAACTTTAAGTCAGTAGAAGAAAAAGTGAATGAAATATCCATCCACCGGCAAAATATTGTGGAAATGTGCTGTAAAATCGTAAATCTTTATAATGAACCTATAGAAATTGGAATGTTGCCGCATGAAGGGAATTTTGAGTATTATCTTAGAGAAAAATAATTATCACATATGATCACCGGAGAACTAAAAAATCAAATAGACCAAATATGGAACACCTTCTGGACGGGAGGGATCTCCAATACCATTACTATAGTCGAGCAGCTTACCTACCTCATCTTTATCAAGGATCTGGATGAAACCGAAACGCGCAACGAAAGCAGGGCCAAACGCATCGGGCAAGCCTATACACCCATTTTTGGGCCGGACCAGCAGCATTTCCGGTGGAAAAACCTAAAGGAAATGGACGTTAACGAACGGCATACCGTTTTTGGGAAAACCGTGGATGGTATTTTCCCCTTTATCCGCTCCTTGGGCAGTGAGAAGAGCTTGTTTAGTACCTATATGAAAGGGGCTACTTTTGGTATTTCCAAACCGGCCGTGCTGGACCAGGTGATGGAAAAACTGGAGCGGGTGGATATGTCCAACCAGGATACAAAAGGCGATATCTACGAATACCTTCTTTCCAAATTGGAAGGGGGCGGCACCGCCGGTCAATTCAGGACGCCCCGGCATATCATCAAGTTGATGACCGAAATGATGCGTCCCACCCTGGAGGACACCATCTGTGACCCGGCAGTGGGCACGGCGGGCTTTCTGGTGGCGGCCAAGGAATACATCGACAAACATTACGAGGTGACCGATCTGGACAAGCACCGGGACCACATCAACCAAAAGATGTTCAACGGCAGCGAGTTTGATGCCACGATGCTGCGCATTTCGGCAATGAACCTCTTTCTGCACGGCGTGGAAGAACCCAACATTGTAGATGTGGATGCCGTGAGCAAGGACAACGAAATAGCCAATGCCTATACCTTGGTGCTGGCCAATCCGCCGTTCAAGGGAACGATTGACAAACCAAGTATTGCGCCTGGCCTGCGCAACGTGACCGATACTACCAAAACAGAATTGCTCTTTTTGGCGCTTATCCTGCGCCAACTCAAAACCGGCGGACGGGCCGCAGTCATTGTGCCCGATGGCGTGCTCTTTGGCAGTGGCAAGGCCTATAAGAGCATCCGCAAGGAAATTATTGCCCATAACAAGCTGGAAGCCATCATCTCCCTGCCCAGTGGGGTGTTTAAACCGTATTCGGGGGTGAGCACGGCCATTATGGTGTTTACCAAAACCGGCTCGGGCGGCACCGATTATGTGTGGTTTTATGATATGCTGGCCGATGGCAAAAGCCTGGACGACAAGCGCAACCTGTTGGTGGAGGAAGACCTGTTTGCCGATTTTGCCTTTGGCGATGCTTTTGAGAAAATGTACGACGACGAGGCCGGACGCCTGCGAAAGGAAAATGTGGAAAGCGTGCACGACAAGTTCAACCTGCCCCAGGTGCTGGACCATTGGCGCTATTTAAAAAGCGATTATTTTGAAAAGATGCACAACAAGGATGGCAGTATCATTCACGTACACAATATTCCGGAAAATTTGGGTTGGGGTAAATTTTTGGAAGGCACCTGCACCCACGACTATGCCGATAGAACCTCCCAGTCCTTTTTGGTGCCATTTAAGGAAATAAAGGACAACGACTGGGACCTCTCCATCAACCGCTATAAAGAGATTGTGTATGAGGAAGTGGAATATGATGCCCCGGAGGTTATTTTGGAACGGATTGCCGAGCTGGATGCAGAGCGTACAAAGTTGCTCAGTGTATTAAAAAACAATCTGTAAAGGGAAATGGATATTTGTTACACGTAGACGGGATGTAATAACATAATGCATATTTTTATACACATTTGTAAAACGTGTAAAGAAAATCGAATTATCTATACATAAAAAATGGAATAGCTTTTATCATTTTAGTACTAAGTGTCAGATATGCAGCTAAATTTATAATTCAGTTCACGTATAAGAGAACAATAGCAAAAAATAAAAACGAGTACAAAATGAAAATATACTTCTCTGACTTTTTCAATGTTCCAGCTAAAGACCTTTCCGATTATGGTGCATTTAATGTATCACTAATTAACGACCTCCCTCTTTTTATTGACCCTTTTCTTTTATTTGGAAGTAAAAAATCTGAATATCAGGAATTACATAATGAAATACTGGATTATTTAAGTTTTTTAAAGTCAAAATCAGAAGATGGCATTACCGACATCTCACAAATTAAGAGTTGGTATATTTTTTCTGAAATAAAACAAAATTGGTTTGGTTATAGTAAAGTTGGCAACAGCGGTAGAGGACTTGGAGAAAAATTTGGAAGAGGAATGTCATCATCAATGCATATTGTTTTTGACGATTTGAAAAAGGAAAAAATAACTCAAAGTTCTCATCTCGAAAAGGCTGGACTTTTTGAAATTGGGGTCGGAAAAGATAATATTAGCGACTTTACTGCAAACCTAATTAAACATTATTTGCTGACCTATACGGAGATTTTTGCTAAAAGATTCATTAATCCTATTCAATTGAAGGTGGTTAATGTTGATAAAGTTTATTTTGACTATGACCTTGAACGCTGGATGCCAAAGGAATTTACTTTGCCGTTTATTTTTCAAGACTTCGTAATTCTTACACCTCGTGATATTTTAACTAAGGACGATAATTGGATAAATAGCAATGATTTAAGGGCAGACTTTACAAGGATATGTAGTGGTATCCAGAATGATCAATTAAGAAACGAGATATTTAACTATTTCAAAAAAAAGCTTCCTAAACCTCAAAAAAATAAAAAAAATACCCAGAAAGAGATTACAGAGGCTATTCAATCGACCATCCGTCAATTTCCTGAAATCATAAAGTGGTACATTAAACAAAAGGAAGAAAATAAGGAAGGTGCAAAAAACATTTCAAAACAGAAAGTTGAAGAAGTTGAAACAGTTTTTATCCATAAAATAAATTCTTTTGTTGAGATTTTACTTAAACAAACCCAATTTTATGAAATCAATTCAAAAGGTTCATTTGATGAAGCATTAGAAAGAATTGCATTTTTAAAACAAGTTATAGAAAACAATGACGGGTATAGACTCTTCTATATTGACGGCAAACCGATTAAAAGAGAAGAAGATCTACAAATTATTTATCGATTAACTTGGTATGCATCTGACTTTGATATCAACAGAGAGGTAAATAATGGTCGAGGTCCTGTTGATTATTCAATATCAAAAGGCTCAATCGATAAGACACTTATTGAATTTAAGCTTGCTTCAAATTCTAAGCTTAAACAAAATCTCGCAAAGCAAGTTGAGGTATACGAACAAGCAAATAATACAAAGAACTCAATAAAGGTGATTTTATATTTTAATGATTCTGAATTAAGGAAAGTAATTAAGATACTGAAACAATTAAAAATTGAAAATAAGTCAGATATAATTTTAATCGATGCAGGACGAAAAACATCGGCATCCAATGTTAAACTATAATGAATTTCACACGGCTTCAATCGATGAACCTGGATCTCAATAAATTAAAAGAAACCCTCTGCCACCTGATGTGTGCGGAAGTAAAGGTCGTGCCTAAAAGGAGCGGGCTTTTGGCCGTAGAAACGCCTTTCTTTTTTGCCGATGGCGATCCCTACCAGATTTATATCAAAGAAAGGCCAGGCGGTATTTTGCGCTTGACCGATATGGGCCATACAATGATGCATCTGAGCTATGAGAACGACATTGGCAAATTTAGGGAAGGCACCCGTGGCCGATTATTTGAACAAATACTGGCAGAGACCTCCGTACAAGAAGAAGATGGTGCATTTTATATGGATACGCAACTGGCCAACTTGGGCTATGCTATCTTTCAATTGGGCCAGGCGTTGACCAAGTTGAACGACCTTACTTTTTTGAACAGGGCACGGGTGGAATCCACTTTTTATGAAGATCTGGATGAACAGCTGCACCGGTTGATCAATGAAGACAAGATTGAAAAGGATTATTATTATCCACAAATGGAGAATGCCCAGGATTATCCCATTGATTATAAAATTGAAGGGAAACACGCCCCGCTTTTTCTTTTTGGCATTCCCAATAAAGACAAAGCCCGTTTGGCCACCATCACGTTGGAACGTTTGTTACGGGCCAATGCCGATTTTGACAGCTTGATTATATTTTCTGACCAAGGCGCCCTGCCCAAAGCCGATCTGGCCCGACTGACCAATGTGGGCGGTGAACAGATTGCCTCTCTGGATGCCGAAGAGGACTTGCAGCGGAAGTTGCTGCGGAAAGTTGAGATGAATTAAAGAATGAATTGTTACAATATGGAAATAGGCTTAATGCAAAATAGAAAGGCTATTGAAGTGCTTTCAGAGAGATGGACATTTTATCCCTTTAAAAAAATATTAAAAGATAGTTCGGGTGGTAATCTAAAGATAAAAACCAGTGATTTATTAATAGAAGGATCAATTCCTGTCATTGATCAAGGAAAAGATTTTATAGCTGGATTTACAAATCAACACAATTCTATTGTTAGGGCGAAACTGCCATTAATAGTTTTTGGCGATCACACTCGAAATTTAAAATACATAGATTTCGATTTTGCAATGGGTGCCGATGGCACCAAAGTTCTTGAAGTTATAAATGACCAAGCTTTACCTAAATTTATTTATTATTACCTGCGATCCATCAAGATTGCAGACACAGGATACAATAGACATTTTAAATTTATTAAAGATTTAGTCTTTCCTCTCCCCCCTCTAAAAACCCAACAGCGCATTGCCGCCATTTTAGACAATGCCGCCGCCCTGCGCAATAAAACCGCACAGCTGCTCAATGAATACGACCTGCTGGCGCAGAGTATCTTTTTGGAGATGTTTGGGGATCCGGTGAGGAACCCGATGGGGTGGCCGATAAGTACAATTAAAAAAGTATGTATAACAATTTTAGGTGGAGGTACGCCGAGAAAAAGTAATGAAGATTATTATAATGGCGACATTCCGTGGGTGACACCAAAGGATATGAAAAAGTTATATATCAGTAAAAGTAAAATTAATATTACTCAAAAAGGTGTTGACGAAAGCTCAGTGAAGTTAATTCCTAAAAATTCTATTCTGATGGTAATTAGAAGTGGAATCCTAAAGAAAAAACTACCCGTTGCACTAAACACTTCAGAAGTTACTATTAATCAAGATATGAAAGCCTTTCTTGCTAATGATAAAGTCATTAATCCAAAGTATTTAATGTTCTTTTTCCTTAACTCCCAAGGCTATTTATTATCTAAAGTTAGAGCTGTAACAGCTGACAATATTGAGTTTAATCAAATAAAAAATATGAAAATCCCTCTTCCAGAATTAAGTTTCCAAAACCAATTCGCCGAAAAGATCGCTTTGATCGAGCAGCAAAAAGAACTGGCCAGGCAGGAACTTAAGCAGAGCGAAGATTTGTTCAATGGCCTCTTGCAAAAGGCGTTTAAGGGGGAGCTGGTGGGAGAGGAAGTTGAAGATGAAGTTGAAGTTGAAGTTGAAGTTGAAAATGAATTCAGGAAATAAGATAATCGGAAAAAGAAATCTTAAATATGACCATAAAAGAAGCCATTTTAAAAAGTCTTGACGACCTAAACAGACTGAGCAATTATTTGGAAGTATACGAGCATATCCTAAAAAACAGCTACTATGATTTTGTTACCGCAAAAACACCAGCAGCAACCATCTCGGCGTTATTGGGAGATTTTATAAGAAATGGCGACACCAGGGTAAAGAGAATAAAGCAGGACAATGGCTCCTACGCCTATTATCTGACCAAAAATGAACAGGATATTGGGATAGATATTATATCAGGCACCACCGATACCACTCCTGCCAAACGTCCAAAAGCACAACCAAGATCCTACAACGAGAGGGACTTGCACAAACTCTTGAGCAGTTATTTGAAAAACACCAAGATTTATTCAAAAACAATATTTCACGAACAATCCAAATACGGAAATGATAACAACCAGATTTGGACCCACCCCGATATGGTAGGCGTAAAATTTCTGAATTTACAGACTAAAGTCAGCCAGAATTTTCTAAAGTCTATCAATCGAGTTGATACTTTTAAATTAAGTTCCTACGAATTAAAAAAGGAAATCAATTCGGATGCTGAACTAAAGAAAGCTTATTTTCAGGCAGTGTCCAATTCGAGTTGGGCAAATTATGGTTATTTAGTAGCTTTTGAATTTAGCGACAGCTTACAGGAGGAAATGGAACGGTTGAATCAATCCTTTGGCATTGGAATTATAGAACTCAGTGCCAATCCGTATCAAAGTAAAATTTTATTTCCAGCCACATATAGAGACCTTGACTTTAAAACCATTGACAAACTGTGCAAGATCAATAAAGAGTTTGAGCAATTCATTGAGCAAACCGATCGGTTAATGACTGCCCAAGAGCGGTATTATAGATCCACCGAAAAAGAGCTGAACGAATTTTGCGATGATTATTTTGAAAACGATTCGGAAATAGAAAGATATTGTAAAGAAAAAAATATACCCAACGGAGAAGAAAACATTACCCTTAGCCTTATTTAAGCAAAGAGGCTTTTTGGAATCTGTCTTCATCTATCAGTAAGGTTGAGTAAATAAGCAAAAAATAAAGCCTTTTTTTCCTTATTTGCCCAAAAAATGATAAAATAGACAAAATAATTTTGCTTATTTGTCCTTGAAAACCAATAATTAGTAAAAAATGCATAGCAATTTCCACTTCCTCAAAACCAAGTTTCCCGCTTTCTTCCAACGGGCAGAAAAGGCGGAGCAGTTGATAATGTTGATGAATCGTGAACTTTGAGAATTGATTAAATTGAGATTTCTCTCGTATTTAAAATTCAATCAAGGTAAATTTACCTTTGTTATTGAGCGCTATTTGCAATTTAATATTACCTTTGAGGTAAATTTACCGCAAATGTATGATTAGTGAAATTCTAAAAAAAAGTTTCGATATTGATTCTGATTTTACAGATCTATTGAATGATAAACTCAAATCAACTGGTTTGAGTAAAACCCATTTTGAAAGGCTTTCTGGTATTCAGAGAAAAAGTTTAGACGCCATTTTGAAAAAGTCATCAAAGCAGACTGATATAGTTAACTTACTCAAACTTGGTGAGTTTTTAGAATTGAGCCTTGAAGAACTTTTAATCCTGCATTTCAAAGGTCGTCCAGCAGATGAAATCAAAGAATTACAAAACTCTATGGATATAACTTATATCAATAAAAATTTTGATTTAAAAACCTTAGCAAGTTTAGGTTTTATTAAAGTTGATGATTCGGTAGAAGATTTGTCAAATAGAATTTGTGAATTTTTCGGAATCGATTCTATTTATGATTTTGAACAAGAGCTGAATGATGCATTATATAGTAGAACCAAAAGGTCTTTCAGCAACAAAATGAAAGATTTTTGGATTAAATCGTCTTACAAATATTTTGAATTAATTGATAATCCAAACACATATTCAAGAGAGCGGCTCATTGATTTGATTCCGAAAATTAAACCCTATACTCAAAATGTGGAAAAAGGCTTGTTAACCATTTTTCAGGCATTGTATAATGTTGGAGTAACGGTTGTTTTCCAACCTTCACTTCCAAAAACCCAAATCCGGGGAGCAACTTTTTACATAAATAACAAACCTTGTGTGGTCATTACGGACTTCAATAAAAATTACGCTACCATTTGGTTCGCATTGATACACGAATTAAGTCACGTTCTTTTTGATTTGGATACCATCGAGGATACAAAATTCCATCTCTCTGGAGAGCCGGATTTGTTTTTACTACAAGAAGATAAGGCTAATGAATTTGCATCAGAATATTTGCTATCCTCAGAGAAAATGAGATATATCGAGAGATTAATTAATAATCCACTGGTGGTTAGCCGATTTGCCAAAGAATGTCAAGTCCATCCTTGCGTCATATACTCGCAATATCAATGGCGACAATCCGAATTAGGCAATAATTATTGGGGTTTGTTTAAGGAACATTATCCTGATGTCACTTTGGCAACAAAGAATTTAAATATTTCAAATTGGGACGTTGAGTCATTACAACTTGCGGCCGATAAAGTAAGAGAACTTTTATCTGTATAACTATGGCTAAAGAAAATAAGAATACCGACCAGAAAAAAAGGGAACTATCTAAAGAAGATATTGAACGTTTAGAAATACTTCAAAAAGCGGACGAGGTAAAAGGGGAGCAATTATCCCTTAACATCGATTCCGAAATAACCGTTGAAAATCAAGCTATAAAATTACTGGGGCAAACTATTGATGACCCAGTAGAAAAATTTCAACTCTATTATCACGGACTTTCAAAGCTCCTCAAGGACAATTTGCCAAAAGGAAAGGAAAATGAACAGATCCGAAGAATAATCTATGATGAAAAGAATATTTTAATTAATCGCGGAGCTAAAAAGGATGAGAAAGGGATTAGAGGTAGCGATGGAAGGATGGCATATATTGAAGATTTAGAAATAGCAATTCAGATTGTAGCTGATTGGATTTCCAAAAAAGGATCACCTTCTGAGATTTTTATGGCCTTTTGGGATAAAAATGAAGAGCTAAATTACGGACATCAGGATTAAAAGGCTATAGATAAAAGTTTTCCCAATGTTTTTGCTCTGTTCGGCTATGGAATTTTTATTTGGAATTGTTTCTGCCTAATCACGCCAATTCATATACTAATATTACCTAAGAAAACAAATAACCCTTCCGTTTCAAAATAAATAAAAGTAAATAAGCAAAAAATAAAGCCGCTTTTTCCTTATTTACCCAAAAAACGATGAAATAGACAAAATAATTTTGCTTATTTGAGCTTGAAAACCAATAATTAGAAAAAATGCACAGCAATTTCCACTTCCTCAAAACCGAATTTCCTGCTTTCTTCCAACGGGCAGAAAAGGCGGAGCAGTTGGTCATTACCGATCCGCGGACCTCTTTGGTCTACAGCCGGATGGCACTGGAAGAAGCCATCAACTGGATGTATGCCAATGATGGGGAATTGGAGATGCCTTTTGATACCAGCCTCAACAGCTTGATGCTGCACCAGGATTTTAAGGAACAGTTCAACCATAAACTGTATAACGAACTGCATCTGGTGCGCAAGGCCGGAAACCTGGCTTCGCACAACCGTCCGGTCAATGATGTAGATTCGCACCAGGCCATTGAAACCCTGTTTTATTTTGCAAAATGGTTTGCAAAATCCTACGCACAGGAAACCATAGACGTTCCCGGGTTATTTGATTTTGAATTGCTGCCCAAGGAAGGCGCCAACGCCCTTTCCAAAAAACAGATCCAGCAGTTGCAACAGCAGATGGATCACGACCTGGCACTGCATCAGCAGGCGCTCCAGCAGAAAGAGGAAGAACGCCAAGCCCTGGCTGCCAGCAATGAACTCTTTCAAAAACAAATTGCCCTTTTACAGGCACAAATAGAGGCCAACAAGAAGGAAGCCAATATTCTGGACGAGACCCAGCACCCCAGAAACGAAGCCGAAACCCGAAAGTACCTGATCGATGTCAGCCTGCGGGAAGCTGGCTGGTACGTTTCGGGAAACAATGTCAAGGAATTTAAGGTCAATTTTATGCCCACTTCCACCAACACCTCCGGAACCGGTTATGTGGATTATGTGCTTTGGGACGATGATGGGCTTCCCCTGGCACTGGTGGAAGCAAAACATACGCTGCAGAGTGCGACCAAGGGCGAAAACCAGGCGCAATTATATGCCGAAGCCCTGGAAAAGATGTTTGGTCGCCGGCCGGTGATGTATTACAGCAACGGCTACGAAACCTGGCTTTGGGACGACCAATTTTATAAACAATCCCGCAAGGTTCACGGCTTTTATACCAAGGCAGAATTGCAGACCCTGATGTTCCGCCGCAGCAACCGCAAGGACATCCGCACGGCAGCTATCGACACCGATATTGCCGGACGGCAGTACCAGATGCGCTCCATCAAAAGTATTGCCGAGCACTTTGCCGGCACCGACAAAAGGACGGGCAAAATGATTGGTACAAACCGTGGCGCGTTATTGGTCCTGGCCACGGGAACGGGAAAAACCCGCACGGCCATTGCGTTTTCCAAATTGCTGTTTGAAAACAATTGGGCCAAGCGCATCCTGTTTCTGGCCGATAGGGTGAGCTTGGTAAAACAGGCCCAGCGCAATTTTATTAAATTCCTGCCCGAGCATACCACCGCCAATCTTTTGGAGGAAAAGGACAATCCCGATGCCCGCCTTGCTTTTTCCACCTATCAGACAATGATGAGCTTGATCGACTCCAGTAAGAACGAGGACAGGCGCTATTATGGCGTGGGCCATTTTGATCTGGTCATCGTCGATGAGGCCCACCGTTCCATTTACAATAAATATTATGCCGTCTTCGACTATTTTGATGCCTTGTTCCTGGGATTGACGGCAACCCCTGTATCGAGAATCGATAAAAATACATTTGAGGCCTTTGGTCTCCCCGATAAATCACCTACCGATGCCTACACCTTTGATGAAGCGGTGGCCAATGAGCATCTGGTGCCTTACCATTCCATTGAAATGCCCACCAAGTTTTTAAGGAGCGGCATCAAATACGATGAGCTTTCCGATGAGGAAAAGCTGGAATTTGAAAAGGAAATCCTCGATGGCGAAGAAGCTACCGGCAACGAGTGGATACGCAATACCGAACTGGATGAGTGGCTGTTCAACAAAGATACGGCCATAAAAACCTTGCGCTACGTGGTGGAACACGGCCTCAAGAAACGGGGCGGGGAAGAGTTGGGCAAGACCATCATTTTTGCCAAAAACCAAAGGCACGCCCATTTCCTGAAAGAAAGGTTTATGGAGCTGGACAAAGAGCTGTTCAACAATGAGTATGTAAAAGTCATTACCCATAGCGAGCCCAAGGCACAAGAGTTTATCGACCGATTTTGCGATGAGGAAAAAGAGCGCCTGCCGCAAATCGCCATTTCAGTGGATATGCTGGACACCGGAATCGACGCGCCCAGTTGCGTTAATTTGGTGTTTTATAAGCCGGTGCGCTCCTTTACCAAATTTTGGCAGATGGTCGGCCGCGGTTCCCGTTTGCGTCCAAATCTTTTTGGTCCAGATGAGCACAAAAAACATTTTCTGGTATTTGATCTCTGTGGTAATTTTGAGTTCTTCAATGAAAATCCGCACGGCAAGGAAGGCAGTTCCGCAAAGAGCTTGACTGAAGTTCTGTTCAACCTGCGCTTGCAGCTGGCGGAATATTTAAGAAGTGATCAGTTTTGGGACAACGCACCATTACAGAACTTTAGGGAAGAATTGCTGGATGGTTTGCACAATGACATCGCCTCGTTGGACCTGGACCGTTTTGACGTAAAGATGAAACTGCAGACAGTGCACGAATTCGGCAACAATAATCGGGAGGTTTGGAATTTTTTAACCAAGAATGACCTCCGAAAAATAACGACAGATCTGGCGCCCTTGGTCAAACCAAAAGCAGGCGAATCGGATTTGGCCCGTTATTACGATCGTTTGCTGTACTCCTTGATGAAAAAAGCATTGGAAACGCCCAACAGGACGGAATTTATGGCCAATCTTCAAATACCCATAAAACGAACCGCCATTGTTTCACAACGATTATTAAAAAAGACCAGCATTCCGGAGGTCAAGGCAAAACAAGATTTGATCAAAATGCCCTTGGATGAGGATTTCTGGAAAGCGGACGGAATAGCCCATTTGGAAAAGTTAAGAAAAGGTGTTCGTGATTTGGTAAAATATATCGATCCTGAGGATCAACGCAACGTGACCACCGATTTTGAAGATTTTCTGGATGAAGAGACCATAGTAGTTACTCCCTATGGGGTAAAGGAACCTGCAGCCCCCGCCACGACGTTCCAGAACAACATTCATAGACTGGAACAGCTCATCCGTGAAAATGAAAACCATATCACCATTTCCAGGATCCGCAATGGCGAGACCATTACCAAAGAAGAACTGATGGCCTTGGAAAAAATCTTATTTAGCGGCGGGATCGACAAGGCAAGTATTGAAAAAGATTTGGGGAGCTCCTTTAACTTGGTATCCTTTATTATCTCCTTGGTGGGCTTGAGTGCAGCCAATGTGGACAAAGCCTTTGCCGAGTTTATCAACACCTACCAATTGAATTCCATACAGATACAATTTCTGGACACCATCAAAAAATTCCTGTCCACAAATGGAAAAATAGAGTTGGGCAAACTCTATGATTCGCCCTTCAAGGATTTTCACATCCAGGGGCTGGATGGCGTTTTTGATTCAAAGCAGGCCGATGCGTTGATCGGAATTTTGGAAGGGTTTAATGAGCGGATATCGTAGGAGGTGGAGATGAAATAGAATTAAATTAACTCGACTTCATATGAAACATCTAAAACTCACTTTTGGAGATATCGCAGAACGTAGTATTTTATATTTTGATCAAGATGAAATAGCTGCCTGTCATAACATTTGTGAAACGCTCCGGATCGATAATATGCCTGACTATGATTCTGAACATTATTATGAGCTGATTAATGAAAAGTTTAATAAAAAAAGAATAGAATCTGAGAATAAATTGAATGTTGGTGATCAGATCTTTCAGGAGGGACACCTGGAAAAATTTAAAGTCAATAAACATAATGTCATTTTTATCTTTAAAGGCGATGTGTTAAAAGGCATTGTCCATTTTTCCGATTATAATAAAACAGCTGTTTTACAAGCTATCCAGGATGATGTATTGACATTAGAACGCAAACTGAGGCAGTTCCTTTTTCTCAATAATTTTCGGAACAATAACATCATTAACTATTTAAAATATCGGATGGACAATTGTGAAAAATCGAGAGCTTACTTTGAGGGTCGTATAAATTCTTTACAGAGGAGAGAGTATGAAATGAACCAACTCGGCGAGTTTCAAATATTTGATTTAAAAGATCTTTTGGATTTTGGAAATAGTTCCCAATCGCACAAGATTTTTAAAACAGAATCAGTTCAGATTAATGATAAAAAAATTCATCAGATAACTCTGGTGAATAGCTTGAGAAACATCGCTATGCACGGGAAAAATCCCATAGAGAAAAATGAAGAAACATTTATTTACACTATAGAAAGTTTGAGTCTGTTGTTTCAGGCATTGAATAATCTAAGAATTTTGACATACCGACTTGAAAAGAATATATCAGAACATCCTGATTTTATAAAATCGATGCAAATGGATAATAGGAGCAAACTCCAAATAATTCATCAACACCATCCTAAGGCATTGAATTATTTCATCGGGAGTTAAAAAATGTCATATTTAACTTTTTCTCAGATTTGTAGACATTATTTTAAGCTTAACATATTATTTATGGCTTATACCTGTGATGGCTTAGGGTGATGGTCTAGTTTACTGAACAGCTTTTTCTATGATGTATAGTATTTCAAAAAAATAGAAAACTATACAAAATGTTATTTTTTAAATTTTGAAATGAGAAATTTATAAGTGTTGTTTATCTCTATTGGATTCCTATAATGAAAATAATTCAAACTAATAAATATACAGCTACAGTTACTATAGGTTTACAAAAAGGTTATACTAAAGATTTCTGGTCGAAATCGGAGGTTATAGAAAAACTTCAAGAGTTTCAAAACCGATTAATTCATAATGAGAGCCTCTATTTGAGTGCAGCGGTATCAGAATGCGATATAGTTCTAAGCGGTCAAATAGAATCCTCTTTAAAGTTGGATTTTATTAACTACCCAAAGTTTCCTTTAGATGAAGAGAAATTTAGCGAAAGTGTCATAATATTAACAAAAGGATTGATGAAAGAATTAAACCAAAATAGAATAGTGGTCGTATTTCACAATAAGATCGTAATGCTGGAATATGATCCAGAAATTGATCCTAGAATTTGTGTTAAATAAGTTCTCTAACAAAATTCATTCTCCACCCAAGGCGAAAATGCTTTCTATTAGAATAACTGTAACCGCCATATTATCGGTTTTTCTTACGGTCAAATTATTTTGTCGGCAAGAACAGCTGGACAAAAAAGCTTCTGGGCAGAAATCCCATAATTTAGCTGACAAAAATCTTTTGAGCCTTGAACGAATTTGTTGCGGGTTTTAAACAATAAAGTTGCATCCTTAATTTATCTAATGGTTAATCCGGTTCAATTTGTGCCAGTGATTTCGGTTTCATAGTGCCAGTCATTTCGGTTCAAACAGTGCCAGTTTGCCTGCGACCGAAAAACCTATAACGGTTCGATTTGTGCCACATTTCGATCTGGCCCACTGTACCGACTTTGAAAGATCAAGTAATAATTACCTTATTGGATATTCCGGAGCAAGCTGACCCCCTTTGGAAACACTAAAATTAGCAGTGTTTCCCTAAGCATTTAAATCTGCCATTCCGGCCGATCCTGACCCCCTTAAAATATATCAAAGATACAAAGAGCGGTATTTCCCAAAACGATCTATATCAAATGATTGCTTACGCCATCCGTTTTAATACTACTGAAATTGTTTTGTACTACCCTAACACAATTGATAATCATCAAGACAAGATAACGGAAATAGACATTGTGGATGAATTGGCAAATATTCAAAAAATAGAAATTAGAGTCTATCAGTTGCCTATTATTAATACAAAACCTTTTGAACCTCATATTCAGGTTTCAGGGGAATCATTTTGGTGGGATTTTGGGAGACAAAATTGAGCTTGTTAATAAAATAAAGGAATCGTTGGGGATTGGAGATTGCCCCTAATCACTATTAAATTAAATCAGCTTTAATCGATCCGAGGATCCAAAGGAATATTTAAAATTTACTTTGACTTCTCTGACTGATTTTTTTTAAGACCTCTTATACCAAACAAAATTCTCTCCCGTATTGGTCACCCTGTTCAATTAGGACTCTTTTCAAAATGGTGATGGGCGGGGTCCCTCAACGGAACCGAATGATGCGTGGCGTTGATTGCCTTTTAAATTCTTTCACGCCGGTCAAATCTTCTGAAAAGTAATTCGCTTGTTCAAAAATATACCTTGAAGAACTTAATTGATAGAACTTTTTTCCTATAGACTACAAAATCTAAGAAATTGCCTAACTTGTGCAGCAGGCATAGAGTTTATAGGTTATTCGCCATGCTAACCTTCAATAAACCCTCATTGAATTACTTTAAGCTGAAATAACAGTAATAATATGAACCAAATTTTAAATCTCCTTGACCTTTTGAAAGACCAAAGCCAACCTGGTGTTCTACAACACTGTTGTCCGTACTTCAATTGATATTTTCCTACTTGGCCCATAATGAAACCTATCACCTTTTTCGATACTGAAATCTCCCTCAATGGCAAGAATATCCTCGATATTGGGAGTATTAAGAGTGATGGGAGCATTTTCCATTCGAATGTGCTAAACGACTTTGCTGACTTTTTAAACGGCTCAGAATTCCTTTGTGGTCATAATATATTCAGGCATGATTTAAAACATATCCAAGACTTTCTTCTTTCTCGAGGAAAGAGCAATCTAAAATATATAGATACCCTATTCTTATCGCCCTTACTCTTTCCCACAAAACCCTATCACCATCTACTAAAGGATGATAAACTACAAACGGATGAACTGAACAACCCGGTAAATGATTCCCAAAAAACCAAAGATTTATTTTACGATGAAATAACTGCCTTTAATAAGTTGGATGCTCCACTTCAGCAGATATTCTATCTTTTACTAAAATCAAGTAAGGAGTTCGTGTATTTCTTCGAATATATCTCATTTGAACGTTTCGAGGAAGTGCAATTGGTAAAGCTGATCCAGGAATATTTTCAAGATAGGTTTTGCCCTGCTGCTCCAATTGAAGCCTGCATAAACAAGCACCCAATCGAGCTTGCGTATTGCCTGGCCTTGATCAATAGTACGGACCGATATTCCATTACCCCCAGATGGGTTTTGATGAATTATCCGGAAGTGGAAAGAATAATGTACTTGCTCCGCAACAAACCGTGTTTGAGGGGTTGCAATTATTGCAATGAAGCCCTTGACGCAAAGCTCGGGTTAAAACATTTCTTTGGCTTCGGGTCATACCGCACTTTTAATGGTGAGCCCTTACAAGAAAGTGCTGTCAATGCCGCATTGAACAATAAATCCCTTGTGGCCATTTTTCCAACGGGCGGTGGGAAATCCATTACATTTCAAATACCTGCTTTAATGGCCGGCAGAAACACAAAAGGATTGACGGTTGTGATTTCTCCGTTGCAGTCCCTGATGAAGGATCAGGTTGATAATCTGGAGAAAAATGGGATTACGGAAGCGGTTACTATCAATGGATTGCTAGATCCAATAGAGCGCGGTAAATCATTTGAAAGAGTGGAAGATGGCTCTGCATCTATTTTGTATATCTCTCCCGAATCTCTCCGCTCAAAGACCATTGAGCATCTATTGTTAGGAAGAAATATTGTTCGTTTTGTTATAGACGAAGCGCACTGTTTCTCCTCCTGGGGTCAGGATTTTAGGGTAGATTATTTATATATAGGTGATTTTATCAAACAACTACAAGAAAAGAAAAACCTACCGGACCCAATCCCCGTATCTTGCTTTACGGCCACAGCT
>JACDJA010001054.1_pt1 | contig 25171 bp, 26 predicted proteins | sample 7449241 | NCBI WGS metagenome assembly JACDJA01 (sample SAMN14253289, study PRJNA609438) | sludge metagenome | isolation source: initial anaerobic sludge | collected 2018-12-20 | reverse complement strand
GTTACCACGCCAAGGGTGATGGCGATAATTTCTGCCGAGAGAATGAAATCCGTGCGGATAGCACCCTTGATCTTGCGCCTTTCCACAACCCTGAGATCCACGTCAGGCTGTTTTAATGCCTCAAGCAGCTCTTTCCTGCGCTGTGCATCTTCCTCATCGTGGAACAACTTATGAGCCAGCTTCTCAGCGCCTTCAAAGCACAGAAAGGCACCGCCAAGCATCAACAAGGGTGTAACCAGCCAGGGCACAAAAAAACTGATTGCCACAGCCGCCGGCACCAGTATTGCCTTGTTCGCGAACGAGCCTTTGGCGACAGACCAAACCACGGGTAACTCCCGCGCTGCTCTTACACCGGTTACCTGTTGCGCGTTCAGGGCAAGGTCATCCCCCAGCACGCCAGCGGTTTTTTTGGCAGCCGCTTTCGTCATCATGGAGATATCGTCAAGAATTGTCGCGATGTCATCAAAAAGAGCGAGCAGACTGGTTCCTGCCATGGCACTGGGTTCCCGGGAGTTTTGGTGGAGGATCGGGCGAGTGTATCCGAAACCCGATTCACCAGAAACCTGTGCGGCAACGACAGTTTTAAGACTTCCTTAAGAATTGTTCCATAGACTGGCTTCAGCACTAACCTGGAGTCTTGCCCATGGGTCTTTTTGCAACACTCGTTTTTCGCAAGGTCGCTGTCATGGTCGCGGCACTTTTCTGCACAGCTCTCGTCAGCATGTCTGCCTTTGCCCTGGACACAGAACCCGCACCCGACGTGAATCTGCCAACAAGAGACGGCAAGGTCAGCCTGTCGGAACTTCGCGGCAAAGTTGTGCTACTGGATTTCTGGGCCTCCTGGTGCGGCCCCTGCCGCCAATCCTTCCCCTGGATGAACGAGATGCAGGCCAAATACGGGAGCCAGGGTTTTGAGGTAGTGGCCATCAATGTCGATCAGAAAGCGGAAGCCGCTGCAAAGTTTCTGAGCCAGGTGCCGGCGGCTTTTACCATCGCCTACGATCCCGAAGGCAAAACCCCAGAGGCGTATAACGTTATGGGCATGCCAAGTGCTTATCTTATTGATCGAAATGGTGATATCCACAGCCAGCACATTGGTTTCCATAATGACCGGAAAGATTCCTATGAGGCAGAGATTCAAAGCCTCCTGCGCGCCCGGAACTGACCCTGAGCCCTTGACTACGCTGAACCGGATACGAGGACCAGAAAATGCCCGATAGCCACTTGTTTTACCGCTCCCGCAGACAAACCCGAAATGCTCTGACACTTGCCACATTTCTCACTGCAACAGTACTTACAGCCGGCTGCAGCAATCTGGGAGTAAAGCCCTGGGAACGGGACCTCCTTGCAGACCCGGACATGCAGTTAACGGTTTCCGGTGTCGACGCCGGCCTGGATGATCACATTTATTTCAGCAAGGAAGCGTCCAGTGGCGGGCGCGGTTTTGGTGGAGGTGGCTGCGGATGCAACTGAATAATAACAGCAACAGTAGTAGCAAAAGCCGACCGGTGGGCCGTGCCCTGGCCGCAGCCACCTGCGCCCTGCTTGGGGTGCAGGCAACAGGCAGTCTGGCCAAGGGGCAGCCCGGAGAGTGGGATGTGGAAACCGCTCTGCTGGTGTATTCCGAAGCCGATGACCGGGTTCAGGCCGCAGAGCCGGTTATCAGTGCCACCCGTAACTTCGATGGTGAACGCAAACTGAACCTGAAGCTGGTTGCCGATACCCTTACCGGCGCATCGCCTTCCGGTGCGACGCCCAGTGAACTGCCGCAAACCTTCACCACTCCCTCCGGTAATGGCAGCTACCAGATCGCACCCGGAGAGGCGCCTCTGGATGACACGTTCAAAGATACCCGGGTTGCCATTTCCACCAATTGGGAAGCCCCGATTAACCGGGATTACGCCTACAGCCTGGGTGCCTACGGCTCCAGAGAATACGACTACATTTCCACCGCGGTAAACGGCACCCTGTCCCGCTATCTTGACAACAAGAACACCACATTAACCGGTGGGCTGTCTCTGGGGTTGGATCTGGTGGACCCTGTGGGGGGCGCCCCCGTGGGGCTGTCACGGATGCCGCTGAGCAACAACAAAAGCCAGGCCGATTTCGACCAGGAGTTTGCCGCAACCCGCGAAAGCGATGACAGCAAAACGGTGATTGATGCCCTGTTCGGCGTCACTCAGGTGATCAACCGCCAAATGCTGATGCAGTTTACTTATGGCCTCAGCTACTCCAGCGGTTACCTCACGGACCCCTATAAAATTCTCAGCGTGATTGATGACGCCAGCGGTGCCAATTATGGCGGGAACCTGATAGGCGACGACGGCAATCCGGTGTACCTCTATGAGCAACGGCCCGACACCCGGCTGAAGCAATCGCTGTACTGGCAAACCAAATACATGCTCGGCAACGGGGATATCGTGGATGGTTCCTACCGGTTCATGATCGACGACTGGGGCATTACCTCCCATACTCTTGACCTGAAATACCGGTGGCGGCTGGGCAAGAGCTACCTGGAGCCCCACTTCCGTTACTACCTGCAATCCGAAGCAGACTTCTACAAGCGCTACCTCACTGCCAGCGAGTACAATGCCGGCGCACCGGTTATGACGGAAGCCAGCGCAGATTACCGGCTGGGTGAGATGACCGGCCTGACCTTTGGTGCAAAATGGGGCTATCGCTTTGACGACGATCGCGAGCTGGCAGTGCGGGCGGAATATCTGACCCAGACCAACGACGGTGACCAGGGTTTTGGCAGCCTGGCCAGCCAGGATCTGTACCCGGATACCAATGCCATGTGGCTTCAGCTCAGCTATAGTTTCTGACAACACCTGATTTACCCGGTGTGCTCCGCCAGACTGTTCTGTTGGCGGGGTGCCTGAGGACGCCATGAACACGATTGCCGTCAGTGCTGAAGACAACCCTGCCGGACATCCGCTGCCCCGGCTTCTCGGCGGCCAGTCCTCCTGGCAAGGCCGCTTTGAAGCTATGGCCAGCCCCTGCGAGATCCTGGTGGATGGCGTAACTCGCGAATACGCCGAACGGGCGCTCGCCTATGCCGCCAAGGAAGCCTGGCGTCTGGAACAAAAGTTCTCACGCTACGTTTCCGGCAACCTCGTTGACCGGATTAACCGAAGCAGGGGCGAACCGGTTACCGTGGATGAGGAAATGGCGCTGATGCTGGACTACGCCGCCCAGTGCCATGATCTCAGTGACGGTCGCTTCGATATCACGTCCGGGGTGCTGCGCCGGGCATGGCGCTTTGATGGCAGTGACAACCTTCCTGAACATGAACACACCAGCGCCCTGCTAAAACTGGTGGGCTGGAACAGGCTTTCCTGGCAGGGCCCGCAACTGACCCTGCCCGCAGGAATGGAAATTGATTTCGGAGGTATCGGCAAGGAGTACGCGGTAGACCGTGTATTACTGGGCCTCAAACGATCGCTGCCGGAAGGCGGATCCGTTCTGGTGAATTTTGGCGGTGACCTGGCCTGCAGCGGGCCCAGAACCAATGGCAAAGCGTGGATAGTGGGGATGGAAGATCACCAGAAGCTGTCGGACAGCAGCGAAACTTTGTCGCTGCACGGCGGCGCTCTGGCAACCAGCGGCGACAGCCGCAGGTACCTGCTGAAGAACGGCGTTCGCTACAGTCACATTCTCGACCCACACACGGGCTGGCCGGTGCCGGACGCCCCCCATAGCGTCACGGTCGCGGCTCCAACCTGCACCTTGGCCGGTATGCTGGCAACTTTCGCCATGCTCCAGGGCGCAGAGGCAGAGCGGTTTCTTGAACAGCAGGATGTCCAGTTCTGGGTACAGCGCTAAGCCTTTTAACCCCTCTTGACCGCTTAGCCTCTCAACCCCATGGCTTCAGCAGCAATCCGGCTTTTTACCGGCGCCAGCCCGTCAAGCCAGCGCATGCCGGTATTTCTCAGCCACCTCAGTGGCAGCTCATCACGGCCAAACAGCTGTTTGAAGCCCTCCATAGCCAACATCATGGCCAGGTTCTCGCCTTTGCGGCGCCGCTGATAGCGCGCCAGAACCAGCTCATGAGCCGGGTTCAAACCGCTGCTCCTGGCGCTAGCCAGCTCTTCAAGCAACACCCGGACATCGCCGTACCCGAGATTGGCGCCCTGGCCCGCAAGAGGGTGAATGGTGTGGGCGGCGTCCCCCACCAGCGCAAAACCGGGTGCGATATAGTCTTTGGCATGGCGTTGCCGCAGCGGGAAGGCAAAGCGCCTGGACACCGCTTCAATAGTACCAAGTTCTCTTTCGATCGCCTGTTCAAGCTCTGCCGTAAAGGTGGCATCATCCAGAGCCATCAGGCGGCGCGCTTCTTCGGTGTCCTGGGACCAGACAATGGAGCAGAAATGCTCGTCTCCGCTTTCCGTTGCCAGCGGCAAAAACGCCAGGGGGCCGGTTTGCGAGAACCGCTGCCAGGCAGTGTACCGGTGGCTTTGGGCCGTGCGCACGGTGCACACGATGGCCTGCTGGTCGTAATCCCATTCACGGGTAGGCAGTCCCACCCACTGGCGCAGGCGAGAGTTGGCGCCATCGGCGGCAATTAAAAGGCGGGCACCGAGTTTGCGGCCATCGGCAAGCTCGATGCTGCGCTGGTCGCCATCCCCGGCACAACCGGTAACCTGCACACCATCAATCAATTCCACCTCGCTGGTTTCCACGATCCCGAACAGCGCCCGAACCAGGCTACGGTTTTCTACGATGGTACCAAGGGCTCGAGCCTGCAGTTCGGCCGCATCAAAATGGATGCGCCCGGTGCCATCACCGTCCCACACGGTCATGCCCTGGTATGGGCAGTGACGCCCCCTGGCAACCCCCTGCCAGGCACCCAGGGATTCCAGCAACTGCTGGCTAGCCAGGGAGATAGCACTGACACGGGGTTCGAAATCCGCCACAGATTCAACCGCTGCGGGCGCTTTCAACAGATTGGCACGATCACTGCCTTCTGCCAGGCCAACCTGCCAACCCTGCCGGGACAAGCCAAGGGCCAGGGCAGTGCCTGTCATGCCGCCGCCCACTACAAGAATATCGAACACCCTGGTATCACTCATTTCTCATCGCTCGTTGCAGGCCCATGGATAACCGCACGACGCCCGCCGGTGCCCATGGCTTTGCGCGCAAACAGGCGCTTGGCACCGGGCAGCAGATCCAGGCCCACCAGCCCGGCGTCCCGCGCCGCGGCTACCGGTGCCAGTGAGTGCCCGAAAATGCGGATCAGTGAATCCGAGAACTGCACAGTTTGCTGCCAATCCGGGCGATGCAGCGCCTGATAGCGGCGCAAAATCTGAAAGTCTCCCGGTGAGCGGCCCTGTTCAGCCGCCAGACGGAACTGCTCCACCAGCGTCATCAACCCCCGCAGCGCCAGATTGAAGCCCTGCCCGGCAACCGGGTGCAGAGCATGTGCCGCATTACCCACAAGCGCCACACCCGGCCTTACCGGCTCATCCACGGTGGTCAGGGTCAGCGGGTAGTGGTTGCATTCACCTATGCGGGTAAACCGGCCCAGGCGCCAACCGAAGCGATCCTGAAGTCGCCGGCATTTGTCGCTGTCCGGCATGGCCAGGACCTCTTCAAGCTCCTGATCGTTCAGCGTCCATACCAAGGCGGACTGGTGGCCTGCGCGGGAAGGTGAACCATGGGGCAAGAGTGCCATGGGGCCGGCATCGGTAAAACGTTCAAATGCGGTGAACCCATGGCTGTCACTGGTGGTCACGTTGGCAATCAGCGCGTTCTGATTGTAGCCATGGTGGTCAGGCTGGAAGCCGAGTTTTTCCCGCAGACCGGATCGGCCACCGTCGGCAACAATCAGGCAGTGTGCCTTCAGGGTGCTGATGGCATCGCCGGTCTTCAGGTTAACGCTCACGCCCTGTTCGGAGGGCGTCATATCGACGATCTCAGCCGGTGCCTGCCATTGTACGTCGGTTGCCAGCAACTCCCGCATCAGGCACAGGCCCATCCAGCGATTATCCACCACATAGCCGAGAGCCTGCTGTCTGAATGTACTGGCATCCAGGCGGGTAGCGCCGAACCGGCCCCGGTCAGACACATGAATGCGCTTGATAGGCGTTGCATGCTCTGATAACCGTTGCCACAACCCGAGCTCTTCAAAAATCATCCGGGAACCCCAGGCCAGCGCGGTGGAGCGGGCATCATAACTGGGCTGGTAGGATGCCGGCAGGGCATCGGCAGACAGCGGAAAAACCTCTGCCACCGTAACTCTCAGGCCTGGCACAGCCCTGGCAAGCGCCAGGGCCAGTGTGGCTCCGGCAAGCCCGCCACCGGCAATGATTACATCGGTATCGCAGGTATCTGAGGTATCGGAGTGTGTCACAGGGTTAATCCGCCATCAGGGCTTCAATGTCGTCAATGGTCTTGGGCACACCGCTGGTCAGCACCCGGCACCCTTCTCTGGTAACCACTACATCGTCTTCAATACGGATACCGATGCCACGCCATTTTTCATCCACATCGGTGTTACCCGGTGCGATATACAGGCCTGGCTCAACCGTCAGCGCCATGCCCGGCTCCAGCAGACGCCAGGCATCGCCTATTTTGTAGTCGCCCACATCGTGCACATCCAGACCGAGCCAGTGACCGGTGCGGTGCATGAAGAAGGGCTTGAAGGCTTCGCTGGCAACGGCATCATCAACCGTACCCGACAACAGGCCCAATTCAATCAAACCGCCCGTCAGTACTTCCAGTGCCGCTTCGTGGGGATGATTCCAGTGATTGCCGGGACGAACCGCCTCTATGGCCGCGTACTGAGCGGCCAGAACTACTTCATAGAGTGCCCGTTGCTCCGGGCTGAACCTGCCGCTGACCGGGAAGGTGCGGGTAATGTCCGAGGCATAGCATTCCACCTCACAGCCCGCATCGATCAGCACCAGATCACCCTCTTTCAGGGGTGCAGTGTTCTCAATGTAATGCAGGATACAGCCATTGGCGCCAGCACCGACAATGGATGGATAGGCCGTGGAGCGGGCACCGTTATCCATAAACGTATGGATCAGCTCGGCCTCAAGGTTGTATTCGTAACCACCCTTGCGGGCGCGCTTCATGGCACGGCAGTGGGCTTCGGCACTGATCTGCCCTGCCCTGGCCATAGCCTTGATTTCATTAGCACTTTTATAAAGCCTGAGGTCGTGCAGAAGATGCTCCAGCGCCACAAACTCCCCTGGTGGATGGGCACCGCTTTTGACCTTGCTGCGGATAACCTTCACCCAGTCCATCACCCGGGTGTCAAAACCCTGATCCTTGCCCAGCGGGTAATACACCCGGCTGCGCCCTTCGATCATCCCCGGCAGAATCTCATCGATATCCGCCACCGGGAACGCATCGTCCAGGCCGTAACCTTCTATCGCGCCCTCGGGCCCCACCAGAAATCCATCCCAGAGTTCCTTTTCAGGGTTTCTTTCTTTGCAAAACAGCACCGACTCGCCATGCTCACGGCCGGGAATCAGTGCCAGCACCGCCTCAGGTTCACCAAAGCCGGTCAAATACTGGAAATCACTGTCCTGGCGAAACGGATGCAAGACATCCCGGTTACGGACACGCTCCGGAGCAGCCGGAATAATGGCAATACTGTCCGGCGCCATCCGCTCCATAAGCTTGCGTCGGCGCTCGGCAAATTCCTTGACGGGTATAATGGTCGGCATAGCTTCTCCCGCTTTGTGTGGCATTCTCAGTGCAGCGTTGGCGCTTGTGGCGTGGGCTTTTCCGGAGGATTGAATTCCGTGAATACGGCCAGGGCCCCGAGCCGGATGTATTCCGTTATTTCTACCAACTGCTGTTCACTTTCCTGGTCCGACTCCTGATCTTCCGAAACCTGGCTGATGGCCACCATATCTTCGATCAGTTCGCGGATTTCATCCGGCGCCTCGCCCAGAGACTCCCCGGCAGACATGGCCATACCCTCCAGAAAACCCCGCACCCAGGCCACCAGTGCTTCGAGGCGTTGATCGAGCGCATAGTCGTCATCGGGCAACAGAGGGTGAAAGCTCATATCAGCGGACTTCAGAAACGCCAGCGTTTGCTCGTAAGCTTCTTTCATAAAGCCAGACAGCTCATCGGATTCTCCGGCTGCGCTTTCAGGCAACCCCATGTGCTCGCATACCATCGCCAGCCACTCATCCTCGTCAATGCGTGAACCGGCCGCCAAACGACCACAAAGAGCTCCGTGAAGTTCGGAAGGATGGCTGAACGCTTTATGGGTGGCGAAAACGTTGGCCCAGCGTTCAAATTCAGCGGCATAGGCCGCACTGGCAGTGTCGGTTTCTGACATGAACCAAGACATTCCTGTGTTGTGGAGTTAGGCGTCTATCCTAGCATTCAGGCGCGCTCAAGACACTCTCAAGACACTCTCGAGACGCTCTCAACAAGTTCCCAATGCGTCACCCGAGGTAAAGGGGAAGCGCCCTGTTGATTTTCACGGGATATAAGAAGAATATGTTATAACATATCATTACCCGTTTAAGGACAACCCGATGCTTCCCATAAAACGCCCTGCTTTCGCCATGCTTGCGGTACTTCTCGGTACGCCCGCAATGGCAGCAGACAACCCCGCTTCACATCAGCACGGGCACGCCGAATTGCAACTTGCCTTCAATGGCGATGAAGTTGATTTGCTGCTGATTTCACCCGCAGGAAACATGCTTGGGTTCGAGCATCACCCGCGTACGCCGGAGCAAAAACAGGCTGCAGACACCCTGATCGATTGGCTGGAAGAGACCCCGTTGATCAACACACCGGGATCAACCTGCACCGTATACGGCAGCACAGTTCAGCATGAGATTGCAGGTGGCTCCCCTCAAGGCGACGACGATCACGCCAATGAGGGGCAACATGCCGATATTGAAGTCACCCAGATTCTGATTTGCCCCGGGCTGGAAAAGACTGCGGTTCTGACAACGCAACTCACTACTCGCTTTCCCGGCCTGGAACATCTCGACATCGCCTGGGCGGGCCCCGGCGGACAAGGTGCAACCCGCCTGGCCCATGGCGAGAACTCGTTCAGACTCGGGCGCTGAGGCTATTCTTCATAGGCTTCAACCGCTGTCGCGACCATAGAGTAGGAGGAGGTACCCAGATCGGTTTCGGTGCGATCGATAACAAGGGTGCCTTCCACCCAGACCGGATCGTACAGGGCCTCGAGCTTGAACCCCTTGTTGTACTTGATGTGAATGATCTGGTTGGGCGGCGGTGGTGGCACATGGATGCAGGCGCCATAATAGGGCACCAGGAAAAACTCCAGTATGCGCATGTCTTTGGTTGTTTTGAGGGGCACAACAAAACCGGGGATCCGGCCTTCGATGTTGCTCATTTCCGGAACAACGCGCCCGGTCATGATCTCATCAGGCAGCAACGGTGGGCCATCGCCCTCATGCTCCAGTTCTGGCATATTTTCCAGCAACGCCAGATCCTCGGCGGGCATCAGTTCCAGCCAGTCGATTTCGCGCTGTTCCCTGTTCAGGTTTGTGCCCGGTTCGGAATGCGCAAAAAAAGACACGCTTGACAGAACAAACAGCAACGCGGGAAAAACTGCCCTGGCAGGGCCGCGTAAAAAGTGGATCATCAGCAAAGTTCTCCGGCAAGCCAACCACCGGCCACACGCCAGCGATTGCAAGCAACATATAATACACGGAGCAGATCAGGACCGACATGAACAACCCGTCAGAACCCCGCGCAAATAGCTCGCAAGGTGCACCCGCGGCGCTTGAAGTAGAAAGCCTCAGCTTTCGCTGGGGCAGCGACCAGCCTGCGCTCGTTTTTCCGGATGTGAGTCTGCCACGGGGGGAACACCTTTTTCTTCATGGCCCGAGCGGCACGGGTAAGAGCACATTCCTCAGCCTGCTGGCGGGCATGCTGCCGCCAGCCACCGGCACAATCCGGTTGCTGGGTACCGGTATCCGCCAGCTTTCCGCATGCAAACGCGACCGCTTCCGGGCGGATCATATCGGAGTGATATTTCAACAGTTCAACCTGGTGCCTTACCTCACAGCCGAGGCCAACGTGATTCTGCCCTGCAGGCTCTCGTCAATCCGCAAAGCCGCTGCGGAGCCAACACCGGTGCTGGCGGCCCGACGCTTGCTCACGGCTCTCGCCATTCCCGAAAGCCAGTGGCAACGCAAGGTCACCCAACTGAGCATTGGCCAGCAACAACGCATTGCTGCTGCAAGGGCACTGATCGGCGCCCCGGAAATTATCCTCGCAGACGAGCCTACATCGGCGCTTGACAGTGATAACCGTGACCGGTTTATCGACCTTCTGCTGACTATGGCTGAAGAACGCCATACGTCCGTTCTGTTCGTCAGCCACGACCGCGCTCTGGCCCGACACTTTCATCATCAGATTGCACTCGGGCAGGTACCGGCATGAAGGCGCGTCTCGCACTGTCCCTGGCAACCGCCAGCCTCTGGCACAGGCGCAAGGTGCTGGCGCTGGTGTGCCTTACCCTCACCCTGAGTGTAACCCTGCTGCTCGGCATCCAGTATCTGCGCACAGAGGTCAAACACTCCTTCACCAGCACCATCAGCGATACTGACCTGATTATCGGGGCCCGCAGCGGTCAGCTCAACCTGTTGCTGTACACGGTATTTCACATTGGCGATGCCACCAACAACATCCGCTGGTCGACCTTTCAGGAGCTAGAGAAAGACAAGCGCATGGACTGGCTGATTCCCATCTCCCTCGGCGACAGCTACAAAGGGTTTCGGGTTATCGGTACTGACAGACGGTTTGGCGAGTATTTCCGTTTTGGCCGTGGCCAGCCTCTGAAACTTGCCCATGGTCAGTGGTTTGACGGAATTTTTGATGTGGTACTGGGTGCAGGTGTTGCCGGAACCCTGAACCATACCATTAACGAGCAGATCATATTGTCCCATGGCGGCGGGCGTACCAGTTTTTCCAACCACAAGGACACCCCGTTCACAGTAACCGGCATTCTTGAAGCCACAGGCACGCCCGTTGACCAGGCCGTCTATATCAGCCTGCAAGGGATGGAGGCCATACACGTGGGCTGGGAGTCCGGCGTTGCCATTCCTGGCCGCACCCTGACGCCGGAACGGGCGCAAGGCCGGGATTTCACGCCAAGCGCGATTACTGCCATTTTCGCCGGGCTGGAACGCAAAATTCTGACGTTCCGTGTGCAGCGCGATCTCAATCAGTACACCGGAGAGCCACTGTCTGCAGTTTTGCCCGGTGTTGCCCTGAGTGAACTGTGGCGGCTGATGAGCCAGTTTGAACGGGCACTGCTCGGCATAACCGGGTTCGTGGTGGTTACCAGCCTGATCGGGCTGATTGCAGTACTGCTCACACTGCAGGCCCAGCGCGCCCACGAAATAGCGATTCTGCGTGCCACGGGGGCCTCACCCGGCCTGATCGCCAGCCTCTACATTCTCGAGTGTGTAGCGCTTGCAGTGATCGCTTGCCTGATCTCGGTCCTGCTGGGAGCCCTCGGAATTTCAGTACTTGGCCCCTGGCTGCTGACGAACTACGGCATTCAGGTGCCATTGCGCCCGCTGAACCCTGGGGAGTGGGCACTGCTGGCATCCGTACCACTGGCTGCCCTGCTGGTAGCCCTGCTGCCCGCGTTCAGCGCCTGGCGCCAGAGCCGCTTACAAGGCTTTGGAAGCCCCGGTGATTCGTGATGCATGTCTCGCGGCAGCGCTGAATAGCAGCCCGCAGATAGTTATGACACGCCTGTAAATTGACCAGTATGGCCCGCACACTTATAGTTAGTCGCAATAACTTCAACCTATGCTGGGCACGTCATGGAACAGTCCGAAGTACAAGCATTAGCGGACAAGCTGGACAAGCTGATCGAACACTGCCAGAAACTCGAGCGGGACAATGCCAATCTCAGGCAGTTGCAGGATGACTGGAACCGGGAACGGGCCCAGCTTATGCAGAAAAATGATCTTGCCAAAAACAAGATCGAAGCCATGATCGGTCGCCTTCGGGCGCTGGAGCACCATTGATGTCCAAGCAATCCACCACCGTTGAGGTGAAAATTCTCGACAAGGAATACCTGGTCGCCTGCCCTGTCGAAGAGCAGGAAGCCCTGATTCGGGCCGCCCGGCATCTGGACAGCAAGATGCGGGAAATCCGCGCCAGCGGGAAGGTATTCGGAACCGAGCGCATCGCGGTTATGGCGGCGTTGAACATGACCCATGAATTGCTTGAGCGGGACACCATGTCCGAAGCCACAAGCACGCTTCTCAAAGCCATGGACAGCAAGTTGGAAAACGCCCTCGGGGAGCCGTCGAACCACTGATTCCGGAGAGATTCCCGGATAGGTGTTGCAATCGGCCCCGGACCTGGCCCTATAATGGAACCACTTCCTGGGCTGTTCGCAAGTCGGATTCGTCCTCGAGCCGATGCGCTTTACCCAGGTGGCTACTCCAGGGCATTGTGAGCATGTCCCCGCAAGGGGAAAGCCTAATATGTCACAGCGGCCACCGACCTTGAACTCTGGGTTCAAGGGCTACATCCGATAACGGCAGCCCGGGAAGCTTTATTTTGAGCCAGTACACCGACTCACTCTCTTCTGAACCCGTTTTGACCTCCTTGTCCCGTAATGAACTGCGCAAAGAATTGCGTCAGCGCAGGCGCAGGCTCACGCCCCGGGAGCAGGAACAGGCCTCTGCTTCACTTGCCCTGAATCTGGCCAGGAATCCGGATTTACACCGGGCCAGACACATCGCCATCTACCTGCCCAACGACGGAGAGATTGATCCGCACCCCTACATGGCCATGGCCCGTCCCAGGGGCGTTCAGTTTTATCTTCCCGTGCTGCATCCGGTTTACCCGGGCAAGCTGGTTTTCAGCCCCTACTACGACGGTGTGGAGCTGACCGCCAATCGCTTTGGCATTCCCGAACCCGCGTTCAGCAAGGGGCTCAGGCGACCCGCCTGGGCGCTGGATGCCGTGTTGTTTCCACTGGTGGGCTTTGACAAATACGGTGGGCGACTTGGCATGGGAGGGGGATTCTACGATCGCACGTTCGCATTCAGCCGGTTGCGCCCGAGACTGGCGCCAAAGCTGATTGGCCTGGCCCATGATTTCCAGAAAGTAGGGAGACTAGCTGTCGAACCCTGGGATGTGCCACTTCATAGCGTGGTGACTGACAGGCAGGTTTACCGGGTAAAACAGGGCGCAGGGCCGCTGGAAGGTTAGCGGGCCCGGCTCGCGTAGGCGGAATCTGCCGCAAAGGAACTGCTGGTCAGGGCTGATGGCCTGTCTTCCGAAGCCTGAAGCGAAGTAAATCCGGTAACCACCAGGCCAACCGCGAAAATCAATACAATTGCGCGGATAATATCAGGCTTGCCACCCATGTCTTGTATTCCTGTTCCCAATTACCAAGTGAAATCTTGCCAAGTAAAATCTGCGAGAAATCAGCCAAATAGTCCTGACTTCAAGAATTTGAGGAAAGACTAACACGCATCCTGGATTTTACAATTTTTGACAGATTAAAATTCAGTAAGATAACCGACGGGGAGGCGGGGAATCCTTGTTTGCAGGACGCCCGCCCGATCGCCACCGGGCGAACGGCCCCGGATATCAGCGAACCTTGCCGTTGCCTGCCCCCAGGAACAGTTGGTAGGCCTCATTATCGGTCATATTTTCATAACGGAAGCCTACTTTCGCCAGCATCGCCTCAAAGTCTTTTACTTCATCGTCCTCTACCTGGGCCCCCAGCAGCACACGACTGTATGCCGCACCGTGATTGCGGTAGTGAAACATGGAAATGTTCCAGCGTGTTCCAAGGGACATCAAAAACTTCAGCAAGGCTCCCGGGCGCTCGGGGAACTCGAACTGGAACACCTTCTCATTGGTAATGGTAGGCGCGTGGCCGCCAACCATGTGGCGAATGTGCTGTTTGGCCATATCGCTGTCGGTGAGATCGACAACCGAGTAGCCATTTTCGCGCAGGTCCTGCACCAGTTCATCCCTACCCAGACCGCCGGCCTGAATCTGGATGCCCACGAAGATAGTGGCCGAGGTGGCATCTGCGTAACGGTAATTGAATTCGGTGATGCTGCGCTTGTGCAGAGCATTGATAAATGTCTTGAACGCACCCGGCTTCTCGGGGATGGTGACCGCGAGGATGGCCTCGCGTTTCTCACCGATTTCCGTGCGCTCGGAGATATATCTGAGGCGATCAAAATTCATGTTGGCGCCGCTCAGGGTAGCGATCAGGTTTTCATTCTCGATCTTCTCCCGCTCCACGTATTTCTTGATACCGGCCACGCCCAGTGCACCTGCGGGCTCGGCAATCGAGCGCGTATCTTCGAAGATGTCCTTGATGGCCGCACAGATCTCGTCCGTGGAAACGGTGATCACCTCGTCCACGTGATCCTTGCAGATCTCCCAGGGGTATTTGCCAAACTGTTTTACCGCTACGCCGTCGGCAAAAATACCCACTTCATCCAGAACCACCCGTTTGCCTGCTTTCATGGCAGCCTGAAGGCAGTTGGAATCTTCCGGCTCCACACCAATCACTTTGATTTCAGGCCGTAAATACTTTATGTACGCGGCCATGCCGGCAATCAGGCCGCCGCCACCCACGCAGATAAACACCGCATGAATGGGTTTGCTGAACTGCCACAGCATCTCCATGGCAACCGTGCCCTGCCCGGCGATGACATCCGGGTCATCGTACGGCGGTATGTAGGTGTAACCATGTTTTTTGATCAGTTCATGGGCGTGAGCGGCAGCCTCATCGAAGGCATCGCCCTTGAGCACCACTCGCGCACCATGATCCCGCACCGAACGCACTTTGATTTCCGGGGTTGTTTGCGGCATCACAATGACCGCTTTGATCCCCAGATTTTTAGCCGCAAGCGCTACACCCTGAGCGTGGTTGCCGGCAGAGGCGCAGATAACGCCCTTGGCTTTCTGCTCTTCCGACAACTGCGCAATCCGGTTGTAGGCGCCGCGAATCTTGAAGGAAAACACCGGCTGAAGGTCTTCCCGCTTGAGCATAATGTTGTTGCCAAAGCGCTTGGACAGGCTGCGGGCTTCAGTGAGCGGTGTTTCGATGGCTACGTCATAGACGCGCGCATCGAGAATCTTCTTGATGTAGTGTTGCGGCATGGTGGTTCCGGTTGTTGATGGGTGGAAGAGGAAAACCTACAGTGTAGAAAGTTTACACGGCAGTCGTCTATAAGCGGGCGCCCCTTAAGCGCTATAATGACCCTGAACTCACACGATTTGCACCCGGAGCGCCCAATGACCCAGGACGAACTCAAGAAAGCCGTTGCCAAAGCCGCAGTGGACTACATCGCACCGCACCTGGAGCGCGACACCGTGATTGGTGTTGGCACAGGAAGCACCGCCAACTTCTTTATCGATATGCTCGCCGATATCAAAAACGAGTTCGATGGCGCTGTGGCCAGTTCCGAAGCAACCGCCCAACGCCTGAAAAGCCATGGCATTCCCGTTTACGATCTCAACAGTGCCGGCGAACTGGAATTCTATGTGGACGGTGCCGATGAAACCAATGAACGCCTTGAACTGATCAAGGGCGGTGGCGGTGCGCTGACCCGTGAGAAGATTATCGCGGAGGTTGCCAAAACCTTTATCTGCATTGCAGACGAATCAAAACGAGTCGGTATACTGGGCAACTACCCCCTGCCGGTTGAAGTGATCCCCATGGCACGGAGCCATGTTGGCCGTGAGATTGTCAAGCTGGGCGGTGACCCCGTTTACCGCGATGGTTTCACAACAGACAACGGCAACATCATTCTGGATATACACAACATGGACATTTCCCGCCCTATCCAGGTTGAGGAACGGCTGAACAACATTGTGGGTACAGTCACCAACGGACTCTTCGCCCGCCGCCCCGCGGACCTCCTGCTACTGGGCACCAGCGCCGGAGTTGAGAGCATTCCCCGCAAGGGCACCTGATTCCCGCTGTTCGATACAAAAACTGGCCTGATGCGCCAGTTTTTGTGCCATTCAATCCAAACCAAGCGCTTGCTTGGTCACTGGAATTGCGCGACACTACCTCTCAAATTAATTCCAGACAGAGGTGTTTTATTGTGCCCGACTACTTCAATGATATTCACGAACAGGCACGTTTGAGTGCGCGCAAATTCATCGCTACTCACGTTCTCCCGCACATCGATGAATGGGAGGAAGCTGGTGAGTTTCCCCGGGAGATTTACGCGAAAGCAGGGGATGCGGGCCTTTTGGGCGTTGGTTTTCCCGAGGCTTTGGGGGGCGTCGGGGAAGGAGACATCTTCATGAAGGTAGCGGTTTCCGAAGAACTGATGCGCTCCACCTCTGGCGGGTTTGTCGCCAGCATTGGCTCCCTGGATATCGGCCTGCCTCCGGTTGTCAAATGGGCCAAAAAAGACATCCGCGAACAGATCGTGCCCCCGGTGCTGCGCGGCGAAAAAATTGCGGCTCTTGCAGTTACCGAGCCCGGCGGAGGCTCCGATGTAGCCAGCCTGAAAACCCGCGCCGTTCGCGATGGCGATCACTACATCGTGAATGGCAGCAAAACCTTTATTACCAGCGGCACCCGGGCCGACCACTTTACTGTAGCGGTGCGCACCGGTGGCGAGGGCCACGCCGGCATCAGCCTGTTGTTGATCGACCGCGACATGCCCGGCTTCTCCAATGGCAACAAACTGCGCAAAATGGGTTGGTGGGCCAGTGACACCGCGGAACTGTTCTTTGAAGACTGCCGGGTACCTGCCGACCGCCTGATCGGAGCCGAGAACGCCGGTTTTATCGCCATCATGAGCAACTTTCTGGCCGAACGCCTCAGCCTGTCCATCATGGCTTACATGACAGCCCAGCTGGCTTACGAAGCCGCCATGGAATACATCAAGCAACGCCAGGCTTTCGGGCGGCCGGTTGCGGGCTTCCAGGTTACCCGGCATAAACTGGTTGACATGGCCACCGGGATCGACGTGGCCCGTGAATATACCTACCGCTGCGCGGCACTGATGCAAGCCGGCAAAAACCCCATCAAGCAGGTCGCTATGGCCAAGAACTTCTCGGTGGGTGTGTGCGAAAAAGTCACCCGGGAAGCCGTGCAACTGTTCGGCGGCATGGGTTTCATGCGGGAATCCGTGGTGGAGCGGCTGTATCGGGACACCAAAATCCTGTCGATTGGTGGCGGCACCACGGAAATCATGAAAGAGCTGATTGCCAAGCAGATACGGCTATAGACTCCGTAATCAGATTTACCCGGATGCTCGGGCTGCCCTCAGTCGGTACTGTCCAAAAACGTGGAGCGCCAGGGATGGCGCGACCGAGCCCTACAGGGAAGTATTTACGGGCGCTTTTTGGTCAGTACCGACTGAGGGCAGCTTGCACCAAAGCCAAACCGGCCTACCAACGTTTAGTTTCGAATGGCTGTAGAGTCCCGTATAATCACGTTCACTTTTCAAGCACAGCCAAACCATCAGGAAGGACCTCACATGCAATTCGACAACATCCCCGTAGGCAAAAACCCGCCTGAAGATATCTACGTTGCCATCGAAATTCCCGCCAACAGCTCTCCGGTAAAGTACGAGCTCGACAAAGACATGGGCGCCCTGCTGGTAGACCGCTTTATGGCCACCCCCATGTTCTACCCGGCCAACTACGGGTTTATCCCCCACACTCTGGGTGAAGACGGCGACCCGCTGGACGTTCTGGTTATTACCCCTTACGCACTGCAGGCGGGCTCGGTAATCCGCTGCCGCCCGGTGGGCGTCCTGAACATGGACGATGAGGCTGGCGGCGATGCCAAGCTGGTAGCTGTGCCCCACAGAAATCTCACCAACTCCTACCTGGATGTGGAGGAAATCGACGATTTGCCGATCCTGTTACGCGACCAGATCCGGCATTTCTTTGAGAACTACAAAACGCTTGAGCCGGGCAAGTGGGTCAAGGTTAAAGGCTGGGATAACGCCGCCGCTGCGAAGAAAGCCATAGTCGACGCGATCAACGCCTACAAGGGTTAACCCGCCAGGCTGAATACAAAAAAACCGGGCTGCCAGGGCCCGGTTTTTTTGTACCCGAACAAACGTTTTCAGCCTCTGGACAAGAGATCCCGCATATCACTGATTGCCGCATTGGCCCGGGACAGGTACGCGGCCATGGTGAGGGAATGGTTCGCCAGGATACCAAACCCGCTGCCGTTCAGGATAACCGGGCTCCACATTTCACCCTGAGCCCCTTCGAGTTCGATAATCACCTGCTTGACACTGGAAATGGCATTCTTGTCCTGCAGTACCTTACGGAAATCCACTTCAATTGCGCGGAAAATATGCAGCAATGCCCAGGAGCTGCCCCGGGCTTCATAGAACACATCGTCGATCTTGGTCCAGTCGGTTTTGATATCACCGCCACCGGTTTCTTCGTTCAACGGGTTGTCTGCATCCACGTTGGCCACCGCTTCGGATACCGATGCCTTACCAACACTTTCACCGAGAGTGCGCGAAAGGCTGCCCAGACGGGTCTCCAGATCCGCCAGCCAGTTGCCAAGGTTATCGGCTCTGGCAAAAAACTGCGCATTGGCCTGCTCGGGGCTGGAAAGGCGATTAAGGTAGCGCTTCAGCGCCGTGATACCACGACGATACTCTGCTTCGGTAGAAGGAATTGCCCAGCTTGCGCTGTCAAAGTGGAATTGCGGCTCCGCAATGATCAGGTCAGGGTCTTCCGCAGACTGGCTCTGGGACCGGCTTATGTCTTTGCGCATGGCCCGGGAGAGATCGCGCAGCTGAACCAGAACGCCATACTCCCAGTTCGGCATATTGTCGAGCCATAAGCCCGGCGGGAAAATATCGTTGGATATATAGCCACCCGGCTTGTCCAGGAGCGTTTCGGCGATTCGGATCATGGTCACGGTTGTGGCAAAGCCGGTAACCGGCTCCCTTTGCATCTCATTGGCAACCGCCCGGGTATGCTCGCGTACGGAGAAGGCTTCCGGTTCACTGCTCCAGTAGATCCCCAGCACCACCGCTACCAACAGGTATACCAGCAGCACTACAGCAACGAATTTGCCAATTACGCCTTTGCTACCAGCATAATCCTGCGCGTCTTCTTTCCTGTCTCTGAAATACTGTCTGATTTTGCCCGGCATATTATGTTAAGCCCCTTGTCTGTAGATTGACTGTGCAAACGATCTGTACGGATCCTAACCTATAGAAGGCTCCATATACACACCGCACACTTCACAAACATTTACACAGTGCAACCTACGCCCACAACTCTAAACACTATAGACTCCGTAAACAGACTAAAGTTGGGAAAAACGTCCACACTGCAAGGGACGGCCCATAATGAAAAGAGACAGGCCGGAGCATAATGAGCGACGCAAGCCAGAAGGAAAAACTCAGGCAGCATTTTGCACGCCGCGTAACAACCCAGGCACGGGTAGTGCTGGATACCTGGCAGAAAATTCACACCAGCAATGATTCCCTGAGCGTTCACCGTGAAAATCTTCTGTCCGCCACAGACAAGCTGGTCCGCTACGCACAAAGATTCGAGATGGCCGGCCATGCGGAGGCCGGCAGTAAAATTCTTCAGATTATAGGCGACTGGCCAGCCGACACGTCTCCGGACGATGTCACCCGGCGGCGACTTCAGGATGCTTTTGATGCGCTTGCGCGCAGCACTCTCCGGCGAACAGATCACAGCAACACAGATGCTCCCCACCAGTTCCGCCGCACACCGGTATACATAGCGCTCGCCAATTCGGAGATGGCAAACAGGCTGATCCGCCAACTGGAATTTTTTGGCTTCCGGGCGTCCGCCTTTGACTCCGCCAGGGAACTCACCGAGGCCTGCGCCCTGCACAAGCCTGAAACTATTCTGATGGATGTGAATTTCGGCGGCAGCCAGAACGCAGGCATCACCACAATCGAACGTTTGCAGGAACGGCACGATACACCGATCCCGATCATTTTCATGAGTGATGAAGATGGCACCATACAAACCCGCCTGCGCGCCTCCCGATGCGGTGGTGAAGAGTTCTTCTACCCGGCAGTGGACCCGGGCCAGTTAATTGAAAAAATTGAGACCTACACTCACGGCAACACAGTTGAGCCCTACCGGGTGCTTGTTCTGGACGATTCCAGGGCACAGGCAAAGTTCATGGAAACGGTGTTGAAAAAAGCGGGCATGAGAGCCCACATCATTACCGACCCCATGGAGATCATCCATGCGCTCGACACCTTCTCCCCGGAAATCATCATTCTCGACATGTATATGCCCGGCTGCACCGGCATGGAGATTGCGCGGGTGATCCGCCAGCAGGACCGGTTCCACAGCGTACCGATCATATACCTTTCAGCAGAAGATGATGTCAGCAAGCAGTTGCACGCCATGAGCCTGGGCGGTGACGACTTTCTCACCAAGCCCATTGACCCCAAGCACCTGATTGCAACACTTCATAACCGGGGCCGGCGCGCCCGCTCCCTGCTGGCGCTGATGATTCGTGACAGCCTCACCGGGCTGTATAACCACACCCATACACTGTATCTGCTTGATCAGGAAATTGTCCGGGCGCGGCAGAAGGGTCGGCCCTTATGCTTTGCCATGATTGATATTGATTATTTCAAGAAGGTAAACGATACCTTTGGACACCCCATCGGCGATCGTGTTCTTCGCAGCCTTTCCATGTTCCTGAAACAGCGCCTGCGCAAAACTGACCATATTGGCCGCTACGGTGGTGAAGAGTTTGCCATTATTCTTCCCGACACCCGCCCCAGCGACGCCCGCAACGTTCTCAACGAAATCCGCGAACGTTTCTCAGAGCTTCAACAGCCTGCCGGCGACAGGGAATTCAACGTAACCTTCAGTTGCGGCGTGGCCGGCTGGAATAACGAACCTTCCCAAACCCTGTGCGAGCGGGCCGACCGGTCCCTTTACGCCTCCAAAGCACATGGCAGGAATTGCGTAACGCTCGCAGATAGCTGACCAGCACCGCGCGAACAGGGCAGCCTGCCCGGGCTGCCCGTATGAAACCATCGTCGTATAGAAGTCCCTCTCACCGTTAACGACAATGATTAGCGTAAACAGGTGGGCCTGATTTTGGCCTTGCCGGCCTTTTATTGCAGCCATCGGGCAACAGGAAAGATTGTCAAAAAGTGTTGATATGAAGAAAAAAAGCTCACACCATTGGTGGAAAATACCGGTATTTTCGGCGATCCTGTTTTAACGCAATAAAGGCAGACGTACCCATGTCGACAATTCTTGTGCTCCATGGCCCCAACCTCAACATGCTCGGTACCCGCGAGCCGGAGGTCTATGGCCGCGAGACACTGGCCGATATTGATGACCGGCTGCGCGCCATGGCCGCTGAAGTTGGGCACCACCTGCTGCATTTGCAGTCTAACGCCGAGTATGAACTGATCGAACGGATTCACGAGGCCCGCACAGAAGGCGTGGATTTCATCATCATCAACCCGGCGGCATTCACGCACACCAGTGTTGCCCTGCGGGATGCCTTACTGGCATCGGGCATTCCGTTTATAGAAGTACATCTTTCCAATGTGCATGCGCGGGAGGCTTTCCGCCATCATTCGTATTTTTCCGATATCGCCGAAGGCGTTATCTGCGGATTGGGCAGCCAGGGGTACGAACTTGCACTCCAGGCGGCATTACAACGAATTCACTGATTGACCTGACAACACGGGACCGGACTGATTATGGATATTCGCAAAATCAAGAAACTGATTGAACTGCTCGAGGAGTCTGACGTCGAAGAGCTTGAAATTCACGAGGGCGATGATTCGGTACGCATTTCACGCCGCGGTGAACAGCCTGCGGGCGCACAGTACATCAGCGCCTACGCGCCGCCACCGCCACACTATGCTCCGGCCCCGGAAACACCGGGCCCCGTGCAGGAAGAAAGCTCTGCACAGCCCACATTCAGTGGCCACGCCCTGCGTTCGCCCATGGTGGGAACCTTTTACCGGGCGCCTTCTCCGACAGCGGATGCGTTTGTCGAGGTGGGCCAGCAGGTTAAAGCCGGCGATGTTGTCTGCATCGTGGAAGCCATGAAAATGATGAACCAGATTGAAGCTGACAAGAGCGGAACGGTTACTGAAATCCTGGTTGAAAACGGGCAGCCCGTGGAATTCGACCAGCCGCTGTTAACCATTTCCTGAACCGGGCGATAGCTAATCATGGCCATGTTAGAAAAAGTTCTGATCGCAAACCGGGGTGAAATTGCACTCCGGATTCTGCGTGCCTGCAAGGAGCTCGGCATCAAAACCGTGGCGGTTCACTCACAGGTAGACCGCGACCTCATGCACGTGCGCCTGGCCGATGAATCTGTCTGTATCGGCCCCAACAGTCCTCTGGAGAGTTATCTCAATATCCCGGCTATTATCAGTGCCGCTGAAGTAACAGACTCGGTGGGTATACACCCGGGCTACGGTTTCATGGCGGAGAACGCCGATTTTGCCGAGCAGGTAGAGAAAAGCGGCTTCCGCTTTATCGGCCCGAAAGCCGAAACGATCCGCCTGATGGGCAACAAGGTTTCAGCCATCAATGCGATGATTCGTGCCGGCGTTCCCACGGTGCCCGGTTCCGACGGCCCGCTGACCGTCGATGACGAGCGCACCCTGCAAGTAGCCCGCAAAATCGGCTACCCGGTGATGATCAAGGCAGCCTCTGGCGGCGGCGGTCGCGGTATGCAGGTGGTGCATTCCGAGGCGGCACTGCTCAAGGCCGTTCAGATAACCCAGACCGAAGCCAGGAACGCCTTCGGTGACGCCACGGTTTACCTGGAAAAATTCCTGGAAGCGCCGCGTCACGTGGAAGTACAGGTGCTGGCCGACATGCACGGCAACTGCATCCACCTGGGCGACCGCGACTGCTCCATGCAGCGCCGCAACCAGAAGGTCATCGAAGAAGCACCGGCCCCCAACATCAACCCGGAATCCCGAGAGCGCACTCTCAAAGCCTGCGTGGATGCCTGCAAGGAAATCGGCTATGTTGGCGCCGGCACCTTTGAGTTCCTGTATCAGGATGGCGAGTTCTTTTTCATTGAAATGAACACGCGCGTTCAGGTGGAGCACCCGGTCTCGGAAATGGTGACCGGTGTCGATATAGTCCGTGAGCAACTGCGTATTGCCAGCGGCCTGCCGCTCCAGTACAAGCAGGAAGACATTCAGATCAGGGGGCACGCGATGGAATGCCGCATCAACGCGGAAGACCCGGCAACCTTCGTACCCAGCCCCGGTAAAGTGAAACACTTCCACGCCCCCGGCGGTTACGGTGTGCGAGTGGATTCGCATCTTTACAGTGGTTATACGGTGCCGCCCTTTTATGACTCACTGATTGCAAAACTGATCACCTGGGGCGACGATCGGCAGATAGCCCGGAGGCGAATGAAAAACGCCCTGGACGAGCTTCTGGTGGATGGTATTAAAACCAACCAGTCCCTGCACCGCAGACTGGTGCGCGACGGCGGCTTTAAAACCGTAGACTTCACCATCCACTATCTCGAGAAACTGATGCGGGACTAACATCCTGCGTCTTGCTGCAGGATGACTTATGCCCTGGATACAACTTCAGATCCCGGCTGATCCCGATACTGCGGATCAGCTTGAAGATCTGCTCATGGAGATGGGCGCAGACGCCGTTTCCATGGAAGACGCTGCCGACCAGCCACTTTACGAACCCGACCCTGGCACCACACCTTTGTGGAGCCAGACTACGGTTACCGGGCTCTTTCGCTCTGACCGTGATATCGACCAACTGTGTGCCGACGTGCGCAACGCCTGGCACCAGCAAACCCAGCAATCGCTCACAGAAATCGATGTTACCCTGGTGGAAGACAAGGACTGGGAACGCGCCTGGATGGACGACTTTCATCCCTTGCAGTTTGGAGAGCGGTTATGGATAGTGCCAAGCTGGCACCAGGCGCCTGATCCGGATGCCGCCAACCTGTTGCTCGACCCGGGCCTGGCTTTCGGTACGGGTACACATCCTACCACCGCACTGTGTCTGGAATGGCTGGATGGAAAAGATGTAAGCGGCAAACAGATTACCGACTACGGCTGTGGTTCCGGCATTCTCGGCCTGGCGGCCCTGCTTCTGGGCGCAAACCACGTTATTGGTGTCGATACGGATCCGCAGGCACTGGAAGCCAGCCGTGAAAACGCTCGTCGCAACGGCATAGACGAAGCCAGGCTGGATCTTTACCTGCCCGAAGATGAGCCGGATACCAGAGCCGACATAATGCTGGCAAACATTCTTGCGCAACCCCTGATCCGCCTGGCACCGCATCTGGCCAGGCTGACAAAGCCCGGTGGCGACCTGGTGCTCTCGGGCATTCTGTCTTACCAGGCCCGCGAAGTGATGGCTGCCTATGAGCCCTGGTTCATTATGAACGAGCCGGCACAGCGTGAAGAATGGGTCCGCCTCACAGGGCGGCGCAACGACAGATGACGAAGGCTGTCTTAACGACTAAACTCCGAGACTGGTAGTTCAGACGCTTTCAGGACCCCAAGCATGACCCAGAGTAGCCTGCAGACCCAGTGCCCGAAATGTCGCACCCGCTTTCGGGTGACCGACGAACAGCTTGGTATTGCCAAGGGAAAGGTGCGCTGTGGTCACTGCATGGAGGTTTTCAATGCGATTGAAAACAAGGTAGCCCCTGGCTCCCAGCCTGCATCGAAAACATCGTCTGACACCGACAGCAAAACACGGGTCGGGGGTGCTTCCCCGGAAAGCTCCGCCAGCGGTTTTACCGCTGACACCACGGAAGACGACTTCATCTTCGCGGATAATCCCGAAGAAGACGCGCAAGAGGGCCGTTATGCAGGCTCCAGGCTGACCTTCTCCGAGGATGAACTGAGCGACAGCTTTCGCAACTTCGACGACCGGGATGCCTCTGCGCAGGATGAACAGGACGACGAGCTCACAGAAGATGTTGACGAAAGCTGGGCCGAAGCCATGCTTCGGGAAGACGCCGGACCCGCGAAAACCGAGCCAGAGCCAGAGCCAGCGCCAGAGCCCAAGGCGCAGCCTGACCCTGCACCCAAACCGGATGCTGTAACAAAGCCGGAACCTGAACCCGATCAGGAGCCCCGGCCTGGGGACCATACCGGGTTTTACATTGATGACCAGCCGGACCCTTCGTTTGATTCCTTTGCCAACGAGCATGAGCCACGGCAGGCGAACGAGAACCTGC
>JACDJA010001052.1_pt1 | contig 25226 bp, 23 predicted proteins | sample 7449241 | NCBI WGS metagenome assembly JACDJA01 (sample SAMN14253289, study PRJNA609438) | sludge metagenome | isolation source: initial anaerobic sludge | collected 2018-12-20 | reverse complement strand
CTCATTATCCCGTATGATGATTACATCATTTTCCTTAACTGCCTGTCTGGTGGATTCTTTTTTATTTGTAAAACTTTGTAAACTATGGAGAAGCTTTATTTTCTAGTTTAATCTTCTATTTAAACAAATGAACAGTAGTGATAATCTAGGTTGTGGTGTTATCTTAAAATTTGTTCTGCATTCATAATAGAAGTTTTGGCCGCAATATCTGAGCTATGTGTTGCATATTAAAAACGCGAATATAAGGGCGATATGGTGGCCAGACAGTATTTGAAATTATGCAAATAGTGGTTGCAGGCGTTGATTATGTTGGGTTATCTAATTTAGTGTTGCTGGCAACATGCTGAAGGTTTGTCAGCGTCACTATCTATACGCCTACAAACATCAATCACTTCAATGCGAGTTTTATTAAGATAGGTTACCTCGAAAAATCCTGTTTTTGAAAATCTACTGATCACAATAAAATCAATGTGTTACGTACAAATATTTTCAGAATTTATAGATTTTTCGGGATAATCAGTAATCATTCGTGATGTCATAATCATCAATCCGTGAGCAGTGATGGCGATCAAATACGCCACCCAGCTGGTTATCTTGCCAAAATTAGTAAGGTATTGGGTTACAGATAACCTGTTTTTCTCATAAATTTTTAGTGAGGGTAGTAGAGTGCCATCAGGCAGGAATTCCACCGCTATTTATCGACAGTACCGAGATCGAGGCGATCAAGCCGTTGCTGGAGAGCGCGCTGGAAGACCCATCCCAGACGCATAGACCTGTCCGAAATATTCTGTGTGGTGTGCTCTCTGTATTTATTCAGGAGTGGCTGCCAATGACGCATGCTGCTCGAAAAGTTTCCCAAATAGCGCAAGTACACTCGTACTTTTCCATCTGGAGTGAAACGCGAAGGTGGCGGTTCTGCTAGAGCAGGCTTTAAAAATCAGGTTAGTGTGGTCCGAGAGAAGCTGGGTCCAATGCCAGCAACACGTTCTTGGTTGTGGGCGTACAAAGTGCCAAAAACACTGACACAGCACGGTTCAAGGGTTATGATGCGGGCAACGAAGTTTCGGGAATCAAACGCCACATTGCAGTAGATACTAAGGATTATCCGATGCAATCGCAGTCACTATAGCTGAAGAGGCCGTAAGGGAGCTTTGCTGGCGGCTGCGTCGAGGCTGCAGCAGGGACAAAGTTTGCTGTACGACAGCGATTATATGGACAAACCTTTCGCTCAAGGAAAGTGCGAAGTCCTGGAAAAGTTTGTGTCGGCACAAATCGCCAAACATAGCGAGCGGCCATACCTTTAAGGTCATATCCAAGCGCTGGATTATGGGATGTGGTTTCGCGTGGCTAGAAAAGAATCGGCGGCTGTGGAAAAACTGTGAGCGATTACTCAATATCAACATATCGTAGGACTTAAACAACTAAGATCGTAGGCGTCTATCAGCTGATTATGAAGACAGGATCGGATAATTTATTCAACGAGTCATGAAGTGCATCAGGGCTAAAGGAATTGCTGAGTTTTTCAACTTGCGGATCCCTTGTGTCAGGCAAGTTGCCACTTCAAGATTTATACACGTGATCTATTCGGGAGCAATTAATTGAAGATACTTATTACTGGTTCAGCCGGTTTTATTGGATCTGCATTGACGCTGCGGCTGCTTGAACGTGGTGACACCGTCATTGGTATCGATAATCACAATGATTATTATGATCCACAGATTAAGGAGGATCGTCTTGCCCGGTTTGCGGATCATCCTGCTTACACCCATTTGCGTCTTGACTTGGCAGATCGCGAAGGGATCAATTCCTGTTTTGAAATGCATAAACCACAACGGGTGGTGAATCTGGCTGCTCAGGCCGGGGTGCGCTATTCCATTGAGAATCCATTGGCTTATATTGACAGCAATATCGTTGGTTTTGCCCATATTCTTGAAGGTTGTCGTCATAACGGTGTCGAACATCTGGTGTATGCCAGCAGCTCTAGCGTGTACGGTGCCAATACGCAGATGCCGTTTTCGGTGCATCACAACGTTGATCACCCGCTCAGCCTTTATGCAGCCAGCAAAAAATCTAATGAGCTAATGGCGCATACTTACAGCCATTTATATAACTTGTCGACTGCTGGCCTACGTTTTTTTACTGTATATGGTCCTTGGGGGCGGCCGGATATGGCGCTGTTTAAATTCACTAAGGCTATTCTTGCCGGAGAAAAGATTCCGGTATTTAACTATGGAAAACATCGCCGAGATTTTACTTATGTAGATGACATTGTGGAGGGCGTAATCCGTGTGCTGGATCAACCCACTCGGCCTGACCCGGCCTGGAGCGGGGAAAATCCGGATGCAGGCACCAGTATGGCACCCTGGCGTGTTTACAACATTGGCAATAACAGCCCGGTAGAGCTGATGGACTATATTGCTGCACTGGAAAAAGCGCTTGGTAAAAAGGCCGCAATGGAAATGCTACCCCTGCAGCCAGGTGACGTACCGGATACTTATGCCGATGTTTCTGATCTCGTCGAACAATTCGATTACAGGCCCGCCACGTCGGTCGAACAGGGAATAGCCAGCTTTGTGACGTGGTATCGCAATTACTTCAATTTGTAGGAGACAACATGCAACTCCAGGATATCAAACTTGCCATTATCGGGCTTGGATATGTCGGCCTTCCACTGGCTGCTGAGTTTGGCCGCAAGCGTCCTGTGACCGGGTTCGATATTAACCAGCAGCGTATTGATGAGCTTAAAAATGGCAATGACTTTACGCTGGAAGTCACGCAGGAAGAACTTGCAGCGGCAAAGCATTTGACTTTTACCACCAATATAGACGATTTACGCACCTGTAATTGCTACATTATTACCGTTCCCACACCAATTGATGATCACAAGCGCCCTGATCTTATGCCACTTATCAAAGCCAGCGAGACTGTCGGTAAGGTATTGAGAAAAGGAGATATTGTTATTTATGAATCTACTGTCTACCCTGGTTGTACCGAAGAAGATTGTGTGCCTGTGCTGGAGCGTGTTTCTGGCCTGAAATTTAACCGGGATTTCTACTGTGGCTACAGTCCAGAGCGCATCAACCCAGGTGACAAGGAACATCGTGTCACGACTATCAAAAAGGTTACCTCGGGCTCCACTCCGGAAATCGCTGATCTGGTAGATAGCTTATACAACGAAATTATTACTGTAGGCACACACAAAGCGGAAAGTATCAAGGTGGCTGAAGCTGCCAAGGTGATCGAAAACACCCAGCGTGATCTGAATATTGCTCTTATCAACGAGCTGGCGTTGATTTTCAACAAAATGAATATTGATACTGAAGCCGTACTCAAAGCAGCGGGCAGTAAGTGGAATTTTCTGCCGTTTCGTCCCGGTCTGGTGGGTGGACATTGTATTGGGGTGGATCCGTATTACCTGACACATAAAGCGCAGGCAATTGGCTATCATCCGGAAATTATTCTTGCTGGACGGCGACTAAATGACAGCATGGGAGCCTATGTTGTTGCTCAGCTGGTTAAAGCCATGACCAAAAAACGTCTTCAGGTAGATGGCGCCAAGGTATTGGTCATGGGACTTACCTTCAAGGAAAACTGTCCGGATCTGCGTAATACCCGAGTGGTGGATATCGTGACCGAACTCAAGGATTACAACTGCGTAGTGGATGTATACGATCCATGGTTGTCTTCTGAAGAGGCACAACACGAATACAGTATCAAGCTGATTGAAGCACCCGAATCCGGTAATTATGATGCTATTATCCTGGCTGTGGCACATCGGCAGTTCAAGGATATGGGGGCTTCCTCTATCCGTGCACTGGGGAAACCCAATGCTGTTCTATATGATTTGAAGTATGTGCTTAATCCACAGGAATCAGATCTGAGGCTGTAAATAAGATTACTTTCGCAGATCCTGGTTCTGATTGATCCGGGCAGAAAACAGGCTGGCAGATGCAATCACGAGTCCTCCCGCCCAGTCTCTACTTGTCAGATGTTCGTCGGTCAGAAAACAGGCGGCTACAGCTGCGACCACCAGCTCAAACAGCATAATTACAATAGCCTGATTGGCCGGTACATGGGTCATTCCATACTGCAGCAATATACTGAGGGAAAAAACTAGCCCGCCTGCACCGAGCAATATCAGCCATACGTTGGCAGGCAGATGGGTGATATCAGAAGTATTTCCCATGAGCAGGGTGGCGACAAACCCGGTCAGGGCAGCGCCAGAGAGTACCGCCATCAGCTTTAAGTGGATGTTGTGCTGCTGATCTTTGCGAATCAGGACATTGGTCAGTGCAAAAGCAAATCCACCCGATAGCCCCATCCAGTCACCGTAGGAAGTTGGCAGGGGCAACCCGCCTTCCGGCTGCCAGAGCAGAAGTAAAGCACCCGTCAGAGATAACAGAATGATCAGATAACCTTGTCTGCTTAGCCGTTCTTGCAGCAGAATGCGGGAAAATAAAATAGTCCACAGCGGTGCCAGATAGAACAGGAGCAGAACCCGCATAACTTCGCCGTGAATAATCCCGAGCACATAGGCGATACTAGTCCAGCCTGCGCCCAGATTGATCCAGAGCAGAATCCAGGCTGTCGTATTAAGTACTTCAGAGATCCGGATTTGTTTCCTGAATAAAGCCAGGCTGATCAACAACGCAATGGAGTAAGTCAGCGCAGTGGATAATTCGCCCCGCATACCGGCCTGTTCCAGTAGACGGTAAGGATACCAGGCTACTCCCCAAGCGGCAGCACCCAGTAATAGACTGGCTATCGGCAATAATTTTTTTTGTTTGGTCAACGTTGCCAGTGCCCTTTATAATTGGTGCTTAACATTTTTACTGCCTCCCTAACCTGCTCCACAAGCACCACATTTGTGGATAATCCTGAAAAGTATGAACCCTTTACTGGAAAGCCTTCAGTTATACCCGTTTCAAAAACTTACCAGACTATTTGAGAATCTCGTGCTGAGTGATGCCTCTCTGACCCCCATTGGTTTGCATATTGGAGAACCAAGACACGATACGCCCGAGTTTATCAGACAAGAGTTAGTGAATAATCTTGAAGGGCTGGCACATTATCCCACAGTACTTGGAACCAGCCAGCTGCGGATCAGCATTGCGAGCTGGCTAACACAGCGCTATCGCTTGGCTGCTATCAATCCAGATACCGAAGTTATCCCGGTCAATGGCAGTCGGGAAGCATTATTTTCATTTGCCCAGGCGGTTATTGATGCCGATGCGCGCGAGGTTATGCAACCTGTAGTGGTTTGCCAAAATCCTTTTTATCAAATCTACGAAGGTGCTGCATTGCTGGCTGGTGCCGAACCCTATTTTTTGAATCAGCTTCCAGAAAATGGTTTTTCAGTGGATGCCGCTCAGTTGCCTGATTCGGTGTGGAAACGTACTCAGCTGACTTATATCTGTTCACCCAATAATCCGACTGGTAAGGTGCTAACACTAGATGAATGGCAACTTCTGTTTAATTTGTCTGATCGTTATGGATTTGTAATTGCAGCGGATGAATGCTATTCAGAAATCTATTTCAATGAGGATCACCCTCCTCTGGGGGCGTTGGAGGCGGCAGAGAAGTTAGGCCGCAATGGTTTTCCCCGGCTGGTTGTGTTCAGCAGTCTTTCCAAGCGCTCCAATGTGCCGGGCATGCGTTCTGGTTTTGTGGCAGGGGATGCTGCCATTCTCAAAAAGTTTTTGCTTTACCGGACGTATCATGGCAGTGCCATGAATCCGGCTGTGCAGGCAGCCAGCACTGTTGCATGGGGTGATGAGCAGCACGTGGTTGAAAACCGGCGACTGTATCGTGAAAAATTTGCCGGTGCCATGCGTATACTGAGCGATACCTTGCCTGTTAGCATGCCGGATGCCGGGTTTTATTTATGGTTAAAGGTGCCTGTCAGTGGTATCGAATTTTCCGGGCGTTTATATCGGGAAGGAAGTGTTACTGTACTGCCTGGCAGTTATCTGGCACGAGAGGCACACGGCCTTAACCCTGGTGAGCATTTTGTGCGGATTGCGCTGGTTGCGCCGGTGGCAGAGTGCATGGAGGCAATGGAGCGAATCAAGGATATCGCTAGAAAGTTCTGATCTGATTATTTTTTAGTTAGGAGTCACATGGAGCAATTACAAGCTGTCATCGAAGATGCTTTTGAAAGGCGTGCTGAAATTACCCCTCGTAATGTTGAGGCCAATCTCAAGGAATCGGTCGCCCAGGTTATCAATATGCTGGATACCGGCAAGTTGCGAGTTGCCGAGAAAATTAACGACGAATGGGTAACCCGTCAGTGGGTTAAAAAGGCTGTTTTGTTGTCTTTCCGCATGGAAGATAATTATTTTATCAAGGGTGGATTCTCTAATTATTTTGACAAGATTCCATCCAAATTTGCTGATTACAGCTCACGTGATTTTCGTGATGGCGGATTTCGTGTGGTTCCACCAGCTGCTGTTCGTAAAGGAGCTTTCATCGCGAATAACGTGGTGCTGATGCCGTCCTATGTGAATATTGGCGCGTATGTTGACGAAGGCACCATGGTGGATACCTGGGCAACTGTAGGTTCCTGTGCGCAAGTTGGCAAAAATGTTCATCTGTCCGGTGGCGTTGGTATTGGTGGTGTACTGGAGCCAGTGCAGGCCAGCCCCACCATTATTGAGGATAACTGCTTTATTGGCGCACGTTCTGAAATTGTTGAAGGTGTCATTGTTGGTGAAAATTCAGTCATCTCAATGGGTGTATACATTGGCCAAAGCACCAGGATTTACAATCGTGAAACCGGAGAGGTTACCTATGGCCGGATTCCTTCAGGATCAGTGGTGGTTTCCGGGAGCCTACCGGCTGATAATGGCCGCTACAGTCTGTATTGTGCGGTGATTGTGAAACAGGTCGATGCAAAGACTCGCTCCAAAACCGGGATTAATGAATTATTGCGCGGTATCTGATTATTCAGATCGGTGAATGCTATCTGTTAATAATGATCTGTGGTATAAAAATAATCGTGTGAGTTCTGCACAAAATGTGGCGGGGTTTGTCTGTAACATCAGTTGGCTTTATTCCCTGCTTATTCGTCGTATTATTGTTACAAAAGATTCATACATCTTGACCAACCAATACAAGAGGAGAAGCTATTATGAAAAGAACTCTGATAAGTATGATCACAATCTTTGCTGCCGCATTGTTCTTGAACATGCAGGTGTATGCAGATTCGCATACTGCTCATTTGGATGAAGCGTTGAAGCATGCGGAAGAGGCTGTAGTACATGGTAAAGAAGGTCATGTTAACGAATTGCTTGAGCATGCAAAGGAAAGCCTGATGCATGCCAAAGCTGCCAGAGCGGCCGGTGAAGGCAATACACATACCGACCACGGTATTAAACATATGGAAGACGCTATCAAGCACGCTGAAGAGGGGCATGTTGATGTTGCCACCAAACATGCTCAGGAAGCGGTCGATCACCTGCGTGCTTCCGAACTTTCTGAACATGAACATTCTGGACATTAAAATCGTATCAGAAAATTGAAAAACTGATTGCTTCCTCTGATGTATTTTAGAGGGAGTAATCAGTTTACATAAGAGGAGAAGCTGTTATGAAAAGAACTCCGATAAGTATGATCACAGTCTTTGCTGCTGCATTGTTCTTGAGCATACAGGTATATGCAGATTCGCATACCGTTCATTTGGATGAAGCGTTGATGCATGCGGATGAGGCCGTGGTATATGGTAAAGAAGGTCATACCGATGAATTGCTTGAGCATGCAAAAGAAAGTTTGGCCCACGCCAAGGCTGCTGGTGAGAGTGGTGAGGCCAATGCACATGTTCTTCATGGAATTAAATATCTAGAAGATGCGATCAAACATGCAGAGGAAGGCCATGTTGATGTTGCTACCAAGAGCGTGCGAAAGGCTATCGAACATTTGCGTGCTTCAGAACGTTAAGTTAGATTTATTTACAAGGAGGGGTGTGCCGCTGATAAATTTTGCCAGAGGCATGTCAAGTAATGAAAAAAGCGGATTACTCCGCTTTTTTCATTATGGTATATCTGATCGGGAAAACCACAACAATAAGATTGCTCGAAGTGAATAAATCAGAAGTGCTCGCGAGATATTGGTAGGAAATTTAATATGAATCCGTTTGCATTTACTATCCTGAGAATGCTGAGTGATGGAAACTATCATTCCGGCACAGCACTGGTCCAGGCACTGAATGTTTCCCGCGCCAGCATATCCAATGCGTTGAATGATCTGGATTGCTACGGGTTGGTAATACACAGGATTCGTGGTCGAGGGTATCGCTGGTTGAATCCAACGCAATGGCTGGACAGTGAACAAATACACCACTATCTTGCCGAATATGCGGATTCCATACAAATAGAAATCGTGGAGGCTGTTGAATCTACTAATTCACTGCTGCTGCAGCGTGTGATTGATCAGGGCGCTTCTGCTGGCAGATTAAAGCAAGTTCTGGTTACGGAGTTACAGACGCAAGGGCGCGGGCGGCGTGGACGTACATGGGTATCAGGGCTGGGAGACAGCCTGATTTTCTCTGTTTTATGGCCATCGCAATGTGCAGTAAATGCTCTTTCCGGGTTGAGTTTGGCAGTGGGTGTGGCAATTGTTCGTGCACTGACATTATTTGGAATTCGTAACATCGCACTGAAATGGCCGAATGATGTGTTATCTGGTTACAACAAGCTAGCAGGAGTGCTGATTGAGCTGCATGGGGATATGTTGAATCCAGGTACCGTGATTATTGGTATCGGGCTGAATCTTAGACTTTCTAACGTTACAAAATCTCAGATTGATCAAAAGGTAACCGATGTTGCCAGTGTTGCAGGACAAATACCGGACAGAAATCGGTTGTTGGCTATTTTGTTGAAAGAACTGGCCAAGATGCTTGATACATTTGAACAGCATGGTTTCGAGCCTTTTGTGGAGGAATGGGAGCGTCATCATGCTTATCAGGATAAAGCTGTGCAGATTAGTTTTCCGGATGGTGCTGTCAAAAATGGAATCGCAATCGGTATTGCACCCGATGGTGCCTTGCAGATCAATACCCCGGCAGGTATCGTGCAAGTGAGAAGTGGAGAGGTTTCTCTGCGCGGGCTGATCTGATACGGGTATCAGAGATTCTCTAATTGAATGAACGTATCCTCTTTTCTGCTGGCGATTGATTCCGGTAATACTGCTATCAAATGGGGGTTGCACACGGGTGATCAGTGGCTGGTGCGTGGCAGTGTACTGCAAAGTGAACGCATGGTGCTGAAACAAGCCTGGGCGCTGCTGCCAGCACCACCTGCATCGGTGCTGATTTCCAATGTGGCCGGATTACAAGCTGCAGACGATTTAACAGCGTTGTTAAAACCATGGTATGTCCAGCCGCACTGGATTACGGCAAGTGCCAGTCAATGTGGTGTAACCAGTCGCTATACCAAACCAGAGCAGTTGGGCTGTGACCGCTGGGCAGCATTGATTGCCGCTTGGTATAGGGTACAGCGAGCGTGCCTGGTCGTGGATGTGGGTACTGCCATGACAGTCGATGCGCTGTCCTCCACGGGTGAATTTCTAGGGGGCATTATCGTACCCGGGCCGGATGCGATGAAACAAGTGCTAGCAGGTTGTGCCGGAACATTAGCAGCACCTGTTTCCGGCTGTTTCCAGAATTTTCCAGTTAATACTGAAAACGCGTTGTACAGCGGCATGATTCAGGCATTAAGTGGTGCGCTGGAGCGAATGTATCGCCTGCTTTCCGGCTATTCGGAGAAACAAACCTTGACGGAAGTTATCATGACGGGTGGCGGTGCTGCGTTGCTGGCTCAGCATATTCACATTCCTCATCGGGTTGTCGATAGCTTGGTGCTGGAGGGGCTGGCTATTATTGCGAAATCGGGTAACTTCGATTACAACAAAAAATAAACATCAGGACAACGCACTATGGTACACCCGCTTTTCAGGCACGCTGAATTCTACACGACAGTCAACCATATCAAGGATTTGCCGCAAGCAACTGGTGTTGAAATTGCTTTTGCCGGGCGTTCAAATGCAGGAAAATCAAGCGCGATTAATACATTGGTGGGAAGAGGGCGGTTTGCTTTTACCAGCAAAACACCTGGTCGGACGCAACATATTAATTTTTTCCAGCTTGGAGAGGAGTGTTTCATGGTCGATCTTCCGGGATACGGTTATGCGCAAGTGCCTCTAGCCATTCGTCAGCACTGGGTACATTTACTGAGCACCTACCTGCAAACTCGTCAAGCGTTGTACGGTATGATATTGATCATGGATATACGCCATCCACTAACCAAGCTGGATTTGCAGATGCTGGAATGGTTTGCGCAAACGGGGAAATTGGTGCATGTTCTGCTGACCAAAGCTGACAAGCTAAGCCGGAGTAAGGCGCTCGCGGTATTAGATGAGGTCAGGCAGTTCTTGTCTACTAGTTACTCTGGCTGCACAGTACAAATTTTTTCCAGTTTAACCTCTGAGGGAGCAGAAGAGGCTTCCCGGTTGTTGCAAGACTGGTTTGATGAAGGAGGTGCTAGGGTACAGCAGTTGAATGACAGTGAAATCAGCAATCAAAAAAAAACCCCGGCTAAAGGGGATTAAGCCGGGGAGAATCGCCTTGCTTGTAAGGCCTCGCCTCAGGGAGGGAAGGCGAGAGGCAGTTATTAACAACTACCTATTTATAAGAGAGAACTAATTGGAGTTAGTTCCGTGATGCATTAATTTTTTTATTTCCAGACATAAACATGACATTTTTCAGCCAGTTTCCACAAAAAAGAATGCGCCGTAACCGCCGAGATGATTTTTCCCGTCGCCTGGTTCGGGAAAATCACTTGCGGGTGGATGATCTAATCTACCCGGTATTTGTACTAGATGGCAGTAAGCGTGAAGAGCAAGTAGCATCAATGCCCGGTATTGTCCGGCAGAGTGTTGATCTGCTTTTGTTTCAGGCAGAGAAATGTCTGCGTTTGGGAATCCCTGCACTGGCAATTTTTCCGGTTATTGATACTTCCCTGAAAAGCTTGATCGCTGATGAGGCCTATAATCCTGATGGCCTGGTGCCCCGCACCGTAAGGGAGTTGAAAAAACGTTTTCCGGAATTGGGTGTAATTACCGATGTGGCACTTGATCCGTATACTAGTCATGGTCAGGATGGTCTGATTGATGCTAATGGTTATGTGTTGAATGATGAAACTGTCAGTGTGCTGGAGCGGCAGGCGTTAATGCACGCCGAAGCCGGGGCGGATGTTGTAGCACCTTCTGACATGATGGATGGCCGGATCGCTGCGATCCGGTCGATACTGGATCGTGACCGTCTCATTCATACGCGGATACTGGCTTACTCGGCCAAATATGCCTCCAGTTTTTACGGCCCCTTCCGGGATGCGGTTGGTTCCGCTGCTATGCTGGGGGCGGGTAATAAATATACCTACCAGATGGATCCGGCCAATTCGGATGAAGCGTTATGGGAAGCAGAGTTGGATATCCAGGAAGGCGCGGATATGATCATGGTCAAACCCGGTATGCCTTATCTCGATATCGTACGTAGAGTGAAGGACAAACTGGGTGTACCCACTTTTGTTTATCAGGTGAGTGGTGAATATGCCATGCTGAAAGCAGCGGGGATGAACGGGTGGCTGGATGAAAAAGCCTGTGTTACCGAGGCATTGCTGGCGTGCAAACGCGCAGGTGCCGATGCGATCTTGACTTATTTTGCTCCAGTAGTTGCCAGTTGGTTACAGGAGAATACTTGAAGCCGGATTGTCGAGGTTGCGGTAGCATCCGTATCAGCCGATCCAGCCTTTGTGAATTGCTCCAGAAAGCTGATAAAACTTCAAAGAAATGTCATGAACATAAAAAACAGGAATTTTCCTAACCGAACCGACCGGTTATGTAATCTTCCGTCTGTTTGTTTTTTGGCTTGATAAAAATATTGTCAGTAGCACCAAATTCAATTAATTCCCCCATATACATGTAGGCAGTATAGTCTGAAACTCTGGCTGCCTGCTGCATGTTGTGGGTCACAATCAGAATCGTCACTTTATTTTTGATATCTGAAATCAATTCTTCGATGCTGGCAGTTGCGATTGGATCCAGTGCAGAAGTGGGTTCATCGAATAACAGAATTTCTGGATCGGTTGCCAGTGCGCGGGCGATGCACAATCGTTGTTGCTGACCTCCTGAAAGGTTAAATGCGAGATCTCCCAGCCGATCTTTGACTTCTCCCCATAAGGCGGCATTACGTAGCGCATTTTCTACTCTTTCTTCCAGAATTGAGCGACGCTTGACGCCTCTTATCCTAAGACCGTAGGCCACATTTTCAAAAATTGATTTGGGGAAGGGGTTGGGTTTTTGAAATACCATACTGATCCGCATTCTGACTTCGATTGGATCAACCTCGGGCGAGAGAATATTTTCATTGTCCGGATACAGGAGAATCTCACCTTCGTAATGGTTGTGCGGATAAAGATCATGCATGCGGTTAAAGCACCGCAGAAAAGTTGATTTGCCACAGCCTGATGGTCCGATCAAGGCGGTTACCTGCTTTTCATGGACCACCATATTAATATTTTTAAGTGCCTGATAACCTCCGTAATAGAAGTTCAGTTTATTAACCGCTGCCTTTTGAGTAGTTGGAGAAGCAGCGTTGGCGGGTTTAAATATTTGCATAACTTTGATTTACCACTTGATTTTTTTACGCAGATGGTAGCGTAGATAGATAGCCAACCCGTTCATCAATAATGTCATGAGGACTAACACCAAGCCGGCTGCGGCAGCATTATGCTGGAAAGCTTCCTGGGGCCTTGAGATCCAGTTGAACATCTGGATGGGCATGACTGTAAACGGCTCCATCAGCCATTCAAAGGACAAAAACGGAAATTGATCCTGAACAGGGGATGGGGGCAGAAAAGCGATAAATGTCAGTGCGCCGATAGTAATGATTGGCGCTGTTTCTCCGATCGCCCGCGCCAGTCCGATAATGATACCAGTCAGAATGCCAGCGGCAGAATAAGGCACTACATGATCTGCAACCGTTTGCCACTTAGTTGCACCCAGCGCATAAGCCCCTTCACGAATGGTAACCGGGATGGATCGAATCGCTTCACGTGTTGCCACGATGACAATTGGCAGGATCAACAGCGCGAGCGTTAATCCGGCTGCAAGGATACTCTGCCCAAGTCCAAGCTGATAAACGAATAACCCCAGTGCCAGCAAGCCGTAAATGATGGAAGGCACCCCTGCCAGATTAGTAACATTAATTTCGATAATTTCAGTAATGAAATTTTTTGGCGCGTACTCCTCAAGATAGACGCCAGCTGCTACGCCGAGGGGAACAGCCGCTGCTGCCGTTACCAGCATGACCAGTGTCGTACCAACCCATGCAGAAAGAATTCCGGCAATTTCTGGTTTGCGAGATGGAAAAGAAGTAAAAAATTCCCAAGTCAGGCGAGGCATTCCGTCGATCACCATGTTGCCAAACAACGCAATAAATGTCAGAACAGCGATCATCAATGCGATGATACCTGCTACTAGCGCGAGCAGATCCCAGCGTTTGTGGCGGGCAATAATGGTGCGAATTTCATCAATATTGTCTGTGTTATTCATCGGGGTCAGAGAATTAAATCATTCTGCATGCACTATCCTGTCAGTATTCGGTAGCGACTGTATATGAATCATGGCACATCAATAAACTTCTCGGAATCGTTTACGCAGCAGATGTCCCAGGATATTGAAAACCAGCGTTAACAAGAGCAGCGTCAATCCTGCAGCAAAAATGGTTTGATATCCTACGCTACCATGCGGCAGATCACCCAAGCTGACCTGCACGATGTAAGTGGTGATGGTCGCAGCAGGCTCCATGGGATTCCATACCAGGTTCGGCTGCATACCCGCTGCGATTGCAACCACCATGGTTTCACCAACTGCGCGGGAAATACCAAGGATATAGGCGGCGGCAATGCCGGATAGTGAAGCGGGCATCACCACCTTGACAGCTGTTTGGAAGCGTGTGGCACCGATAGCATAGGAACCCTCTCGCAGATGCATAGGTACAGAACGCATGGCATCTTCCGTCATTGAGCTGACGTAGGGGATGATCATAATTCCCATCACCAGCCCTGCAGATAAAAGACTGAAACCTGGTAGATTCGGGAAAATAGTTTGCAGCATAGGAGTAACGAACAGTAATGCAAAATATCCGTAAACGACTGTTGGAATACCGCCGAGCAACTCAAGGAATGGCTTAGCGATCTCCCTCACGACAAAGGGGGCAAATTCTGAGAGATAAATAGCAATGATCGTGCCGAAAGGAAGTGCAATGGCAAGTGCGACCAGTGAACTGACCGCTGTTCCGGAAATGAGGGGGAGAATTCCGTAATGAGCATCGTCAAACAGCGGTGTCCATTGCGTATCGGATAAAAAATCCCATAGGGAAACATGCTCGAAAAATACAAGTGATTCTGAGATCAGCAGATAAATAATCGCAAACGTAATAAAAACAGAAAAAAAAGCCGCCAGAAACAGCAGCAGCTCTATTATTCGCTCTTTCAGATGGCGTTTGTGATTGTGACGTAGGCTTTTGGGTTGGTGACTGACAGCTGGAGCAGGTACTCTGACCATGAAATAGTAAGCTGGTTATGTTGAAAAAATTTATTCTAGAAACCAATTATTACAATTTGATGAAAATATGAAAATGAAGAACAAAATAGCAGTTGATATACCAGCCGGTACTGCGAGTTACTTCACTGGCGTATGACATATTCAGTTGTAAGCAGCTAAACCCGTAATAAGCTCGAGCCGATACAGCAAATAGCTACCTTGTTGGAAATTTGAAAGGAGTAAGCTTTATGACGCTGAAAAGCACCATAAAAGAATTTGCCACTTTTCTGGGTAACCAGGAGTCAATTCTTGACAGGGATTATCCAAGGGTTGTGGATCAGATCAGACTATTGTGGGGTTACGCAGAATTTTCTCTTTATCTGGAGAAATTGCTGGTTACAGAAAAAGGGCGCGATCGAGGCGGTTTTTCATTTGAAGTTATTCTGGAGCTGGATAAACTGAAAGAAATCCACGAACGTCGCTTTCACCGAAAGAGCTGATTTATCGATCAGCCTGATTGCTGACAGTATCGAAAATGCTACCGGGTCGTCTCCGAAGAGGCAGCCCGGCAAGCGTTATAAAATATAAAAATGCAGATTGCTTATAATTGAAATATCTCTATCAGAGGATCTTCAGTCGGCCTGTTTTCTGAGGAAGGCAGGAATATCCATCGGATCCATTCCTGCTTGCTGCATGGCAGTTACAGCAGCGTTGCTTCTTCTTCCGGTTCTCATGACAGCGGGCTCATCTACCTGATGAGAGGATACTCTGTCATCAGTACCGGTACGGGTATGGATGATGGTCATGGGTCTCTGGGATTGTTGGGAAATATTGCCAAGTCCTGTTGCAACGAGTGTGACACGCAGACTGTCACCCATATTTTCGTCAATAACCGTACCAACAATTACGGTTGCATCTTCAGCCGTCATTTTCTTGACGGTATCCATGACTTCCTGTACTTCACGCATTTTCATGGCTGAACTGGCGGTTATGTTGACCAGCACTCCACGTGCTCCCGTTAGGGTAATTTCTTCAAGCAGTGGACTGGCAACGGCCTCTTCTGCGGCCATGCGTGCACGATCAACACCACCGGCAGCTGCAGAACCCATCATGGCCATACCCATTTCGGACATGACGGTTTTAACGTCTGCAAAGTCCACATTAACCAGTCCCGGGCAATTAATAACTTCCGCGATTCCTGCTACAGCACCATACAGCACATCATTTGCTGCCTTGAAGGCATCCAGCATGCTGATATCATTTCCCAGCACTTTCATCAGCTTGTCATTCGGAATAACAATCAATGAATCGACATGCTCTGCCAGTGCTTCCATTCCAGCCTGTGCTGCTTTCAGGCGTTTGCCCTCAAACGAGAAAGGTTTACTGACGACCGCAACGGTCAGAATGCCCATTTCCTTGGCAATCTGGGCTACGACCGGGGCAGCGCCTGTACCGGTGCCGCCCCCCATTCCTGCGGTAATGAACAGCATGTCGGCGCCCTGGACAATTTCAGCGATGCGATCACGATCTTCCAGCGCTGCTTCTTTACCAATATCCGGGTTGGCCCCCGCACCCAGTCCCCGAGTGACATTGTTGCCAAGCTGTAACAGGGTTTGTGCACGATTTGCCTGGAGTGCCTGTGCATCAGTATTCATGCAAATAAATTCAACACCTTTAACCTCGTTGCAGATCATGTGATCTACGGCATTGCCACCACATCCGCCAATACCTATGACTTTGATGATAGCTTCTTGGGATTCGGTATTCGTGATCTCAAACATTACATTTCTCCTATTGCATAGTGAATTTTCAAACAATATTCCGTTGACAGAACATTTTTTAAATCTAATTTAGAAATTTTCCTGGAACCAGCTTTTCATTTTTGCCAAAATCTGTCTGGTGGAGCCGCTCTTCAGTTTTGCCTGGTGATGATGAAGATGATCTTCCATGCCTGCCATCACCAGGCCGATGGCAGTCGAGTATCTCGGTGTCTGCACAACTTCTTCCAGGCTGCCGTTATAAGCAGGTAACCCAAGTCGTACGGGCATATGAAAAATCTCTTCTCCCAGTTCAACCATGCCCAGCATGGAGCTGCTGCCACCAGTGATGACAATCCCTGATGAAAGCAGCTGTTCGAAACCACTACGTCTCAATTCTGCCTGAATCAGCAGATAGAGCTCTTCTACGCGCGGCTCGATAACCTCGGCCAGGGTTTGTCGCGACAGCGGGCGAACGCCACGATTGCCCACATCCGGCACTTCAACCATCTCCCGGATATCAGCCAGCGTACGCAAAGCGGTGCCATAACGGCATTTGATATCCTCTGCATCTTTTGTCGGTGTGCGCAATGCCATGGCAATGTCATTGGTGATCTGATCGCCAGCCACTGGAATTACTGCGGTATGTCGTATGGAGCCATCTGTAAAAACAGCAATGTCAGTAGTCCCGCCGCCGATATCAACCAGGCATACCCCCAGATCTTTTTCATCTTCGGAAAGTACAGCTGTAGCCGAAGCCAGTGGCTGCAGGATAAGGTCCCGCACATCCAGTCCGCAACGATTGATGCATTTGGCAATATTCTGGGCGGCGGATACTGCTCCGGTTACGATGTGAACCTTAACTTCCAGCCGGATACCACTCATTCCGACTGGTTCGCGCACATCTTCCTGGCCGTCGATAATAAATTCCTGTTGCAGAATGTGCAGTATTTGCTGATCAGCCGGAATATTGACCGCCTTGGCAGTTTCCATTACTTTTTCCACATCCGCCTGGGTGACTTCTTTGTCTTTGATTGCCACCATGCCATGTGAATTAAAACTCTTGATATGGTTGCCGGCGATCCCGGCATACACATCACTAATCCGGCAACCCGCCATCAGTTCAACTTCCTCAAGCGCACGCTGAATGGCGTTGACGGTTGCTTCAATATTGACCACCACGCCTTTTTTCAGACCTCGCGAGGGATGGCTACCCAGACCAATAATCTCGAAGCCACCCTCAGGCTTGATTTCGGCGACAATAGCCACGATTTTCGATGTGCCGATATCAAGACCGACAATCATGTTCTTGCCTTCCTTGACTTTACTCATTTGAAAATCCCCCGATTTCATAGTTATGGTGCTCTGTTTGCCTTGAATTGAATACACAAACTCAGTGTATGCGAACAGCAAACCCGTTGGCATAACGCAAATCTACATAAGTGGAGTTGCCGTACCAATCCAGACTTTCGTTATATTGCGTATGAACTGCCACATAACGTTTCAAACGTTGTTCCATCTGTTTCCTTCCCAATTTAAGCCAGGTTCCAGTGTTCAGTCGTACGTGCCATGCATGCCGTGGTGTCAGGGCGATCTCCGTGACCGTGTACCCGGTCGGCTGCAGCAGCTTGTTGAAAATATGATACTGGCGTGTAATCAAATGATTGCTTTTATCAGGGCCTGTGAATACCGGGAGACGTGCATTATCCATAATCGCGTGAAATATTTCTCCATTCGTATTGACCAGTGCTGCCTCTCCCCAAGATGCAAGCGGTTTATGCTCTTCGAGTAATATGTCCAATGCAGGTGGCCAATTGCGCGAAATTTTAACTGAACGTACCCATGGCAGCTCCATGAAAGCTTTTTGTAAAATCTTCAGGTCGATCATTATAAAATTACCATTCACCGAGTTGTGTATGACCTGTTCAATCTGATCCCGGGTGATATGTGCTAGACGTATATTGCTTGTCTGGCTCTTGTCCACAGCCTCTACCCGAACCTCCCGTAATGAAAAAAATGGCAATGCCAGCACCCTGATTCCTACTGCATAGATCATGGCCAGAAGAACGCCTGTCAGCAGTATGTTTGCTAGAAGATTTAAGGATTGATGATCGTTCCACATATGTCCTGGTTACAGTATCAATTTACCCTGATCACCTTGATCTGGATTTTTATCTTTAAGCATATTCACAACTCAACTCCAGAATTTGTATAACAAGTTCATCAAAGGAAATGCCTGCAACCTGTGCCGCCATCGGTACAAGACTGTGATTAGTCATTCCTGGCGAAGTATTGGCCTCAAGGAAAAAAGGCTGGTCATTTTTATCCAGAATCAGATCCACTCTGCTCCAGCCGGTACATCCCAGTATCCGATGAGCATGTAAAGCCTGTTCCTGTATGCGGGTTGTCAATATTTCCGACAAACCACTTGGACAAGTGTAGCGTGTGCTTTCAGAAAAATATTTAGCCTGATAATCATATAGGCCTTCTGTCACATCGATTCGTACCAGCGGAAGAGGCACATCATCCAGAATGGCTGCTGTCAGCTCGATTCCCTGAATAAACTGCTCTGCTATTACAAGCGAATCGTGTTGTGCGGCAGTTTGATAGGCGGATTGCATATCTTGCGCGTAATCCACTTTGTTCAATCCGATGGTTGAACCTTCCCGGGCAGGTTTTATGATGAGCGGTAATCCCAGCCTGTCAGTCACTTCCTGGAAATTGCTGTCAGCATCTAGCATGACGTAGTCAGGTGTGCTGATACCTGCCGCCTGCCAGATCATTTTTGTGCGCCATTTATCCATTGCTAGTGCGCTGGCGAGTATGCCGCTGCCGGTATAAGGCAGATCCATCAGCTCCAGTGCCCCCTGAACAGAGCCATCTTCACCATAACGACCATGCAGCGCAATAAATGCCCGATCAAAGCCCTGTTTTAAAAGATTTTCCAGAGGCTGGTCGACCGGATCAAATGCATGCGCATCAACCTGGCTTCGCTGTAATGCTGCCAGTACGGCATGGCCGCTTTTAAGTGAGATTTCACGTTCAGCGGAACGTCCACCCAGCAATACAGCCACTTTCCCAAGGTCACGAATGTTCACAGCTCGTTTCCTTTGTGCTGTCCGATAATGCGTACTTCCGTGACCAGCCTGATCCCGGTTTTCTTGTAAACGATATCTTGCACAGTATTAATCACTGTCTCGATTTCCGTAGCAGTAGCGTGTCCACAGTTAATAATAAAATTGGCATGTAACGTAGAAATCATGGCATCACCGATCCGAAACCCCTTCAGACCACATTGCTCAACTAACCGGGCGGCATAATCTCCTGGCGGATTGCAAAAAACCGATCCTGCGCTGGGAAATCCCAAGGGTTGCGTTTTGATACGTGTACCTAGCAATGCTTTGACCGCCTGACGGGAAGGTTCCTGCTGACCAGGGCGAAGTCTGAACCAGCCGCCGACAAACCAGCTGCAAGATGTATCGGGCGGCACGACCTCATGCAATTCGACCTGACGGTAGCCGATACGGTAATCCTCAGGTGTTCGCTCATGCAATGTACCGTCGCGATCAATGGTTCTGACCCGCTCTACCCGTTCCCATGTTTCAGAGCCGTAACACCCTGCGTTCATCGCCAGTGCGCCGCCGACCGTACCGGGAATGCCGGCCAGAAATTCCGCACCGGCCAGGTTATGTAATGAAGCAAACCTGGCCAGCTTGGCGCAGGGTACCCCCGCTCCGGCATAAATCAGGCCACCATCCTCCTCTTGTTCAACCAGCAGCAGATCATTAAGTTTTGCATGCAATGCAATCATTACTCCCGGTAGTCCACCATCCCGAACCAGAAAATTACTACCGAGGCCAATCATCATGACGGGTTCGTCTTTCGGCCAGAAGTGTAAAAATACAGCCAGATCTTCCAGATCTGCCGGTTGGTAAAAATAGGCAGCGTGTCCACCGGCGCGCCAGGAAACATGCTGCTTCATGGGTTCATGTTGACGTAATTCGCCGCGTAGCAGATGTGTGTCGATACCGAGTGCAGGGGACTGCAAGCTCGGAGCATTAATATCGACTGGCAGTCGGGCTTTTGTCTGCATATTTTTCAATCAACCTGTTATCAGTGTCAGCTTCATCGTTGGCTCTGCCAGGCCAGGTGCGATTTTTCCAATGGATCCGGCCCCCATAATGAGAACTACGTCACCCTCCTGTACAACGGTATGAACGGCGGATTTCAGCTCGTTGATGTGTTCAATATAAATAGGCTCAACCTTTCCCTGCACCCGGATCGCCCGGGCCAGAGATTTGCTGTCGGCAGCAATGATTGGTTCTTCCCCGGCTGAATATATTTCTGTCAGCAGCAGTGCATCCGCACTGGATAACACCCGGACAAAATCCTCGAATAAATCCCGTGTACGACTGTAGCGATGTGGTTGAAACACCAAAACCAGGCGACGACCGGGAAAAGCATTGCGGGCAGCTGCCATCGTGGCAGCGATTTCAGCCGGATGATGGCCATAATCATCAATGAGGGTAAAAGATCTTCGATCCGGCAAACGGATTTCACCATACTGCTGAAATCGTCTATCGACTCCGCCGAAGGTAGCCAGCGCTTTTACCATTGCTTCATCCGGTATATTCAGTTCATTGCCAACCGCAATGGCTGCCAGCGCATTGAGTACATTGTGTTTGCCTGGCAGATTTAATGTGATGTCTAGTGTTCGTGCCGAGCCATTGACACCAATATGGGCACAGAAATGCATCTTGCATTGATCGTGGCGAATATCGGTGGCACGTATTTGTGCATTTTCAGATGTAATCCCATACGTGGTTACTTGCTTGGAAACCATTGGTATGATGGCGCTTACATGCGGATCATCTGCACAAAGTACTGCCATGCCATAAAAAGGCAGGTGTTCGATGAATTCGACAAAAGTCTGTTTGAGCCGGTTGAAATCATGTTCGTACGTGCTCATGTGATCTGCATCGATATTGGTCACCACGGTCAACACTGGTTGCAGATAGAGGAACGAAGCATCGGATTCATCCGCCTCAACTACAATGAATTCTCCTTTGCCCAGCCTGGCGTGGCTATCGACTGTTTTAAGTCTGCCGCCTATTACAAACGTTGGATCTTGGCCTGCTTCCGCCAGAATACTGGCAACCAGGCTTGTGGTAGTGGTTTTACCGTGAGTGCCTGCGATTGCAATACCCTGGTGCAGACGTAACAACTCAGCTAGCATCATGGCCCGAGGTACCACGGGTATACGGCGTTCACGTGCTGCAATAACTTCCGGGTTATCAGGCTGGATAGCTGTTGAAATGACGACGGCATCTGCAGATTGGATGTTTTCAGCCGCGTGGGTATGATGAATGACAGCACCCAGGCATTGCAGACGTTTGGTGGTCGAATTGCCATTCAGATCCGAGCCGCTGATCTGGAAGCCTTGATTGATCAGCACCTCAGCAATCCCGCCCATTCCCGAACCACCAATCCCTACAAAATGAATATGCTTGATTTTATGTTTCATGGGCTTGTCTCAATAAGTTGTTGACAAACTGTGACTACGCTTTGTGCAGCTTCAGGCATGGCCAGCATGCGTGCATTGATTGCCATTGTTTGCAGTTGTGTGCGTGTACAAGTCATCAGCCATTGTGCAAGTGAGTTTGCGGTCAGTTCGGATTGAGGCCATAAAACAGCAGCATTGTGTTCACTCAAAAATCGCGCATTAGCCGTCTGATGATCATCCACTGCGTAAGGGTAAGGCACCAGAATACTGGCTACTCCTGCCGCAGCCAGTTCAGCGATCGTTAGCGCGCCAGCGCGACAAATTACCAGATCACAATTCTGGTAATGCACAGCCATATTCTCAATGAATGCGACCAGATTACCTGTGACACCATGCTCAGCGTAAGCTTGCTGCAACGCAGCCAGATGAACTTTTCCGGACTGGTGGGTAACAAATGGCCGCTGATTTCCAGGAATCATGCTCAAAGCCTGCGGCAGCACGATATTTAATACCTGTGCACCAAGGCTGCCACCCACCACCAGGATGTTCAGCTTGCCTGCCCGTTTTGCATAACGCACTTCCGGTGACGGAAGCTGCGCGATCTCTGTTCGTACCGGATTGCCGGTGACCTGAATCTTGCCTGCCTGGTCCGTGATGGTGCCGGGAAATGCCAGCAGGATACGGCTGGCAATTTTTGCCAGTATTTTATTGGTTAGTCCTGCGATTCTGTTTTGCTCATGAATCAGCAACGGTTTGCCAGACAAAACAGCCATTATTCCTCCAGGAAGCGCCGGGTAACCTCCCATCCCGAGTACAATCTGCGGGCGTTGGCGATGCAATATGCAGAAACTTTGCCAGCAGGCTTTTGTCAATCTCCAGGGGAGCAACAAATAGCTGACCGGTTTTTTGCCGCGCAGCCCGGAAAAATTGATCAGCTCAATAGTAAAACCATGTTGTGGTACCAGTGTGGCCTCCATGCCATTACGAGTACCCAGCCAGATAACTCGCCAGCCCTCAGCCTGCATGGCACGAGCTACCGCAAGCCCCGGAAATACATGCCCGCCGGTTCCTCCCGCCATGATCATGATTGTGCGGGACAAGCTGTGAACTCCACATGTGGTGTATGCCATGGACCAGATTGCAGGTGTTTATTCATACATTTAGCCCTCTGCGTTTTTGCCGATTTTCCCAATCAATCCGCAGCAATATGGCAATTGCAATACTGTTGATAACGATACTGCTGCCGCCATAGCTCATGAATGGCAATGTCAAGCCTTTGGTAGGAAGCAGACCCATGTTTACGCCCATGTTGATGAAAGCCTGAAAACCCAGCCAGACTCCGATACCTTGCGCGACCAGTGCCCCGAATTGATCTCCCTGGGTGGCTGCCGCACGGCCGATTCTGAATGTGCGGATTAGCAGAAAGAAAAACAGCGCTATAACAGTGGCCACGCCTGCAAAACCAAGTTCTTCGGCCAGTACTGCAAACATGAAATCAGTGTGGGCCTCGGGCAGATAATTTAATTTTTCTACACTGCCTCCAAGCCCCACTCCCCACCATTCACCAAGTCCGAACGCGATTAGTGCATGGGTGAGCTGGTAGCCTTTATTGAATGGATCATTCCAGGGATCAAAAATAGCGTTGATCCGATCCATACGATAAGGCTCAAATATAATCAGCAGAATTAGCGGGATTGGTATCAGGCATAACAGCCCCAGAAACATTTTCAGGCTCATTCCGTTGATGAACATGATGGATAACACGATGGCAGCTATGATCACTGCAGCCCCCAGATCCGGTTCCATCAGCAAAAGTAGGGAAACAATAGCCAGTAATGTAAGAATGGGCAGAAAACCTTTGAAAAAATGATCCTTGTAAGCGGTTTTGCGTACAACGTAATCTGCTGTAAAAATCAGAATGAGTAACTTCATCAGCTCGGAAGGCTGGAAGTTAAATATCACCAGAGGCAGCCAGCGACGGCTGCCATTGATTTCAAGGCCGATACCCGGGATCAGCACTACGATCAGCAGTACAATACCTATTGCAAGCAGATAGTGAGAATAAGTTTGCCACTGGCGTAACGAAACCTGGAAAGCGACCATCCCGGCAAATATTCCCAATAAGATAGAAAGAGCTTGCCGGACAAGAAAATAATAAGTACCGCCCTCACCATATTTTGATTCGGCGATTGCAATAGAGGCGGAATACACCATGACCAGTCCTAGGCCCAGCAACAGCAGAACAGCTGAAAGCAGATGCAGATCTAGTTCGGGCTGGATTGGCTGATTATGTGTAGTGGATGGACTTATCATACGGTTAGTGACATGTCTGTGCCGTGAGTACAAATTTGTGTTCGATTCCCTGGACTGCAGCCGTAAAAACCTCAGCGCGATGGATGTAGTTGTTGAACATATCAAGACTGGCACAGGCCGGGGAGAGTAGAACGCTATCGCCACGCTCTGCCAGCAAAAAACTTACCCGGACAGCCTCATCCATAGTTGCCACGCGATGTACCGGTACATTGCAGCCCTGAATTGCCTGTGAAATTTTCTCGGCATCTCTTCCCAGCAGTACAACACCGCGTGTATGTTTGCTGATAGGCTGTTCCAGAGGTGAGAAATCCTGCCCTTTGCCATCTCCGCCTGCAATCAGAATCACGTTTTTTCGGAAACCATTCAGTGCGGCAACAGCGGAGCCCACGTTGGTGCTTTTGGAATCATCATAAAAAGTCACGCCATTGAACTCGGCAATTTTCTGCATGCGATGCGGCAATCCCTTGAAGATGTGCAAAGCATGTAACAACGGTTCAAAAGGTAGATCAATGGCCCGGCATAATGCTAGTGCCGCCAGTGCGTTGGCCGCGTTATGCAATCCCGCGACAGCAAGTTCGCTGACTTTCATCAAGCGAGTGGTGCCCTGTGCCAACCACAAATCCGATCCACTGGGTAACACACCGAATTCATCGTCGAATGCCGGTGCGGACAAGCCAAAAGTTAATTGTTTGCTGTTTTCGTGAGCCATGGCGTATACCCGGGCATCTTCCCGATTGAGTACCTGCACACAACTGTTATGTGGATCGGGAAATATCCTTGCTTTTGCGGCTGCGTATTCCTCGATAATGCGGTAGCGATCCAGGTGATCTTCGCTGAGGTTTAATACGACGGCAGCATTGGGACGTAAACTGCTGGTGGTTTCTAGCTGAAAACTTGACAGTTCGAGTACCCATAAATGCGGCCATTTTCCTGTATCTATTCGCTGCATCAGCGCATCCAGCGCCGCCAGGCCGATGTTACCCGCTACTTCAACATCCCATCCGGTATTCCTTGCCATTTCACCTACCATGGTGGCAACAGTGGTTTTCCCATTG
>JACDJA010001051.1_pt1 | contig 25236 bp, 27 predicted proteins | sample 7449241 | NCBI WGS metagenome assembly JACDJA01 (sample SAMN14253289, study PRJNA609438) | sludge metagenome | isolation source: initial anaerobic sludge | collected 2018-12-20 | reverse complement strand
TGAGTGTTGTTGTCATCATCGCAAAGCCAAAAAGAGCAGCTATAGCAAGTTTTGTTATTTTTTTCATCCATTATCCTTTTGTTGAGATGGAGCATTGTATCATAACAATTGTGATATTTTTGTGATATTTTGTTAAAAAATTGTTAAAAAATGTTCCAAAAAGAAAATTTATTCCAATTTTCCAAATACTTTATATTTTTCCCAATAGATATCAATCGCTCTTTCTAATTCTTCAGCATCTATTTTTAGAGGTTTTTTTATGCCGTATCTGTCTAAGAACATATCTTGCATGACGGAAGTATCTCGAGAAGGCTCTTTGAGATAACGCTTGAGACCTGCTTTGAGGTTATTTTCGCCACTGTATGTCGATAGATATCTCATAAACATATTTTGCAATGATGAGGGTAATTTTTTGTGGCAATGTACACAATTTTTTTCATAAGCATCTTCCCCCACTAGGGGAGTGTGCATCAAAAGAAAGAAGAGAATGAGAGTTGTTCTTACCATGTTAAAACTATCCTTGTACCTTGATTTTTTGTCGAAGTTACATCTATCGATATATTATACTCTTGCGCGATCTTATTGACGATACTGAGTCCTATACCAAAGCCCCCTTCGCTCTCATTGAAACGCATATATCTATCAAACATATAAGGTATATCTTCATTGGATACACCCACTCCGGTATCTTCAATAGCAAGCATATTTTTTCTCAATGTTATAAATATCTTACCGCCGCGTTTGTTGTATTTGATGGCATTTGAGATAAGATTGTCTAAAACTCGTATTATTTTATTTTTATTGATAACGATACGAGAATTTTTAATATCAAGTTCAAAAGAGATATTTTTGGATTTTGCCAGTAGGTCAAAATATTCTATTCTATCTTTTATAATCGGACCAAGAGCAATCTTCTTATCATCACTTTTTGCATCAGCCTCCAATGTAAGATAGGTAAGGTCTTTATAGAGCACAGAGACGGTTCTAGCGGCAATTACAATCCTTTTTATCCTTTTTTGATCTTCAGGATCAATCTTGCTTTGATCTATCATCTCAACATTAGCAAGTATGGCACTCAAAGGAGTATTGAGCTCATGAGTGGTATCTTTTATAAATCTATCGAGTAAAACGATCGATTCTCGCATAGGCCTCACAAAGACTTTGGCTAAGAAAATACCCGATAAAGAGAGAAGAAGAAAGGAGATACCGCTATAAAAAATGATATTTCTCCATGCTTCAGCAATCCAAAGACCATCATCCTTTACCTCAATAAAAAGGTATTTTGCCCCAAGATAATATTCATCAAGCATCTTAACATAGTGGACATATCCATCTTTTGTTCTATATACATCTCTCGTAAAATCAACCTCCGGAGATTTAAGAATCGAAAATATCTTGACAAACTCTATATCGTAGATTGCACTTTTAAAAGACTCATTTCTTGGGTACTCTTTTCTCTCATCAAAATAGTGATGGAGTGTTTTAAGTTTTTTTATCTGATCATATGCATAAGTTGAAAGTATGGCTCTTTTGCCTGAGAGTGCAATCTTTTTTTGAGATTCATAATAAAATATAGATATGAGAGCAATAATGCTTGCAACAAGCAAAATATAAATAATGATAAACCTATATAAGGATATCTTCTCACTTTTTAAGAGTGAATTTGTATCCCTGTTTTTTGATGCTCTCAATGGATTCCTTACCAATTACTTTTCTTAAATTTTTGATATATGTTCGAAGAGCCGTATCGCTTGGTTCCTCATCATAGTCCCAAAGATAATCATAGATACTTTCATGCGATATAATCTCTCCTTTATGCTGCATAAAAAGTTTTAGAAGCTTCGATTCTTTATTGCCGATATTGATACTTTTATTGTCAATGATAAGTTCATTATTCATGACATTGTATTCGATATGATCGGTAAGCTTGATAGTATCTTTAACTTCATGAAAAAACTCTCTTTTCAGGAGTGTCTCAACCCTAATAAGAAGCTCTTTTAACGCAAAAGGTTTTCTTATATAGTCGTCACAACCACTATCAAAGCCTTTTTCCAGGTCATCTATACCATTGAGTGAAGTGATATAAATTGCAGGTGTTTGCACTCCATTGTTTCGTACCTCTTTGAGCACTTCAAAACCATTCATTCCCGGGGTATTTACATCAAGTAGCAAAAGATCATATCTCTTTTCATAAAGCATATCTTGTGCTTCTAATCCATCATAGGCACTCTCAATACTATATCCGTCAGATATAAAAAAATCGCAGATAGTCTCATTGAGTGTAGTATCATCTTCGAGTAGAAAAAGTTTGATTTTTTCTTTTGACATATAAACTCCATACATTAATAAAAAGCAAGTATATCATAACTTATTTGATAAGCTTTTTGAGAATATATAAACCCAAAAACTTATCTGCTTAAGGTTTTATATTGGTTTGTGCTTTTTTCTTTTTCTCTAAAAGTTTCTTATCTTGAATGATTCTGCTTTTATCTTTTGCAAAAGCCTGCATATCCTCTACTTCATCCATCTCATCAACTATCTCGACCCCCAAAAGTGCCTCAAAAACATCCTCTAGCGTAACGATACCGGCAGTTTGCCCATAATTGTCGTGCACTAAAAAAAGATGAGTTTTTCTTTTAACAAATTGATCTATAAGTGTTGAAACCGGGATGTTTTCTGAAACTCTATGGATATCAAGTGCGATATCTTTCATAAGTGTTCCGTCTCTCTCCTCTATACTCTCTTCGAGTATCGCTTGGCTTAAAACGAAGCCGATGACATTATCAATAGTATCTTCATAGATTGGAATTCTAGAGTGGATATACATCCTATCATCTTCAATCGCCTCTTCGACCTTTGTGTCAGCACTCAAAGCAAAGACAACGCTCCTTGGCGTCATAACATCTTCGGATTTGATGTTTTTAAGCTTCAGAAGATTCTCTATGAGGTGGCTCTCTTTGGAAAGGATTGATCCCTCTTTTTCTCCCATAGCAACCATTGCCATAATCTCATCCCTTGAGAAGTTCCCCTCTTTCTCTTTCCCGTTTGATATAAAATTGGTAATGATACCGCTAAACCAAACAAGCGGATAAGTCAATCGTATAAGCCATTTGATAAAAAACGCGGAAGGAGAAAGAAGCTTTTTCCAATACAGTGCGCCTATCGTTTTTGGTATGATCTCGGAAATATAGAGTATCAGTAGCGTCAATATAAGTGCCACGATGGCTTGCCACTCGGAGCCAAAAAGCAACTGTGCCTGCGCACCAACACCTGCCGCACCGATTGTATGTGCAAAAGTATTGACAATCAGTATTGATGATATCGGGCGATCGATATTTGATTTTAATTTTTTTATATATTCAATACTTGGTGAATATTTTTGCTTTGAGAGTGACTCTATATAAGAGTTTGTGCTTGATAACAGGACGGCCTCTAGGACTGAACAGACAAAAGATATAAAGAGTGCTAAAAAAAGGTATGTCAACAGAAGAGTCATATTGAAAACCTAAAAATTGGGAAGTTTTTTAAACAGCGCCTATGATAATCGCTTGAATTCATTTTTCGTTTTATTCCTTAAATAATTGATTGATTTCGCAATTATAGCATAAAAAAAGCAAAAGTCATCCTAGTATCTTTTTTGCAAACTCGAGTGCCTCGCTTGTAGGCTCTTTCCCATCAATAATCCTTGCTATTTCCGTTACTCGTTCATTGCCACTTAGAATTTTGACTTCACTTTTTGACCCTTGCTTTGTAACAAGCAGATGTTGATCAGCCTTAGAGCTTAGATGTGGCTGGTGCGAGATAGCAAATATTTGATAATCTTTTGAGAGCTGTTTTAGCATCTGTGCGATAGCAATCGACTCATCCCCGCTCACATTTGCATCAATCTCATCAAGGATGAGTACTCCCCTATCGCCTTGTTTGCCTGAGGCAGAAGCAAGAAGTGCTATCTTGAGGCGATTGAACTCTCCACCACTTAGTGTCTCAATCTTGGAGCTCCCGAGCGATAAGTCCAGTGTATCAATCCCACTCTCTTTTAAAGTATCACGAGAGAAGAGAAAAGTGGCATGATGAAGTTTGAGTTTCTCAAGATAGCCTTCAAGTGTTTTTTCAATATCCTTTGCTTTTCTTTGCCTAGTTTGAGATATCTTTTGTGCTTCATTCTGAAGAGTACCATGCAAGAGAGCGATCTCTTTACCGAGCTGCTCTTTGTCACTTTTGATATGCACAAAAGCCTCTATCTCCTCTTTTTTCTTACGGAGATATTCTAAAGTCTGCTCGATAGAACCATACCTGTTTTTAAGATTTGAGAGCTTCTCGATACGATCTAATATCTGTTCGATATCAAGTTCATCAAGTTCTTCTTGGAGAGATGTGGCATCTTCAATGTTTGCGCGAAGTTGATCGAAGGCATCGGTAAAATAAGTAACATCTTTATCTAAGAGCCTATGGAGTTCATGTATCTTTGATTCGAGTTCAAAAATCCCCTCAAGGGAACCTAGGGTATCTTTGATTTTATCAAGCTGTGAGAGTCTGCTTTTTATCTTCAAGAGATCTTCATCTTCTCCTATCTTAGGGTTAATGCTCTCTATTTTCTCTACCTCAAATTTTGCAAACTCCAAAAGCTCATTGGCATTCTGCTCTTTTTGCTTGATTGTTTCAAGCTGCTCTTGAAGCAAGATATATCTTTCGTATTTTTCTCTATAGCCTGCCAAGAGATCGCTATATGAATGCTCTTCTTGCATGATGGAATCATCTAAAATGTCAAGGAGGTCTTGAGAGCTTATCGTACTTTTATCGCGCACGCTTAAATAGCGAACATGATTCCCGAAAAGCTCTTGTAGTCCCCGCTTTGATATAAGTTGATCGTTGAGGAAGAAACGGAGTTTATCTTTTTTGATACTTTTTAATATAATATCGTCTTCAAATGCATAGATATCACTAGATAAAGACTCAGGGGGATTGAGGAAAAGTTCACAAAGAGTAGCATAGGAGGGCTGATTGTATCCGAAACAGCCCAAAATGGCGCCTATCAAGATGCTCTTACCTGCACCACTTGGACCTGTAATCACGATAAGAGAATCCTCAAAATCAAGTGTAACATTTTCAAAACTTATCAGATCTTTTAGATGGACTCTTTGTATCATATTTAGCGTCTATCGCCCCAACTTAATTTCTCTCTAAGAACATCGAAGTAGCTCCCTTCGATACTATGAAGTAGCCTTGCGCCTCTTTTTGCACCCCTGATGTGGAGGATATCTCCCATTTTTAATTCATAATCATCTTGACCGTCTATAACAGCGATAAGATTGTCTTCTCTCGAGCTGAGCTCTATGGTGAAATCAGCAGGGACAACCAAGGGTCTTTGTGTGAGTGAATGTGCAGAGATAGGTGTCATGATAAAGGCTTTTGTCAAAGGATACATCACCGGACCGCCGGCTGCAAGATTGTAAGCAGTTGAGCCTGTAGGCGTTGAGACAACAAGTCCATCTCCTCTGTAAGTGTTAAACCACTTCTCGTCAATTGCAGCATCAATTTTGACCATTTTGTAGATATTGGGGCGTGTTAAGACGATATCATTGAGAGCAAAAAAGCTTTTACTTTTATGCGTCTTGCTCTCAATCATCCCCTCCATCATCATTCTCTCATCAATTCTATATTTCCCGGCTCTAAGCCCATCTAGGAACTTATCGATGTTCGCAACACATATGTCAGTCAAAAAGCCCAAATTTCCCGCATTGATACCAAGAACAGCTTTTTTGTACTTGTAAGCTCTTCTGCTTGATGAGAGGAGCGTTCCATCACCACCCAAAGCTACGATAAAGTCTGTGTCACTACAAAGCGTTTCAAAATCAACACCCTGTTCACCTACAAGTGTGGCGGATTCATCAAGAAGGATAGGTTCAATATCGTGCGCTATAAATGTCTTTTTGACTTTTTCCCATAGCTCTTTTATGCTCACATCGGGTCTTAAAACAAATCCGGCTTTTTTTAGACTTTCTAGGTTGTAATCCAATGAAAAATACCTCAAATTTAATTGACATAGAATACCACAAAAAGACTTTGTGATTGTTTTTCAAATGCTTCTCAATAAATTTTAGATATAATCCCAGCTCATAAAGATATATGTTAAGGATTTAGTTTGAGAACACACTATTGTGCAGATATTCAAGAAGAGCATATCGGTCAAGAAGTAACGGTTGCGGGGTGGGTTATGAGCCGTAGAGATCACGGTGGAGTCATCTTTATCGACCTAAGAGATAATGATGAGATTGTTCAGCTTGTTTGTGATCCGACTGATGATATTGCCTCCCACAAAATAGCAGAAGAAGTAAGAGATCAGTTTGTACTTATAGCAAAAGGATTTGTAAGAGCAAGAGGCGAAGGATTGGAGAATCCAAATCTCAAAACAGGGAAGATTGAGATAGTTACAAAATCTCTTATCATTGAAAATAGATCACTTACTATGCCTTTTGAGCTTGATGATGAACGAGTCAACGAAGAGATAAAACTCAAATATAGATACCTTGATTTGAGATCAAATAGATCCCATAAAATATTTAAACTAAGGAGTAAAGCAACTATTGCTGCTCGAAATTCACTCGATAAACAAGGGTTTTTAGAGGTAGAGACACCTATCTTGACAAAATCAACTCCGGAGGGTGCACGAGATTATCTCGTCCCTAGCCGTGTGCATGGTGGAGAGTTCTATGCCCTTCCACAATCCCCGCAACTCTTTAAACAACTTTTGATGGTTGCAGGATTTGATAGATATTTCCAAGTAGCAAAATGTTTTAGAGATGAAGATCTAAGAGCCGATAGACAACCGGAATTTACACAAATAGATGTCGAGATGAGTTTTTGCCAACAAGAGGATGTTATCGGTATTGCTGAAAAACTTCTTTTTGATATCTTTAGTGGATGCGGATTTAGTATACCGGAAACATTTAAGCGTATAACATACAATGAAGCTATGGAAAAATACGGAAGCGATAAGCCTGATATGCGCTACGATCTTAGTATGGTAGATATGATTGATATCTTTGCGCGTTGCGACAATGAGATCTTTGCAGATTTAGCAAAAGACAGCAAAAAAAATAGAATCAAAGCTCTGAAAGTGCCAAACGGCGATAATATCTTCTCAAAAAGACAGATGAAGGGTTTTGAGGATTATGTACGAAAATTTGGCGCAGGAGGACTTGGATACTTTCAGATGAAAGAAGATGGACTCAAAGGGCCGCTCACAAAATTTTTTACGCAAGAAGATATCGATGCGATTATTGCTCGCAGTGAACTTCAAGTTGGCGATGTTGTCTTCTTTGGCGCAGGTGAAAAAAAACTTGTGTGGGACTACATGGGAAGATTTAGGATATTCCTTGCAAATGAGATGAATATCATTCCAAAAGATACATTTGAATTTTTATGGGTTGTTGATTTCCCTATGTTTGAAGTTGAAGAGGGGCAAACAAAAGCACTGCACCACCCTTTTACTATGCCATGCCTTGATGAGAGCGGAGCTATAGCAAATAGGGATGATATAGAAGCGATTGGATCAATCGCCTATGATATCGTACTTAACGGCTATGAGATTGGTGGCGGTTCTATCCGTATCCACAAAGAAGAGATACAGCAAGAGGTCTTTAGGATGCTTAATATCGGCGATGAAGAGGCGAATGAGAAGTTTGGTTTCTTACTTGATGCACTCAAGTTTGGAGCGCCACCACATGGCGGCTTTGCTCTAGGACTTGATAGATTGATTATGATTATGAGCGGTACAAGCTCGATAAGAGATGTGATAGCTTTCCCTAAAACACAAAGAGCACAATGTCTTTTAACGGCTGCACCAAGTAGCATCGATGAGTCTCAGCTTGATGAACTCTCACTTAGAATTAGAAGATTAAATAAATAATAAGGATAATGGTATGAAAAAACTATTTTTGATTATTGGAGCACCAGGCTCAGGTAAAACTACAGATGCGCAACTGATTGCACAAAGAAACGGAGAGGTTACGCACTACTCTACCGGTGATATGTTTAGAGCCGAGATAGGAAGCGGAAGTGAGCGAGGTAAGATTATCGATAGCTATGTAAGCAAAGGAAACCTTGTGCCTATCGATATCGTTATAGAGACGATTGTTGCAGCGATCAAAAAGGCACCGACTGATGTAATCGTTATAGATGGATATCCAAGAAGTACCGAGCAGATGGTTGAGCTTGATAAATATCTTGAAAATGAAGAGAGTGTTACGCTTGTGAGTGTAATAGAAGTTAGAGTCAGTGAAGATGTTGCTAAAGGCAGAATCCTTGGGCGCGCGGCGGAATCAGAAGTAGTAAGAGACGATGATAATGTAGAGGTGTTTTACAATCGTATGAAAGTATATACTGATCCTTTGGGCGAAATACAAAATTTTTATATCAAAAAAGGTCTCCTGAAAGTTATCAACGGGGAGCGAACTATTGAAGAGATCGTTGATGAGATGGATGCATTTGTAAAATCAAATATATAACTTTGGCATAAAGAGTTTAGTAATTTTTCATTTTTTCACTATTTCTTCATCATTTTTTGTTAAAATAGTGAAAAGACGCAAAGGATTGTTGCATGAAAATCATACTAAAACTCTTCATAGTGCTATCTCTTCTCTTGTCTGTTGGCGCATTTGCCAGTGAAAAAGAGATATTAGAAGCTGAAGCTAATCTTGCTGTTAAAAAATTTAATGACCGTGTTGAAGGCGGTGAAGATTTTTTAGGTAAGGTAAAGGGCTATCTTGTTTTTCCTTCTGTGATGCGAGGAGGATTAATATTTGGCGGGGAGTTTGGTAGAGGCGTCTTAAAGATTAATGATCAAACGGAAGGCTATTTCAATATGGTCTCAGGCTCCGTGGGCTTACAAATCGGTGTTCAAAAAAGAGCTATACTTATAGCTTTTGTAAGTCAACGAGCACTCGATTCATTTCTTTCAACAAACGGCTTTACTGTAGGTGTAGATGGTAGTCTTAACTTTGCAAATTGGGGAACAAGCAGAGATTTAAGCACCGCGATGCTCGGCAGAGATGTTGTTGTCTTTGCTTTTGATGAAACCGGTATTATGGGTGGCGTATCAGTTGACGGCAGTAAAATTACTCGTATAGATTTAAATTAGAACTTCCACCTATAGGTGGTGAAAATCCAATTGAAGGCTACTCCCCTTATGAAGTATGCGACAGCAGGAACGAAGACTGCTTTGCTTATGCTTGCAATGCTAGGCATTATGTCAAACACAGCCATAATAACCTCTATCCCAAAATTTGAAGATGTATTTTCGGATATTGAAAATATTGATCTGCTTGCAAGACTTATGATTACTCTCCCCTCACTTATGATAGCAATCAGCTCACCCTTTTTGGGGCATATTATCTATAAAACTTCTGTAGTTAAAAGTGCTATTATTGCCCTGCTCTTTTTTGCACTTTTTGGAACAGCAGGACTTTATCTTGATGATATTTATCCTCTTTTAATCTCCAGGCTACTTCTCGGTATTATGATTGCTATTCTTATGATCGTGACTACTACACTCATCGGAGCATATTTTAAACATGAAGCGCGATATAGATTTATGGGACTTCAAAACTCATTCGTATCCATTGGTGGCGTACTTTTTATCACATGCGGGGGATTTCTTAGCGACATAGATTGGAGATATCCTTTTGCGCTTTATTGCATCAGTATTTTTATGCTTCCTTTTGTGATAAAAAATATTGACGAGCCCAAAGATATCGATGAACCCACTTGTGAAATAAGTGTCTCCGGAAATCTTCTTTTTGTCTATTTTTTAGGCTTTATTCTGATGACGGTATTTTATACTTTACCTACGCAAATGCCTTTTTTAATCATGAACCATTTTGGGGCAAGCGGAACACTTACTGGGCTTATCGTTGCTGATGCAATGCTTTTTTATGCCTTTGGCGCACTAAGTTTTGCAACGCTCAAAAAACATTTTGAGTATGGAGATATCTACATCATAGGCTTTGCCATACTCAGTATCGGTTTTCTAATTATAGGTAATATTACCTCAATGTTATTCTTTTTCTTAAGTGCTCCCATCGTGGGAATCGGTGGTGGACTCTTGATGACGACGACAACATCTTGGGTGCTTGATCTTGCGCATTACTCGGAGCGCACTAAGGCTTCCGGATACCTTACTTCTGCGATATTTAGCGGACAATTCGTCTCACCGGTTCTTTTTCATCCTTTTGTATCACATTTTGGATTGCAGCACTTCTTTTTAGGGCTTGGCATATCTATAGGTATTATCACTTTCATCTCAAAAGTTATAAGCAAAATTAACTCTCGAGATGCTTAGCTATATCAGCATAAAGCATATTGAGCACGACAAAGAGTGCTTTATCATAACTGAGTGATGGCGTCAATGCTGAATGCTTTTCAAAATATATGACTCTACTTTTGTTGTTACTCATGTAGTATCTCGCTTTTAATACTATCTGCTTATCTATAAAAGAGAGAGATTCAATTGAAAGCGTCAATCTCTTTGCGGGTTCTTTGTAAAAACCCCAAGGATAAGATGCGATTTTTGCTTGCGGATAATTTTTGCAAAGATATGCAACTAGCGAAGCTTGTAGAGTTTCATCGAATGGCTCAACCCACCGCTTGCTTGCGATATTTTTAACATCCCCGCTTTCATCAATATAAGCAAACTTTTTTGTCATAAGATAAGCAGGCATCGTAGGCTTTTCGATTCCAAGGCTCATTTTGGCATTTGATTTATGTTGTGATTCTAGATCAAGTACTTTGTAATCTAGATTTTTTTCTGCGCAACCAAGAAAAAAGAGTGATGCGATTATTAAAATGAAAAACCTCATTCCCCACCCCCAAATATCAGCGCATTCGGTTTTTCATCAAGATGTATCAGAAGTTTTTTTGCCTCATTTGAGGTTTGTGTAATCTCTCGCATCATATCGGTCATCTGTTTGGCAAAAATAGAATCTTCACCATAATGTTTTGCCATCCCATCAATGCTTTTAACCGCACTATTTAAAGAGCTCATCAGGTTATCATCTTGTGCCTCTAATGAAGGGAGTTTATAGCAGTCATTCTCGATTTTTGCAAGCACAACACTTTTAGCACCTTTTTTCTTTTTAAATTCTATGAAACTTCTGTTGGTAATAGGATCGGTAACACTCAGATAAGCCCTAAGACCGCCTTTTATAGCGTCACCAAAATTGTCAAATCCACTCTTTTGAGAGAGTGAAGGATCATGAAAAAATCCGAGATTAATAAGGAGATGGATATCAGTAAAAATCTTTTGGCTCTTGGCATCATATGTTGATGTGAGCGAGACTATCTTTCCAACATCAAAGCCTTGAAATTTAACCGAAGAGCCTCTCGTAAGTGATCCTATAGGTCCATCGGTACTCAGCGTAAATTCTTTTATATTTTCATTTGTATTTTTTTGCACAATCAAACTTTGATCTTGATCTTTACCTGATCTAAGTTCAAATACATAACTATCCAGCTCCTCTTTTGAGGCTTTTGTTTTTGAAGCAGAAAAAGAGATAGCTCCTTGAATCAATGTGCTTAAAGGTGCTACTGAAAGGCTAATACTGTTTCCTTTGAAATTGATGTCGAAAAGATCATTAATCCAAAAGTTGGTATCGAAACCTAAAAGATCGGCAAAGCGAGACTCTATATACACTCCTATTTCTACTCCTTTGCCATCTTTGGATGGCTTCATATCAACTACTTCACCGGATGGTATGCCTTTATAAAAGACGGGCGCACCCATGGAGAGATTATTGACATTTTTAGCAATGAGCGTGCAGTATCTCCCTCCTCCTTTCGTATCTCGAAGATCATTCAGCCCTATAAACTTTTTTTTAATCGGAGTATCTTCATTTTTTATTGCATCCATATTGATGTAGGTACCTGTTATAAGTGTATCAAGCCCACTTATTCCCGAAAATCCAACACGAGGACTCACTATCCAAAATTTTGCTTTTTTGTTGAGGTATGGCTCTATCTCTCTATCCATTTGGGCAGTAACGATGACACCATTGCCATCTTCTTTGAGCCGTATATGCTTTACAACCCCAACCGGAATGTCTTTATAGCGTATCTGACTCTCCCCAGCTTTGAGACTGCTATTTTCCTTGAACTCTATCTCTATTTTTGAACCTAAATCAGCATAGTATTGATAAGCGAGCCAAAGTGCAATAAAAAGTGCAATAATTGGAACGATCCATATAGAAGTTAAGAAATCAAATTTATTTTTCCTATTTGGTTTTGCTATCTCTTGAGTCACCCTGCCCCTCCTTGTGTTTCTCGATAGAACCTATATCAAAACTTTGTGCCGCTAGAAGCGTAAAAAATACACTCAAAGCAAATGCTGTTGCTGCATTTCCTGCGATAATCTCAACACTTTTAAGATGGATAAGCGAAGCTAGAATTGCTACAACAAATACATCAATCATCGACCATGGTCCGATAATCTCAGCAAGATAAAACATATTCTTTTTTGTACTATTGCTTACCTCTTGTTTTGGATACTTTGCATTAATAATCAGATACAATAGTATCACAAATTTTGCAATAGGAACAAATATCGAAGCAAAAAGTATGATAAGTGATATAGGATAAGAGCCTTGTTGCCAGAGGAGTATAACCCCTCCAAGTATCGTGCTATTAATTTCATGCCCAAAATTCTTTGTAATCATCATCGGATAGATATTAGCAGGGATATAAGCGATAATTGCGGTAATCAAGAAGGCTACACTCTTCTCATTTTTGAAATATCTATAGCTATAGAGCGAAGAGTGACATCTGCGACACTTTGTCAGCCTGCCTCTATCATAGTTGACTGCCTCACACAGCGGACACCTTAGAAGATCTTCTTTGCTTTCAAAAACTTTCTTACTCATCTTTAAAGACTTTTTGATAATTAAACCAAAGTGTATGCATGGGCATCACTCTAGTAATATAGAGATCGATTATAACGAATGCCACGAGAGAAAAGAAGGCTATACCCATATTGATCTGGACAAAGCTTATAAGCTTAACGAGAGCAACAAGGATACTGATGAGGAATATATCGCTCATATGCCACGGGAGGATATAGCCTAAAAATATAAGAAGCTTTCTTGCTAGCTCCTTTTCTCTTTTAAAATAGATCAATCCAAAAAGCATGATATGAATAGTAACAATAATAATCGGGGAGATAAATATCAACACAGATACCATAAGTGCAACAAACCAAAAACCTTCACTAAAAAGAGTAACAATCGTCTTAAATATCGTGACATACTGCTCTCTTCCTAAAAAATCGATTTGGACAAGTGGAAAAAAATTTGTTAAAATCAAAAATACCATAGAAGCAAGAGAGAGTGCAAAAGCTTTTTTAATGTTATCTTTATCGCAACTATAAAGAGTAGTGTCACAAAAAGAACATGTAGCAATTTCTCCATGCTCAAGTTGCTCCACTTCATGAATTTTATGGCATTTTTTGCAAATTATAAGCTTATCGAGCTCTCTATCTGTTATCATAATGCCATTATATCAAATAAATTAAAGAGAGCACATGAAGATACTTTCACTCGGTAGAGCTATAAAACACGATCTTTTAGAGATTGATTATATCTATGATATAGACGAGATAGACTCGCTCAAAGAGTATGATTATCTTATCATAAAAGGTGGTGACGGTGCCATCAGACGCTCTGTTGCAAAAGCTTGCTATAAAGATATGCCTCCTCTTATCGTAGATGCAAGCGGCTCTTTTAATGTGATTGCAAAATACTATAAATTGCCAAAAGTTGAAACGATACTTGATGATATAACACAAAAAAAGATAAAGACTCAAAAACACCGACTTAAAAAGCTCAACGATGAGATATTTCTCTTTAGTGCCGGTAATATGGGCGATGTACAGCATATTGCCGTTTCGGAGAATTTGAGATCAGGATATCTAAAAGACGGTGTGGGAAAATATCTGATTGCTTTTATATTTTTATTGCCTCTGCATATCTTTACAACACCGTGGATGCTTTTTGTAAGTGATAGATTTTTTATTTTTGATCTTCTCCCCTTTCTAAAAAGATTTGGCAATTTTTATGGAGAGTTGCGTCAACCTATCAAAAGAGAGCTCAGTAGTGAGTATAATTTTGTAGAATTAGACGGGGATATCGTCGTGATTAAAACAAAAGATATACACATAGAAGTAATCGATCACATCAGTATTGTATCATATCGTTAAGTGTCTCGTAAAATGCCTCCACTCTTTGATCTACGCGTATAATTTTATCGAGATAGTTTTCAAAATTTGCACCGTTAAAATCGATATAGAGCCCGTCAATATTTGTGGCTCTAGATATCGCAACATAAAATTGGCTCGGAGCAAAAATGCGATCAACATTGCATACAAGTGAGTCTATGCTCATTCCTTGCGCTTTATGGATGGTGATTGCGTAAGCAAGCTTGATTGGAAATTGGGAAAAAGTCGCCACTGCTGCTTGTTTGATCTCGCCGCTACTATCTATAGTAATCTCACTCAGCTCAAAATCATGCCGCTCAACGCGCACAAAAGCATTATCCTTTGCTACAATGATGCAATCCTCTTCTATGCTATGCACAACCCCTCTATCACCATTGATAAATTTCCCCCATTTGTTAACACAAAAGAGGATCGGTGAGCCCTTTTTTATCTTGAGTGACTCGCCGACAGGAAGGTTTTTTATCCAGCTCTCTAGCCGCTTTTCATGGACTTTAGTTTTTGTATCTATCGATGCCACAAAGGTATATTCGAGTGCATCGAGTGCATCGAGCATCTTAGCATTGATATTTTCAGCTTGTGCGTTTGTACCATAGAGATGCGTGTAGAGGCTGTTTTGATCAGGAAATGGTCTCTGCTCTAAGTGATTGAGTATAGAGCGTACATCACTATCGCAAATACCTTGACGAATCTTAGAGAGTATCTGCGTAAAATGTGCATCATTATTTCTATGCATCGTTGTAAGTTCGATATTGAGGGGTGCCATCTTTTTCCAAGAGCTTGACTCAAAAGCATAGAGCAACTCACCAAAGAGTGCACCGTTTGATGCAACAACGGGCGGAAGCTGATAGAAATCGCCCACAAGCAAGAGTCTTCCTCGAAATCCCATAGATTCTAGTCGATAGACAATCATATCAAAAAGTGCCGCGCTTACCATCGATATCTCATCTATGATGATTAAATCAGCCACACTTATAATCTTTTTGAGCTCTTTGAGCCTTGATTTACTTCTTTTATCGTTATGGACTAACTCTTCAAGCGAAGCACTAATCCCAAAGATAAAAAAACTGTGGATGGTAACTCCGCCTATATTAACAGCGCTCACACCTGTTGAACCTAATGCGATGACGGATTTGTTGTGTGCGCGAAAATGTTCTATAATCTCATTTGTCATATAACTCTTGCCGACTCCTGCGCCACCTGTTAGAAAAAGATGATTATCATCCAAGAGACCTATGATCTTTTCTTTCAATATCTGCCTTTAAATTCTTTTGCATTAGAACCCTCTGGATAGCCAAAGATGTTCATAATGAGTTTTGCGAATGTAAGATTTTATCAGAGATTTGCAAAAACCTAGCCTTGGTTAAGTTGAGCAAGGTTATATTATAATTGCTCCTCTTTAAAAAAGAGTGAAACTTTACTATAATATCCAAAAAGGAGCTCTATGATCTTCGAAGATATCAATAGATTTAAAAATCTCTCAATCAAAGAGACAGAAGCGCTCTTTGGCGATAAGCAAAAAAGTAAAACGCTTCATCCAAAAAGAGGCGCAAATATGATGCTCAATCCTCTTAAACTTGAGCATCTCAACAGATTAGATGAGCTCGAAGCCGATATGATAACTATTAATCTCGAAGATGCAATTGCTCCACATAGAAAAGAGGAAGCCCTCTATAACACGGCACTCTTTTTATCGCACATTGAGCGATCAAAGAGTTTTATCATCATCCGCACCAATGAGCTAAGAAACGGGGGTGCAAAAGAGATCAAATTTTTAAATGACTTTGGATTTGACGCCATCCGTTTACCAAAAGTAAAAAGGAGTGATGATGTAGCCAAAACGCTTGAGATACTAAATAGTAATAAAGAGCTCCATCTCTCACTAGAGACCAAAGAGGCCTTTGCTGATATAGGCTCACTCAAAATTGACCCACAAGTCACGACGCTCAACCTTGGTATCCTTGATCTTTTGGCTTCACTTGATATCCCACAAGAGCGACTCAAGCTTGAGAACCCAACTATCGACTATATCCTCTCAAAATTTCTCATCGAGTCAAAGAGTGTCGATTTTCACCCTATCTCTTTTATGTTTCAAGACTACAATGACACTGATACTTTTAGAGCATGGTGCCAAAAAGAGCGACTCTTTGGGTATGAATCGAAAGCCTGTATGGGACCAAAACAAGTTGAGATAGCCAAAGAAATATTTGCCCCCTCTTCTGATGAATTACAAAGAGCTATAAAAATCAAAGAGCTATTTGAGGCAAGTGCCAAAAAAGGCATCAACGGATTTATGGATGATGTGTATGGCTTCATAGATGAGCCTATCTATAAAGATGCGCTAGGTCTGCTTGCTAAGTACTCTTGATTATCTACAAGCAGAATTCTATTATAATAACAAAAAACTTTGGGAGACTCAATGACGATATATGATCTCAAGCCAAAATTCCAAGCACTCCTCAGACCGATTGTAAAAAAACTTCATAAAAAGGGTATTTCGCCAAATCAGGTCACTATAGCAGCACTTATACTCTCTTTTATCGGCGGTTTTTTTGTATTTTTAGCACAAAAAAATCATACTCTTTTACTCATCATCCCTTTTATTATGTTTATTCGTATGGCACTCAACGCGATCGATGGCATCTTGGCAAAAGAGTATAATCTCACCTCTAACAAGGGAGCTGTACTCAATGAGTTAGGTGATGTGCTCTCTGATATACTGCTTTATCTGCCGTTTATCTTTATCTTAAATCCCTATATCGTCATCGCCTTTATCATACTCTCTATCTTGAGTGAATTTATCGGCGTGCTCTATTGGGCTGTATATAATGAGCGAAGATACAATGGACCTATGGGGAAAAGCGATAGAGCTTTCGTGATTGGCTTTATATCATTGGTTGTTGCTCTTTTTGGCAATGCTCTGCTGTTTTCGAACATCGTACTCTCTCTCGCCCTTTTTCTTCTATTTTTAACACTCTACAATAGGATCAAATCGTGAGTATCTTGGAGCCCAAAATTTATGCTACCCTACTATTGCTCTATGCAATACTGGTTTTTGCTTTTATTGTATATAAGATACTAGCAAAGAGAAACGACAAAGACTACACAGAACTTAGATCGAGGATAGTATCGTGGTTTTATATGATTACTATCTTTGCGCTTGGTGTTTATCTCAACGATATAGTAGGCATAATCTTTTTAGCCCTTATCAGCTATCTTGCATTCAAAGAGTATGTATCACTTATCCCGACACGCATCATCGATAGAAGAATCATATTTTACGGCTATCTCTTTATCATCCCCCAATACTATTTTGCCTATACACAGTGGTATGAGATGTATATCATTACCATACCTGTTTATCTCTTTCTGTTTTTGCCGTTTCGTCAGATATGGATAGGTGAAACGGACGGCTTTATCGGGAATACAAGCAAAGTGTATTGGGGGGCTATGCTCTTTATATTTGCACTGAGTCATATCGCGTTCCTCTACAAACTAGAACCGATAGACGGCACAACCGGTCCCATGATGCTTTTGTATCTTATATTTTTAACCGAGATTAATGATGTCTTCCAATATATATGTGGGAAAAGTTTTGGCAAAAGAAAGATTGTTCCAAAAGTCAGTCCAAATAAAACACTAGAGGGGTTTCTAGGCGCGCTTGTGCTTACAACTATAATGGCGATTACTCTCTCATATCTCACTCCATTTACTCTTTGGGAATCTATGGCTGCCGGAATTATCATAGCCTCGGGAGGGTTCATCGGAGATGTTGTTGTCTCAATGGTCAAACGCGATGTTGGCGTTAAGGACTCCGGCAACTTAATAGCAGGTCATGGTGGCATACTCGATAGACTCGATAGCCTTACATACACCGCGCCTCTATTTTTTCACTTCATATACTATCTCTACTATTGATGATGTTAAAAAGTCTTTTTTTTACTTTTATAGTCAAGCCTGTTATCATTCTCATCACAGGTATATCCATAAAAAACCCTCAAAATCTACCAAAAAGCGGGCAATTTATCATCATAGCAAATCACAATAGTCATCTCGATATCATGGCAATCATGTCACTCTTTGATAGTACCATGATACAAAAAGTGCGTCCCGTTGCCGCAAGTGACTATTTTTTTAAAAATAAAATCCTCAAATGGATATCGATTTATCTTATCGATATCGTGCCGTTAGACAGGAGTATAAAACACGCCCATAACGCTCATCCTCTACAGCCGGTGTACGATGCTCTTGATCAAGGAGACTCACTCATCATCTTCCCTGAGGGCAGTAGAGGCGATCCTGAGAAGTTAGGACGATTTAAAAACGGCATAGGACATTTAGCAAAAAAATACCAAAATATTGATATCATACCTATTGTTTTAGAAGAGACAGGAAAATGCCTGCCGAAAAATGAGGCGCTATTAGTGCCCTTTATTATCAAAGCTGAGATCAAAAAACCGATGAGATTTAAAAACTACTCCTTGGAGATACAAGATTTTGTATTGAAACTTGAGGAAAATTTCAAAAAAGGATGATCGTGTCAACTACAAAAAACTTTCTAGGATATCAAAAAAGAGAACTTCTCTCACGCATTTGGGAAAACAAAACGAAACATAATGGCAAAGTTATAGTTTTGCTCCACAGGGGGCATGAGCACTCAGAAAGACTCGATGAAGTAGCCAATTATGCCTCCTTTGATGCTTACAAAAAATACGCATACGACTATAGAGGTCACGGCTACGAAAAGGGTGAGCCTTGCTATGATTTTATGGATTTAGTAAGAGATTTGGATTGTTTTATACGCTTTGTTCAAAAAGATGCAAAAGTAGCCATAGAAGATATCTTTATCGTAGCCAACTCTGTTGCAGGGGTTGTTGCATCCACTTGGTTGCACGACTATGCTCCAAATATTGCCGGAGCAGCTCTCGTGGCTCCTGCATTTAAGATTAAGCTCTATATACCGCTTGCAAAACAAGGGCTTGATCTTGCAGTCAAATTCAATCCAAAAATGCATATAAAATCCTATGTAAAATCCAAATTTTTAACTCACGATAAAAAAGAGCAAAAGCGATACAATACCGATCCTCTTATCACCCCTGATATACCTGCAAAACAGCTTACAACACTTCTTGATACCGCAAAAAGAGTTGTCGAGGATGCTGCTGCTATCACAACACCTTTACTCGTTCTGAGTGCAACAAAAGATTATGTGGTTGAGAGTAAAGTCCAAGGAGATTTCTTTGCAAATCTCTCCTCGGCACATAAAAAATTTGTGCAACTTGAAGGCTTCTTCCATGGTGTATTGTATGAGAGCAAAAAAGATATTGCGCTTCAAGAAATCGATACATTTATGAAAAACTGTTTTCGATCACACCATAAGCCGAAAATAGACGATCTTATAACTTATACACAAAACGAGAGAGACAAGATTGCTTACGGCACACTTCCTCTCTGCCAAGAGGCTTCTTTTTGCATACAAAGAAGCTACATAAACTATCTTGGATCGCTTAGTGAGGGGATTAAAGTAGGGAAAAAATATGGCTTTGATTCGGGCGTGACACTCGATTATGTCTACAGAAACAGACCTAGGGGTAGATACTATATAGGTGAACTTGCTGACAAAGTTTATCTAAACTCTATCGGCTGGAAGGGTATACGGCAAAGAAAGGTAAATCTTGAGACACTTATGGTTGAAGCGATCGACGAGATAAAATGGCAAAAAAAAGATGTTAAAATCATGGATATCGCTGGAGGACCCGCCAAGTATCTCATAGAAATGGCAAGAAAATATCCGAAGATTGATATATTGGTTCGTGATTATCAAGATCAAAATATCGAACGAGGAGAAAAGCATGCTAGGAGATATGGACTAAAAAACATACGATATGCACAGTGCGACTCTTTTGATCCAGAGAACTATAAAGAGCAGGCGTTTGAGCCAAATATCATTATCATCTCCGGAGTTTTTGAGCTCTTTGGCGATAATGCTACGATACAAAAAGCTATAGAGGGTGTGAGCGGGATGCTCAAAAGCGGTGATATACTGATTTATACCAATCAACCTTGGCATCCACAGCTCACACAGATAGCCAATGTTCTTGGCAATCACCAAGGCAAAAAATGGATTATGCGAAGAAGAACGCAATGTGAGATGGATGCACTCTTTGAAAAAAGTGGATTTAGAAAAGAATCTATGCTGATCGATGATTATGGCATCTTTACAGTAACAAAGGCATACAAGATATGATGCATCATTTTCGTCACAAGCTTTACGCTGCAGCTACCATAAAAGAGCGCTTTGTTTGGGTGCTCTATCTTGGCATTCTTTTCTTCTTGCTTTATGGGAGTGCAAATCAATTTGCGAGCATAAGCGCACCCCACCCAAGCATAGTCTTCTCATGGGAAAGAGAGATACCTTTTTGGGATATCTTTATATTCCCCTATATGTCATCCGATATTCTCTTTGTCATAGCGCTTATGCTACCGCAGAAGAGATTTGAGCTTAGAGTACTCTCTGTAAGAATCGCGATAGCCATAGCAATTTCTTGTCTGTTTTTTATCATTTTTCCTTTGAGCTTCTCTTTTGAGAAACCAACGCCTACACATTATGCGTGGCTTTTCCATCTCTTAAGTGCCGATTTACCGTACAATCAATTGCCATCCTTGCATATAAGTTTGGCAATTATCGTTTGGGACTCTATGCGAAGAAATATCGCTTCGCCTATCATCAAAAGCCTTCTCTTTTCTTGGATTGTCTTGATAGGACTCTCAACACTTTTTGTCTATCAGCATCACTTTATCGATCTGCCGACAGGTGCCCTTGTCGGGATGGCATGTGTCGCTCTTATACCATATAAAAAATATACCAAGATTACTGAAAAATTTATGACTCCTAGACATCTTAAGATGGCTCTGTATTATATAGGTGTGGCCACGCTCTGCGTAATCATAGCCTTTATGCTGGCAAATCCCTTCTCTTTGCTATTTATATATCTCTTTTTCTCCATGCTAGCATTGAGCATCGTCTATGCCTTTGGTTTCGAGTCTATGATGAGCGATCAGAGATTTTTTATCCTCTTTCTGCCTTATTTTATAGGCAATCATATCTCTTGGTTTTATTACAAAAAACATCTTCCGTTGATCTCAAAATTTGAAAATAATCTCTTTTTTGGCAGATATCCGACAGAAGATGAGTACCATATGCTCAAAAACAATTACAATATAGATCTTTTTATCAACCTCGCAAGCGATATGAAATTTAATAAATACTATAAAGCTGACATCACTTTTGACCTACTTGATATGACCATCCAAAATCCTCAAAAACTCGATGAGATATACAGATTTATGAAAGAGAACAAAGATAAAAAGATATTTATCCACTGCAAATTTGGGCTTTCACGCACGATTATCTCACTGATTTACTACCTAAAAAAAGAAAAAAATATGGTGTGTGAAGCCGTGCTCAAAGAGATGCAAAAGATAAAATCAGACTATACAATGAAGAAATATATGCAGGTAAATTGTGCACTCATAGATGCACATATATTTAAGAGTTAATGATTTTAAGTCTATACTTGTAGCCAAGGCAAGGTTATCTTGGCTACAAACAGAGAAATAGAGATTTTACTCTGCAACCTCTTCTTTTGAACTTTTTGAACCACTATTAAACAGAAGAAATCCAACTATCAATTCGATATAAGATGTATATCTCCATACCATTTCAGGTAATTCTACTTTTATGAAATCATTCCATAAATCAAAACCCATATAGCTTCCACCAAAATCTATTAGCCCTATGGCTATTAGAATTATCCCGATAATTTTCATACAATTTTCCTTTTTTTGTTAGATTTAAACTTTATGCAAATTATCTATGGCATCACAAAGAGTTTATCAGTCGAAATAATAATATTTTTTTATTTCAAAAAAGGTTAAATATACTAAAAAAATGAATAAAATATAATTCTAATCTAAAAATGCCAACAAGGAAGCAGCCACTGCTGCGTTAAGGGATTCAACGCCTCTTTGCATCGGTATGATAATGCGATGATCGCTCAAAGCCTCGATCGGCTCGCTCACACCTCTGCTCTCATTACCGATAACAAAGATACATTTTGCACCATACTCAACCTCTTTATAGCTCTTGGTAGCTTTTAAGCTCATCGTATAGACGCTTGCATCTTGCGCTTGAAGCACTTTTAGTGATGCGCTAAGATCATCAACTCTCAGGATTGGCATCCTAAAAAGTGTACCTGCACTTGCTTTGATAACTAAAGATCCAAGTGCTGCATTTCCTTTTTTTGCCAAAAGAATTGCATCTATATTTCCTGCGCATGCACTGCGAATGATGAGCCCAAGATTTTGAGGATTTTCTACACTGTCGATTGCCAAGATTCTATAGCTATCGTGTGTTTGTAAAAAAGTTGCCATATCCATAAAACTTTGCATCTCTATATCTAGAGCGACACCCTGATCTTGTTTGGCATTTTTAGAGATTCTTGAGAGCTCATTTTTGTCATGATAGAGTATTTCCACTCCTCTTTTAGTAGCCGATTTTTTGAGTGAATCGATGATTTCTATCGGCTTATTTGATGTAGAGAGATGGAGTCTAAAAGGATGAGTATTGGGATCAAGGAGGGCTTCATATACGGCGTTTCTACCGTATATTGTCAGCATTTTTGCAAAAAAAGCTTGCTTTTGAGTGTACTCTTTGGAGTCATTCAATTAAGACTCACCGTTCCAAGCAAGTTTTGCTTTGCCGTTCTCATCTTCCACGGTTGCCGGCATACCCATGATGTTATAGCCACAATCAACATAATGTATCTCGCCTGTCACACCGCTACTTAGATCACTCAGTAGATACATACCGCTATTACCTACTTGATGTATGGTGACATTTTGCTTGAGTGGTGCATGGGCTGCATTCCATTTGAGCATAAAGCTAAAATCATCAATGCCTGCAGCAGCCAATGTTTTGATAGGTCCTGCGCTGATAGCATTGACTCTGATACCGTCTTTTCCAAAATCTTCGGCGAGGTATTTGACAGTCATCTCAAGTGCAGCTTTTGCTACACCCATGAGATTATAATTTGGGATATATTGCACACCACCGAGATAAGTGAGCGTAAGTATGGAAGCATTGTCAGAGAGAATCGGTTTGAGCTCTTTTGCTACCTCGATAAGAGAAAATACCGAGATATCCATAGCGATGTTAAATGCCTCTTTAGAGATATCACTAAATCTGCCCTCTAAACCCTCTTTTGGTGCAAACGCAATCGAGTGAACGATAAAGTCTATCTTGCCGAAATCTTTCTCTAGGGACGCTCTAAGTGCTTTGATCTCTTCAGGTTTACTCACATCGCAAGGGTAAAATCCTTGTCCACATCCAAGTTCATCGGCAACAGGTGCTAACTTTTGCTCAAATCTATCATTGAGAAATGTGATAGCCACCTGAGCGCCCTGCTCTCTGCAGGCATTTGCTATACCATAAGCAATCGATTTTTTATTTGCAATACCAAGAATGATACCTTTTTTGCCCTCCATCAACATATCTTTCTCTCCTCTGTATGATTTTAAATGCTATTCTAGCATTTTTGAGTTACAATTTAAAGGAAATTTACTTTAAATAGATAAAAAGCATATGAAAAACATAATTTGTATAGACACGGGCGGTACTTTCAATAAGATATATGACACGAAGAGTGGATTACTTGATGTTGATAAAAATTCAAATGTCACCAAGCATATCTTTAAAAAATGGCTTGGTGGATTTGAGCTTATCTCTATCATTGGGAAAGATAGCTTAGAGTTTACCGAAAGCGATAGAGAACTTCTCATTGAAACTATCAGGTCGATACCAAAAAGTGCAAGTGTCATAGTCATTCACGGTACGGATACCATAGATATCAGTGCTGCATATGTTGCTGATGCCAATCTACCACAGACGATTATCTTCACGGGTGCCATGACTCCGTTTAGCATAGAACCCATAGAAGCAACTGCCAATCTTGCGAGTGCGATAGGTTTTGGGGTATCGCAACAAGAGTGCGGAGTCTTTATCGCCATAAATGGACACTTTGGCAAATACACCGATATCAAAAAAGACAAAGAGCGTGCCTGTTTTATGGAAATAAAATAATCATATGTTATAATCTATCTTTTTAAGAATTTTAAGAAAGGATTAAAAATGCGTATATCCACCATAACTCTATCATTTATTACACTTTTTTTAATAACCGGATGCTCCAATATCAACCAACCTCTCTATCAAAAACCAACACTAGAGCCAAAAATTGAAAAACCAATCTACGAAAAGCCAACGGCTGCAAAAGAGATTCTTTTCAATCAAAAACTTCAAGAGGTTGCAGCTCTGATTCCTCAAGATCCACTTTATGAGAAGATGAACCTTGATACTCTGGAGAAAAAAGAGTGGTTTAAAACATTGACTTATAGACTGTGGGATAGACAGATAACGAGATACCAATTTGTCTCTGAGGGGCTGTCGAAATTTCCACTCAATAGGTATGAATTTGACTTTATTGTAAAAGCATTACAAAAATAGGACAAATTTTATCTCATTTTGTAAAATTTTGTGTTATAATGTCTTCATATAAAAAACAAGGAGACAAAATGCCAAAGATAAATAAATATGTAGATATCGATACAGTCGAGAGAGAAGCGAAAAAAGACCTTATAGACAGACACTCTCCATTCATTCACTGTAGTGAGACAGCAAAAGCGGGAGAGCCGTTTGAGGTAACCGTAAAAATGGGCAATGAATATACACACCCCGATGATTTTGATCACTATATAGAATCTGTTTCACTCTTTAACGGTGAGACGCTTTTAGCAAAAGCATCTTATGTTCCGGGAACATTGGGTAATGTAAAAGCGCACAATACAACGACTTTTACGATTATCCCGACAGGAAGCAAACTCAATCTTGTGGCTCATGGATACTGCACAAAACACGGCAT